>ENA-UOOH01000296-UOOH01000296.1-fermentation-metagenome-genome-assembly--contig:-NODE-296-length-60286-cov-9.100397_pt1 | contig 60286 bp, 69 predicted proteins | sample MGYA00245778_ERZ724025 | MGnify/ENA primary metagenome ERZ724025 (study PRJEB28704, sample SAMN03018313) | fermentation metagenome | biome: anthropogenic terrestrial biome; feature: soil; material... | reverse complement strand
AAGCGCCCCGAGAACTGCATACTGAAAAATCATTGCAGCTATTTCCATATTTATTTTCTCCCTTCGATTAAATTATTAAGATTTAAGGCAACGGCCAGCACGAACCACTTTTCCACCGGCTCATTAGGCGAATGCTGAGCAGGGTCAATTAACCCCAACTCTCCGGCCTTTTTCATTAAGTCCAATTTCCACTGCGGCACATTACCCTGCCCGATTTGTTTCCTTGTTAGCTCCAAGAAGCCCTCCCAACCGTTGGGTCTGGCCCTGAGTATTTGGGGGCAATTCTTCTTTGTCCAATCATAATGCTGTTTCATTGCTTCCGGAAATGGTTTCAGTGAAGGGACGGTCTTTAACAGATGAGCAATGAGCCGGGCGGCATTTTCCTCCGCCTTGGCCCTGTCTTGCCCCTCGTGCATACAGATTTCAATGCCTATGCTTTTCCGATTGCCAGTGCCGTTGTACCCATCTCCCGCATGCCAACCGCTTTCATTTAACTCTAAATGTTGAAATATCTCTTTGTCGTCGACAGTGAAATGCCAGCTACTCCTGGTGCTCCGGCGCTTTAGGTAGTCAGCGTGGTTCCTGGCTCCTGCGCTGAGGTTGCCCGTATCATGGACCGTAAGGTACAACGGGGTCATCGCCAGGCCAGGTCTGTTGTCGTTTGCGGCTGGAATAATATCCCTAATTATTTCCATTTGTCCTCCTCTCCTCCTCTCCGGGGACTACGCCCCTACTTTGTCCTTCAGGTCTTCGATGTCACTCTTAATTTCACCGACATCTACAGTCAGTTTTTCCAAGCAAGTCATTAGTCGCTCTTCGCGTTTTTCGTTGTAGCGCAGAACATAAAAAAGTAGTGCTACGAAAAGCACTGCAAAAAAGCCCTGGCTAGCCGCCATTTTGATGACTTCAGCCTCCATCTACACCCCTCCCATATAATTAAAGAACAAAGGCCGCCTTTACTTGACGACCTTTGTTTCTTTATCCATTTTACTTAAGCGCTGCTTAAGAGCCTCTTTGTTCGCATCCTCCACATGCTTCTCAAAGGCTTTGTCGAGCACCTTGAGTTTTTCTTTGAGCTCGCCACTCATGCCATAGCTTTTCTCAGCTTCCTCCAGGAGTGCATCGGGCGTAGCGCCGGCATCCCACAGCTTGATAAACACCAGTGCCTCCCTAGCCATGCGCCACCGGTCATGCTCCGCAATATCTGTCCAGTATGCTTTTTCAGCAGCGTCCAGGTGCGTAGTATCTCTAAAAGTGCGTACCATTCTATTTTCGTCCCCGATTGTCTGGTCGATATCTACTGTAATCTTCAGGATATGATATAAGTCCCAGTCTTTCTGGGGCATCGCCCGAATTGCCGCCTCTAGTTGTCCGTTTTCAGCGAGTGTATCGCATACTGCCTTTTGCTTTTTCAAGCGGCCCCATTTCCGGTAAACCTCGTTTACAGATTTTCCGTAGTCGGTAGTCTGCAAGAAGACTCTAAGCATAGGGAGCTTGTCTATGTTGACATGGATTCCGGTATGCCGCGAAACCCAGTTTTCTTTAGAGGGAGCCTGCCCCTTGGTCCTCTCTCGGTAGGTCTTTACCTCGGTGTTGGGAGTCATCGCGTCTAGCGTCCAGGTGAGGCCATTCCAGGCCATATCTATCAGGTCCAGAGTCATTGTGCCCAGTCCCCCGAAAGTAGTATCAATGAGGCTCTGCACTGCCACCGGAGAGGCGATACGCCTGTCTCCCAGTCCCATTGCCCCCATAGCTCGACCCCACGCAATACACAGGTGCGGGGTTAGGGAAGTATACTGGTCCATGGCTCGGTACTTACTCAGCGATGCTGGGACCGAATCCATCCCGTAAAACTGCTTGTATCCTGTCTGCCACTCCGCAAAGATGTTCAGGGCCTGTGGAAACATAGTGTTGGGAAGGACAGTATGTTGCAAGTTATCAACAGCCCAGTTTTTTACTGCATCGGCAACAGCCATCGAGTCTTTTGTTGTGGCATAGTCGAAAAATGACTCTATGGTGTTTGCGAAAAGCATGCTGGCATCAAAAGGCTTCGGTATCCTAATTATCATGTCTTTTCCAGGGACAGGGATAAGCCAGTAATTCACCCTAATGTAACTATGAGCCTCCTCTATCCTTCTTCTTTGGTCGTCGCTGGCAAAGAATCGCGCCGCTATGCTAAACATAGTGAAGGGCAGGTGGGCCCATAGAGCCCTCTCGAAGAAAGCCTTTGGGTTCTGCTTGAATTTTCTAAAGAGCTTATACTTGCCCTGTATGCCGGCGTTAAAAAACGGAACTATGGAGTTTATTGGCCTGAGCGTCTTGCCCGCCATGCCGAAGTCCATCTGGTCCATGGCTCTGAAGGCGGCCTCCTTCCTGCTTGTTCCAGTCTCCCTGGCCTTTACATACTCCGTAAACCGGGAGATGTTCTCAGCCGTATGGGATACGTTTTGCAGACCTCTGATTGGGTTAAAGTCCCCGAGTGCCTTTCTGCCGGTAACCTCTTTATAGAAATTGTTGTGCCGAGTTATTATGTCATTCAGGATGTTACCCATGCCGCCCCCGTCTTCGAGGAACTCTTGCCAAAGCTGCTGGAGCCTGGCGTTATCTCGCCCCCCCAGCATGAAGACGGCGCTCTCAGCAATGTCCTGAGCGGCAACACCAGAATCTGAGGTTATATAACCGTGGAAAGCATCCCTGATGGGGTTCTTTACTATGAACTCAGGCGAAGTAGTCGCCCCTGTTCTTAATACATCGCCACATGCCCTGAAGAACTTCCACACATTGTTCTCTTCATAGGCTTGCTTCCGCATGGTCTGTATGGCCGCGATAATCTCCGGGTGCGCCTCGTACAGGATAATTTCACCCTTTTCTTTGGCCACAACATAGTTGGCCACGTCCTTGCTCTTAGAGCAGATTACCGTCCCCACTCCAAGCATCTCGAGGTCTTCCTGAGTGAGGTTGTCCGCCGGTACCTCCGTTCCGTCATCCTTAATAGCATAAAACTCGCGCAACACCGGTATGTTCCGGTGTCTCTTAACCAACTTATCCTTGAGCCCGCTGGCCTCCAACCCGTCAATAACATGGTCAAGGTTTCTGAGGACCGCGTTCATTTCTGTCGCCCTTCTCGCCCGCGAATACGCCTCTAAAGAAGAGGTAAGGATATCTTGGACGGGGCGGGTGCTCCCTTTGCGGTTCATCAGGGGCTCTATCGTGCCCTCAAGAGAAGAGGGGAGTCCTGCTGGTTTCGTAGGGTCAAAATCAATGACCCGGTTATCCCTTAAATGCCTAAACATAGGCACATAATTGGGATATGCCTGGGTGAGGGTGTCGTAAGTTTTCTGGGTTATTACTTCACCTTCGAGCATGTCATTGAGCAGCCTGCGATGGAAGGCCACCAGCTCCTTTTGAGCCTTTCTGGCCTTTTCCTGTTGAGCCCGAGGGAGCTTTGCGAGCTGCGCCCTAGCCTCGTCCAGCACTTCCTGTATCTGCTCATCAGTAAACCCGGAAGCATCCTCGGTTTTGCTTTCCGCTTGCTCTCTGAAAAACTTGTTGACATCTAGGGCGTGGGAGGCAGTCGCTAATTTTCCAACAATTACCTCCATCTCATCGCTGTATGCGCCCTCTTCATCAGTCAACAACTTGCTGATGCCCTGGAAGTCCCTGATAAGACCGTAGAATGTCCTGGTTTCGATACCGCCATACATCCGGGCTAGCTTGTAGATGCTCTTGTCTGCCTCGTTGAGCTCTCCGCATGCTAGTTCTTCTATCAGCCGTAGCGCAACCTTGTCGTCTATCCCGTTGCGCATAAACTTGTAGTAGGCCATCATTGCAAAGTATTTTTGCTTCTGCTCTGCGGTCAGGGGCTTGCCCTCAGCATCCTCGCGGTACTGTATATCTCCCAACAGGAAAGTATTCATCAAATTGTCCTTGATGAGAAATTTCTCTAAAGGGGCGACTTTGATGTTGTCTACCGACCTCATTATCTCCATGCCCGCCGCCTCTGGGTGCCCACGGTCTATAGAGAACCCTGCGCCTTTCCTGTCCTCTATGAGTTCACTTGCCGGAACAAGCGCGAGCTCCCTCTTATCGGGGTCGTTCCTTCTGGTACGATATATCCTCTTGATGTAATCCCAGATGTTCTCCTGCTTGCGCTTGCCCCTAGAGGGGAGCTGTGACCTGGAAGACTTGGCCTCGGAAACCATGGAATCTACGAAGAAATCCATGGCGTTCTTTTTGACTGACTCCAAGACCTCGATGCCATCTGCAGCAATCTGCTGAGTCTCCTCGAGCTCAGCGGCCCTGGCCTCGTTACCGCTTTCCTTAGCTTCCTGTATTTCCCCCTGGTAATACTCCTTCTGGGCCTGGTGCAAGTCCTTCAGGCTCCGGGTCTTTTCGGCTTTTTCCATGGCCGCCTTCTGTCGAGCCCGCCAGTCCTGTTGGAAATTAATGTCTGGGTTTTCAGAGTCGAATGTGCCCTTGTTGTAGATAGACTTTATTTGGTTGGGCTCACGCACCATGTACTCTTTATGTTTGCCAAAATCCGCAATGACCCCATCGTGGCCGTGTTCAGTCAGGTACTGGTCATAAGCTTGCTGAACCTCATTTGCCTTTAAGCCCTTAGTAAATTCCGCGTCCCAATCAGACGTTACTTCTAAAGGATTGCCCATTTTAAGGTAGACGGGGTACACCCCCATCACATGACCTTCTTTGGGAGCGCCCTCGCCCAGCACATTCAGGAATTGGTCGAGTTGCCCGGCCTTTAGCCCGGCATAGCTGGAAGCGTGGTTCTTGCTTGAGTCAAAATAGAACCCAGTTCCGTGCCACATGGTACCCTGAATCTTGGGCTTTTCAAAAGAACCGAAGCCAGGGTCCTTGCTGCCATGGTAAACCACCAGCGGCTTGCCCTTCTCATCCACTACTTTGCTGTTCCCGAACCACTTTTTGAACTCTGGTGTGTTTGTTGCGGCCTTCGAGCCAACCTTCGCCGCTTTGCCCCAGCCCTCTCGGTGCCTAGCTACCGTCTCCTTCTCACTCTGCACGGTCTTTAAATAGCCTACGTATTCAGGGGCAAGTTCGCTCCGCAGCCGCTCTAAGTTTTCGATAAACGGCAGCACCGAATCATCCTTGCTCAGCGCCAGCTTAATTTTAGATATTACCTCGTCAAGAACGTCCAGCAGGGGCTTAATAACCTCCGGAGCCTGCTCTCGAAGCTTGCTAATGAAAGACTTGTCGTGCAACATCTCTGCCACCAGGTCGCTTACGAATTCTTCCGGCATCTCATCGGTAGTGTAATCTCTATCGGTGTACCGCTTGATTAACTCAGAGTGCTCCTCTTTGAGGTTATCTATGGCAACTTTTTCAATCCTGGCGTAGTGCTTGGGATGAGTCTCCTTCATGCGGTGCCCGGTCTCGTGCAGGGCTACATAGGTAACAGGGTCCTCAGTATCTTTGTTAATAAATATCTTCCCGTTACTCCGCTCGAAGAACCCCAATGCTCTGCTCATAAACGAAGGCATCTTAACCGGGATAATGCTAGTGCCGGATAAAGCAACAGCCGCCTTATCGGCCAACTCCATCTCGGGGGTCCAGCCATCGGCGGCATAAGTTATCCTATCTTTATCTCTACGGGTCACGCCCAGCGTTTGGTTAGCCTCGCTAACTGCTTTCCGCGCAGTGGAATCGGCGTACTTGAATCTCTGCCGCGCGCGCCAGTCCTGTTGGAACTCGGGGATTGCACCGGGTTCGGCAGGAGTTTTGTCACTTAGTTTTCTCCGTTCTAAGGCAGACAGGGCTCCGCCCTCGGCGGCATCGGTGGCCAGGGCCTCGTAGGTCTTAGTTGCATCGGCTTGCCCTATGGCTCCGAGCATCTTCAGCTTTCTGTAGGTTATTTCAAAGCCCCAGTCATCAATGGGGTGGTCAGCTTTGAGAAACATTACATCAACATCGCTTTTAGTTGTCAGTCGCCAGACCCGGCCCAGCGCCTGCATCGTTTCTATCGCGCTGAACGGCGGCGTCATAAATATTACGGTTCTGGGCCTGTCGCCGTGCTGGTCGTCCAGGGATACCGAGGTACCGCCCTTTTGGATAGTGGCCAGCGCCACAGGGGCTACTCCGCTTTGATAGTTCTCTATTTCACCTTCGACCTTACCTCCGCCGAAGATTTTTGCCACCTGGTTATAATAAGGCCCTTTGCCTTGCTTTTCGCGGAAGTAGGCGTCAAATTTCCCCGCAAGCTCGGTCAATGTACCCGGTCCATCGGGGATGCCGCCACTGGCCTGGCGCTTGGCAAGTTCCTCCTGCAGCATCTCCTCTACGAACGCTTCTTTTTGCCTCTTTGTGCCGAAGTGTCGCCCCCTTCTCCTTGCTTCTTCGCTGGCCTTTTTTACAAACCCCCAGTCACTCATTAACTGCTCTCTGACACCCTTAATCATACTGGTAGGATTTACTTGCCCGGCGAATATTAAGACCTGCCGCCCCTTCTCCATCTCCTCCAGGGCGAGGTTGTACGCCTCCTGGATTTTTTGAGTTTCCAGATACCTCCTCTGTGCCATCAAGACCTTTGCCTTAGTGTAAGGATTTATCCCCTTGGATTCGACGATGTTCGCCACCTGGTCCATGGAGCTTCTTAGCGACTCATCTATATCGTACTTCCTTACGCCGATGTTTACGCCCTCAAGAGAGAGCTCCCTTTTTAGGAGCAGTCCCGCATCGGCTAATTCGTTGTAAAAAAGCTCTAGTTGCCCAGCGGTGTACTCCAAGTTGGCTGACCGCCAATATCCGCCTTCCTTGTTATCTACGAAAACATATCCCATTCTTTGCAGGAAACTCGCCTTCGGGTCCGCCAACCCCACATCGTAGTGGTCCAGGAAACCCAGCTTCTCTAAATACATCAACTGCTCGGTGTCTTCGGCGATGGTGGCAGTAGCGAACATGGCCTTGTTGGCTAACAAACTCAAGTCCCGGCCAATGTCGGCTTTCTTAGAGTCCTTGTCGGCCTTTTTCATGTTGTGGGATTCATCAAAAACAATCAGGTCTGGGGCCATCCCTAACTTGTCCAGGATTGATTCGTCTCCGACTGAGAAGTAGTTATAGACAACTGCGTTTATTGCGCCCTTCTTCATCTTGCTTCGCTTAGCGGAATTCTTCTTGGCGGCCATAAAGTGCAATTTACCCGTGGGTATGCCTAACAGTTTGGCGTCCCTAACGAATGCCTCTCGGAAAGATTTCTCATCATGGAGGACTATTAGGACGCTTTCTCCGTTCCTGGAATAGTGTTCGGCGACAGCCAGCATCTGGGCGGTTTTGCCCGCGCCGGTTCCGTCTGCAAGAATAAAGGCCCCGTGGTTATCCAGGGCCTCAACTGCTAAACTGACTCCATCTTTCTGGTGTTCCTCTAGCACATTCCAAGTATTTTCATCGCACTTAATTTCTGTTCTCTTTTTTGTTTTAATTCCCTTTGTAATTCGTAGTTTTCTGGGGTTTTCTGCAGTTCCTGTCGCATAGATTGTTCTTCCATGTCTAACAACATCAGTTCTTCGATAGGTTCCAGTAAGGGAGCCCTTCTCATTTTCTCCTCCAAGCTCAATGGTTGCTCTTTGGGCTTTTTCGACATACTCTTCCCCTCCAAATTTATCCATTATGGCTGACAGTGGAGAATCGGCAGGGTCGGAGCTGACCCATTCGTAGCGCTTAGTAGCATCATTGTACCGAGCCCCCATGTTAAATAACTCGCGGCCATAAGTGGCGATGTTGCCGCTGATACTCCAGAAATACTTAATCTCGTCTTTCCCGCTATCATAATTGCGGCGAGTGTCAATGCCCATCTCCAGCTCAAGACCCAATCTCCTTAGAACCCTGATTGGGACTGAATCCTCAATAGATGCGGGAGCCATGGTTTCATTGTAGCCTGCGAAGACTTTTTCTAATTGAGCTAATTTTTTTGACGAAAGCGCTTCTCCCTTATCAACCCTTGCCTTGATTATATCAAACATCTTCTTGGCTTTTTCAAGTTGTTTTGCATTAAAGGCCCGCTTCTCTTTGTTGGGTTTCAATAACTCTTCTGTTTTTGCTAATCTCTTTAAGCTTTCTTTTCGAACCCTTTTCTCCTCGGCCTCTCTTTGTGCTCTTTGCTGGTTAGCCTTATCCAGTCTTTCGCTTTGCTCTGCGGCCAGCCTTCCAATAAACTCCCGTATGGCATGCGGATTGTCCTTGATTTTCTCAAGCTCCGGGAGCGCCGCCGGGTTGTTTTTTTCTAAAACAGCTCTTGCTCGCTGGTAATAGGGAATTTCTCTGCGCGCGCTCTGGAAATCAAAGTCATCGTCCCCGAGGAGGGATTCGTAAGAGCTGAGCTCTTCCTCTATCCTGCGAGCCTCCGAGTCCAAGGATTGCCTAGAGCGAACATTGCCCTCACCAACAATGTCGGAAAACTCATCCAGCAAGTCACTGAGGTCTTCGTCATCCGAGAAGTCATCGGTTATGTCGTCAATGTCAACCTTGCCTTTTTTACCAGACCCTTCGTCAGTCGGCTCAGTTTCACCGGGCATCTCTACTACGGGGGGGTCCGGAATGTCTTGCGGGAGAACTTCCTTAGTTGACTCAGCCAGGATTTCTTCCGGCGGGAGTGCCTTGACCTTTTTCTGCATCTTCTTAATGCTGGACTTTAGGAGTCTTATCGCTTCTTTTTGCTCCTTGTTGTATGTGTCCAGTGTATATTTTTCCGTAAATCCCTTCCCCTCGGCGGCATCAGCCTTTATTGTTGGTACCTCTTTCGCGTATTCCAGCGCCGCTTCCAGATAAGCCAGGTTAATCTGCATAGAGACCGAGTCTTCTTCTTCGGCCATTTCTTCCATCCAATCTATCACGTCATACCAATAATACTTCCCGTACTCGTCGAATTCAAAAACTTCGCCAAGCTCATTGTCTATTTCCTCCTGAGTGGGAAGAGCGAGCTTTGTCGGAGTCTCGGGGACCGGTGTCTCGGTTACCGGAGTTTCGTCTTTTCGGGATTCCTCCAGTCTTTGCAGGAGCTCGTCTCTTATCTGGGCTGCTTTATCATAGCTTTCTTTGCCGCTATCAACCACGGGGACCTTGTCAAGGTTGTGAACGGGGTAATTCCATATTTTCTGCGCCACTTCCGCCGGGTTATCCCCGTTGTGCACCCAGAAAATAATGTAAGGCTGCCCCCACTCTTTCTTCCAACCGGGTGGCGTAAATTCTTCGTCAAACCTCACCTTGACCACCGGAATAAAGCCATGCTGCTCATAAATATCAGACAAGTTCCCATCGTAATTATCCAGCTTTTTGCCGCCTTCGCTGAGTGCGTTTAACAGCAACTGCGTAGAGCCCCTGCGTACCCCAGACTCCTGTTTATTATTAAATAGACTCACGATGTCTCCATCGGGGGTTACTGCTACTCCCGAATGTCCGCCTTCAGTTAAGAACAACTTCATTCCTGCATACTCTTCTGGTGATTTTAGTTCAACATAAGGGCCATGTTCTGTTTTGTCCTTTGCCTGTTTCAGGGCATCAAAAAAGGCACTGGGTTCGCCAATGCCATAAATATCTGAGGCTCCTGTTTTCTTTTTACCCAGTACTTGGGCTACTTGAGGCTTGAGCCTCTTTACCATATTTCCAGCGTTCTCTTTATTCTTTCGTCCGACCTGCCTGCCGCTCTCCACTTGTCTATCATTTTCTTCTCGAAGTCCGCTAAGTCTGTCCCGAACATCCCATATTTCTTCTGCTCTTCCAATTGACGAAGGGATTCCGCTTTGTTTTGCTCGATTTTCGAGTTCTCGCGCACCTGCATAAATTTCACCCCCAAAAATTAACTCGTTTTCAGTATACGGTTTTAAATGTTTTTTGGCAACCCAAAACGATTTACTGTTTTCCTTTTCCGTTTTTATAATTTTAACCGTATTTTCCCTTTGTTCGACAACCTTCACTTTGTCGCCTCGGGGGTCGATGTGTATTGTGCCCGGTGCAAAGGCATCCGTTTCCACTTTCTTGGCTTCCTCAGCCTCCGCTACTTGCCTCTCCTCGGCAGCGAGCTTCCGGTCGGTTTCGCCCTTCTTCCGGACGGATTCGACTTCTCCGTACTCAGCCACGATGTCCTCAGGAGTAGCTTCGCCCTCGTTAATCCGCCGGGCAACCTCTAAAGCCTCGGTTCTACCGGCGGCTCCGGGGGTCTCAGCCCTCCATATCGGCTGGTCGGTCTCCTTGTCATAGACAAAGAAAGTCTGCTTCTGAGATTTGTGTCCCGACGCCCCCTCGGTCAGGACCGAATGAGTACGGACTACCGCCTGCTTCTGCTGGTGCCTAGAGTATTCAGCGGCGACCTTTTCCGCCATGGAAACCAAGGAATCAAACTCATTGAACATCTGCCGCATGTCATGCTCCGGCACAACATCGGTAAACAGAGCCCTTATCTCCGCTATCATCTTTTTCAGGGCGTTGTAGAGCTGCTCAAAGGCGCGAGGGGATTCTTTGCGTAAACCGCTCCAAAACTCCTCAGAGTTCAGGGCATGGCCCATGATGTCCCCGGCCATCTCTACGGATTCAGCGGTAATATCCTCACCCGATTCGACCATTTTAATGAGCCCCTGGACATACTCGGCGTCCTTAATTCCGGCGTTTTGCACGGCGACCAAGAAGTCTTTAAAAACTCCTTTGTTGAAGGTTTTGTCCCGGAACATGGCGTGGGTTAGTTCGTGCCCAATGACCGCCATGGTGGGATTTTTGCTATTCACGTTTACGAAAACAGTGCCAGACTTGTTGCTGAAGGCCCCGCTCGGCGCCCCGTATTCTTCGATTACAGGATTAGCTTCAAAGAATACTACATCATGCCCAAAAGCCTTCTTTACGAGCTCCTGAACCTTTGCTTGTTCTTTCGTAAGGTCAACCACAAAAGCATTGGCTTCGCTTATAAAATCGGAGAACCTCTCTCTGAGGATAGGGTGCTCGTTGAGAAATCCCTGCATTGCATTTTCCAGGTCCTGCTGCGCGGCGCTCTGCTCGGGTGTGTGTTCTCGCAGAGCAGCCCGATATTTAGGGACAAAGGGGCCATGTTTCCTGATGTCGCTAGCGAACTGGCGGTCTTTCTGCGCCTGTTCGAGCACCTGCTCCTGGGCAGGAGCCTCGAACAGCTCAGGCTGCTCGCGCTGGGTCCCCTCAATATACTTCTGGGCCACTTCATCCACGAGCCCGCGCTCTATGTTGCCCCTATCGTAGAGGGCATCAATGGCATCCACCCCTCCCACAGGGTTCTCTTTGTGTATCCGGCGCAGTAAATCCGCTACTCCCTCTGCGCCCATCGCCTCGGGGTCGGCAAGCGTCTTTTCAAAGAACTCAACCTGCTCAATAAAAGGAGCTCCGCTAAGTACGGAAGCATACTCATTCATTAACTCTTCACCCCGCTGCCGCCAGAAGCTTCCATCTTGGAGCCCGATACCCTCAAGGGCAGCATTGCCTTCCGGGCTTTCCAGAAAACCCAACATAACTGCTTCGTAAGCTTCGTAGGTCGCATCCTCGTTGCCCTCGGTGCCTTGCATGAGGTCAATCATTGCTCCCTGCAGGAAGTCTTGATGCTCTTGGGGCAGGGAATTGAGGACTGCGCCATAAATAGCGAACCTATCGAACATTTCCTCACTCTGAGCCTGGTAGCCCTTTAGAGCATCAACATAGGCCCCGTAAACCTCCTTCTGAAAGCCCTTGTCCTGCGCCATCATGTCGTCCAGAGCTCTAAAGACAGCTTCCTTCTCTTCCATTCCGGTTTCCAGGTAGGCGTTGATTTTGTTATCTGCGATGGTTTTTCGCTCATCAATCAGGAGCCCCTTGACTTGAGCGAGGTAACCCTTTTCAAGGGCTGGGTCGATTTCTGATATGCGGGGAAATCTTAAGGCGCCAAGCTCGCCGGGATTAACCCCGTGGTCCGGAGCGCCCGCCGCTTTTTCTTTAGGGGACAGGGCTTTTTGCATGATTGTGCTAGAGGTCGCGCCCAGGCCGAAGAAGATGCCGCCCATACCGGCGCCAGCCCAGCCGGCTTCTCTAACTTCAGGAGCGAAGGGGTCAACCTTTTCGCCCGTTGCCCACTGCCCAATCATCTCTTGTCCCATCTCTTGGGCAGCTTCACTTCCGACCGCTCCAGCGAATCTGCCAGTGCCACGAGCCGCCTTAGATGCGACCTCGGCGGCTTTGGCGACCCTCGCGCCTTGAGAGGCAGCCTTTCCAGCTGTCCGGATGGCAGTACCTCCTGCCCCAAAGGTCAACACCTGCTCAATGGCATTGGTTCCCCCGACAAGAAGTAAGTTTGCCGCTTCGCCTTTCATAGCTGCCTCGCGAGCAACTTCGTGAGCCTCTTCCGGGGACTTACCCGCTTCGGTCATTTTGTCAAACATATCTTGATATATGCCGCCTTTTTCCAGCCTGGACTCTTCCCTGGCAGCTTCCGTTGCCGCATAACCGTGCACACCTGCACCTGCCGCAACCATCCCAGCCCCAACCGCAGTAAGGCCCGCTCCAGCCGCCGCTCCCACTCCAGTGGGAGCGGTAAGTAGCCCGCCTACTACGCCAGTTGTTGTCATTGCTGCGCCCCCAGCCATGAGCGCAGTTCCCTCGACGCCGCGAATTAACCTCTTTGCCATGATGTCGTCCATCAGCGGCAAAGAGACAATAAGCCCCTTATAGTAATTTCTGCTCGTAAGTCTGTCAATAACTCCCTTATACTTGTGGTCTGGGTCGGGGAGCCCTTCTTTGTGCTTGTATAGCTCCTGGGAAGCCTTTTTGTGTTCAGCCTGCCCGTAAGTCGGGTCGTCCCTCTCAACTCTTTCTGCAGAGATTTTAGTGAGCGTCTCCATGGCCTCACCGGCCTTCCAGGATTCACCAAGCTCTTTAAAAAGGCCGAGTTTCTTTTTCCCGGAAACTGCGTCAACCGCAGCCACCTTGTTCTTGGGAGCTGGCTGCTGAGGTTCGGGGAGATAAGGCTTTTCTACCGCTCTTATGAAGTCTTCTCTTATTTTTCTGGAATATTCCTCTGCTTCCGCATAGGGGTTCCTAAAGCGAAAATCATAAGAATATGGCATCACTACACCTTCTTTCATATTCGGCTCAACCTTATCCGCCTACACCATAAGCGCCCCCGCCTCCGCCCGCACCACTTTCTATCATTTTTCTTATCTCACCTAAATCCAGAGACTTATTGTCCGATTTAATAGAGAACTGGGCATCGTAAATAGGTTTGAGCCTCGCGCCTGCTTCGGTCGCAAAATATTCTTCCGGCGACTTGCCGAATTTTGAGTATATGAGGGAGTCAACGACCGCCTTGGCATCGGCCCCAGTAGCCATCATGTGGGCAATTTCATTATTGTCCTTTAGTAGCGAATTTACGGTGTAATACAGGGGGTCTTGGCTTGCAAGGTAATTAGTTTGCCCCTTTGCTACCTTGCCCTTGAGGGAAGAGTTGCGATTAAACCTATCCACTGCACGTAGGTATGCGTCAGCAGTAGCCATGTTAGCGCGCTCAGTCTGGGTCGGGTTAAAAGTGTAACCGCCGCCGCCACCGCCGCCACCCCTCATTGCGCTAACAGCGAGGCTCGAATTAAATTGCCGTACGCCCTCATCAAAGTTCCTGCGGTCCCTAAAAACATCTTCGTTGTAGTTTCTGCGGTCCTGAAGTACGCCCTCATCAAAAGCCCTGCGCTCTAGGGTCTTGGTGCCTGGAGCAAAAGGCATGTAAGCAGGGTTTTCTTTTCTGTAGCCGGTTATAGCGTCGGCCACGGTTTTTGTCCGGTTAATCCACTCGTCAGGAACCACGTCAACCGGAATGTTATTCTTGCTCATAATCTCTACCTCCCGCCATACAGAAGCTTGTCTATTGCGCTCTGAGGTATCTGCCACCTGTTGTTAACCAATTGACCCCCCATGCTCTTTAGCTGTGTAGGAGAAAACGACTGAGAACCTATAGACACATTACCGGTAGCGGAGTCCCAACCGACGCCAACCCCAGCATTTTCAGCATATTGGCGCAGCCCTACAATCGAGTCAAGGCTCCCCATGCTAACCGTTTGGCCAGCCGGATAATCTGGAGTCTGTCCCATTATGCCTGTCCAGGATTGAGTTAACTGGTCATCCTGATATCTTGTGTTCGCAAAATACGGCAGCAGGCCCAGAAGCGCCTGCGTGTCTGCTGCACGATTACTTTGACTTATCCCCGCAAGTTGCAATACAATCTGCTGGTCTTCTCTGTTTAGCTGGTCGAAAATGGAAGTTGTTACTTGCCCCCTGCGTCCCTCCAGCTCAGTGACCTGGCCCCCGAACTGCTTCTCAAATAAGTCCTTACCCTCTTCGAGGTTGGTTAACTTGGCCGCTTTTTCGCCCTCAAGCTGCGTAGCCTTCAGCATTACAGGCTCCTGTAGCTTGGCGACTCCATACTCAACTGCTCCAGACCTGCCGCCGCCTCGCGCGATGGCACTCTCAGTGCCCGCTTCTCGAGCTTGGGCCAAGAGTCGGTCTGTCTCCGCCGGAACTCCCGCATATGCGGCCTCTATGTTCCTTTTAGATGATTCGTAGCCGCCCATGTAATCCTCTTTGCCTCGCGTCAGGGCTGAAATCATCGGGTCTATCTGCAAATTTGCGAGGTTCCGCGCTTGCGTCATCATCTCTTCTCTTGACAATCGAGTTATTTCCGGCGGTTTATGTTGACCAGATATGCCGGATATAAGGTTGGCTACATCTTGCAAACTAAACGACTGCGATGATGTCGATTGCCGCTGCGCCGATTGGCTGTTGGGTGTTCGCGTTGTTGTTCGCGTTGGCGTAGCGCTCCGTGATGGCTCCTGGTAAACAGTTACTCCTGATTGCTCTCCCCCGTATGTTGCTCTTCCTCCGCCGGCTATTATTGCCTCTGCTTGACCAATGCCAGCAAGTGCCCGGTCAGCTTGCTCCTGGGTAATTGCTCCTACTGCAAGTTGTTTGGCTACATTTTTACGTTGTTGCTCTTCAAAAGCCCCCATTGTGTCACCCCCTAAAATAAGGTACCCGCCCTATTCGAGCGGCTTTACCGTGGATTCAAGTTTGTTTAACCTTTCCTTAATTTCATCGAGGTCGTTTTTTATATCAGATAGACGAATAGCTTTTTCTCCGTCCATCGGCAAGCCCATTAATTTTCGCCCCTTCTGTGGCTGGCTTCCGCATTTACCTGGTTGGTCTAAGTTCAATTGCACCACAAACGCCATTTTACTCACCGCCCCCTCTCCTTTGTTTACGCAATGACTAGATACGAAAAAGTGATGCCTTGCGCAAAAAACACCTGGTCGGTTTCAACAAAGTTTTGATTTGGCGCCCAATAATTCGGAACAAAGTGCTCAGTTTCCCACCTATTTCTGATTTGATAGTATGCTCTTACTTTAAATCGCGCCTTGTCGTTGGGGTCCAACTTATCCCCCAGGTGTTTTTCTATCACCTTCAGAACAAACCTAGGACCGCCGCTAGTTGTAATAGCTACTACGGCACCGCTTGTCATCGTGCCCTCGAACGACGAGGGCATCTCGTATTCTTTTACTGAGAGAACAATGTTGTAATTTATGCCCCGCCACTCGTCGGGCAGATATATCCATTTGTCTTCTACCCATTCAGCTACATCCGCTTCCGTAATGTATTTTGCTCCGTTGTCTCCTACCCCATCTCCTGCGCCGAATCGGTAATTCCAGTCCCTGTAATAGTTTGGTCCCGCTGGGTCGAAGTATGGATACCAGTCATTAGCATAGTTGCAACGCGGCTGATAACCGTATGTCAAATGAGAAAAACCGTCATCAGGGTCATAAACGTAAAAACTACTTGGTCCGGTCCATGTCAACCATCGCTTTAAAAGTAAATAGCAGAAACCAATAGTAGTTGCCTCGCCGCCGTGTACCATAAAAAGATAATTTTTATTTTGATTGGCTATATGTCGAAGCAAACCATCGTAGGATAGAGTTGTATAACTACCGTCAGCGTGCATTACTTTGCCGCCAAATTTCCCGGTTGCATACTGTCCCCAAAATGCGCGGGGGGTCCCGTAGCCATCATGCACGTTTACCCCGTCGTTGGTCGCTAACATGTAACCAGGTTTATCAAATTTGCCATCAATTACCTTGTCATGTATATCAACCCACGAGCTACCATTCCAGCGATGCAGCCTGTTGTTGTTACCCGTATGAATCCACAAGTCACCTACGCCATCGGCAATAGGAGCGGTAGACTGAGAAAAAGTAACTATTTTACGACTAGGGTCATAGCCCTCCTCAAACTGAGTAGCATAGCCTACCCTTACGACGCTGGCATCAATGGTGCCGGCAAGTATGTGCCCTATGTTGCTGGATATAGCGGATAACTCGTTTACATTGACTTTGTCGGCGGTTACCGCCCCGGCTGCTATTTTTTCAGCAACAACGGCACTTGCTCCTATTTTTTCAGCAGTAACGGCTCCAGCGTATATCTTTTCCGATGTAACAGAATTAGCCCCCAGGTGACCGGCGGCTATCACTCCAGCCGCTATAGCGTTAGCCCCTACAGCATCAGCAGCAATCTTTCCAGCCGTAATGGCGTTAGCAGCGACCTTATCAGCTGTAACAGCATTGGCAGCAACCTTATCGGCTGTAACGGCATTGGCAGTAATCTTGTCCGCAGTAACGGCGTTAGCGGCAATCTTGTCCGCTATGATGGCGTTGGCAGCAATCTTATCGGTCCCCACAGCGGCGTCAGCAATCTTTTCAATGGTAATGGCCAGCGGAGCAATTTTGTCTGTCGATACTGCACCATCTGCTATCTTGGCCATCTCCACCGCTAAATCAGCCAGCTTGTTTGCATCCACGGCAGCATCAGCAATCTTATCCATAAGCACCGCATTTTCGGCCAGTTTTACTGAGGTTACCGCCAAGTCTTTCAGTTTTAATTCTGATACAGCCGCATCTGCTATTTGAAGCTCTTCAATCAAGCCCTCTAGTTTTTTAGTTAAAAACGTACCATCTTCGGTTATGTTTCCGGCCCGGTCCCAAATTTTGGCAGCATCCTCCAGGTCGCCAACGCCGCCGCCGGTCACAGTCTTAATTTGCATTTGCAAAAAAGCCAGGTGGCGCTCAATCTCTTTAAAGTTGCGATGGAGCGCCACCAACATGTCTTCGTTGAAGTCTACGATTTTAAACGGAAGTTGAACAATGTCCTGTTCTCCGGACATTCATCAAACCCTCCCTTCTGAGGAGTTTGTTGCAACAAAAAAAGAGCCCTTGGCTCTAGGATTTCGGCTCCTGTTTACTGCACTTAAATTGTCAAATGTGTAACAGGTGTATATAAATTTTCATTCCCTAGATTAGAAACTCTTCTTACTGCCAATTTTTATCCTCCTTTCTCTACCCATTATTTTTAAACATAAGGTTCTCCAACAATTTCCTCATACTGTGCGGAGGTAATTTTTTCAGCTACAACTGCATCAGCTACCATTTCTTTTGTCCAATATTTCGGATAAAAACGCTTAATTAATGTAGGCCAATCCATCTATATAACCCCCTTCATCATAAGTTGATATAAAGTATCTGCCTGTGTTTGCTCTACTGCTTGTATCGCTAAATCCTTTGCGACTAACTCATACGCCAACCCTGCTAATACGGCCTCCTGTTGTTCTTTGTCTATCTCGTCCTCGGTTTTTTCGGTTAAAATAAACCATGATTGCGTTCCATAAACTTTGTTTTGTACCAATTTCATATTGTTATAAATCGTACTACCTTCTTCGTTCGTAATAGTTACAGTGTCTAAATTGTTTTTAAAAACCTCATCGTCAATGATAGTATCAGAAATAAAATTATTGCCATTTAACTCTAAACCTTTTAATTCCGTACTATCAGCCAGCTTTACGCTATACATAATATTCCTCCTTTAACTCTTGGAATAATTTATTTATGTTTTCTCTCTGTTGCTTACTCATGAGCTTGTAATAGTTCTTAAACCACGCATTGTAATAATTAACAAATTCTTCTTCTGGTAAAATTTTAGCCAATTTCTTTAATTTTCTTCTCATTGCGGTTAATCTCTTTGTTTGACTATATCCAAAATCTCTAAGCAATAAATCTGTAATGTCTTTTCTTAGTCTGTAAAAATGCTTAATTACCTCGAACTGTGATTGTTTTCTTTTCCTTTTAGGAACGGACACGTTGAACCCTCCTCGTTAGTAATCTCGCCCCACAAAGGGGCTCGTTTTACGATATGGAGAAAGCGGGGCGCACGCCACGAGCGTCAGATGCGCTGGTGCTGTGCGCAATGCCGCTGTAGTTCACAAACGCGAAACTCGTGCCAGAAGACACATCCCTTAACCAGTAAGCTTGTCTAGTATTAACCGTTCTAGGATTAAGGGCAAATAAAGGTAGTTGCGTCTTTTCTGTTCCGATATTGTATATCCCATATGTCGCATGACCATTTACAATAGAACCGCATACCATAATTTCATTCATCAGTTCAACTTCGCTGTCAAGCCAAGCTCCTCCGCTTGCTGTGCCATCAGTTACAGCATTACACAAATATTTTCTATGATTAACTACATGCCCACTAAATACTGATTTTATCGTTGTTTTTGCTTGTTCCAGTCCTTCTGTGTACATTTTAGAACCAATATACCCCCCTGTTGTAATGTTTGTATCATTCATTACATGGGTGTATAATTGCGTATCAGGTACAATTACTACGTGGTGACTTGTGCAAGCCGTATCACCAGTATTGTAGTAATAATCAAATGCGGCAATTCTATAGTTCACGCCGCCAATAGTCCAATAATCGCCAATATATAAATCGGTAAATGCTCCAGTCGAAATAGCTAGGTATTGTTCAGCAGTTACTGACGAACCTAGATACTTGCCACGATAGATGCTATTGTGAGCTACTGCATTATTTGTAATAAATGACGCATAATCTGCCATATGCGTAGCATGTTTGTCGAATAATTCATTAATGGCACCAACTATTTTATCTTTTACGGTTGTCTTTAAATTGGACAAAATTCCAATTTTGTTGCTCAGTTCTGCAACATCTTGTCCCGTTGTTTGCAGATATTCCCACGAACCATCTGCTTTTTGTCTTTTCAAGGTAGACATCTTAAACCTCCTCAACAGTAGGTGTATCTCCCCATACCGCAAAAACGGCACTTAAGTATGGCTCTGGTATTTCTTCTGCTTCGATTCTACCTCGAGCACTGTTCATATACCCTTTGCGCCAGTTTTTGCCTATTTGTTCACCTTCGTCTGTAAATTTTTGATACAACAAACTCACGCTATTCTGATTAAGCATGTCTACTGTATATTTTTCAATCATTTTTTCATCCTCCTACCTGTAAAACGACAAACTAAAATAAATTTGAGAATTGTTTGCAAAATTTGCATCGGATAAATTTGTCAAACTTCCATCTTCGGCACTTTGCAATGGATTGATAGTAGTACCTAGCGCAAAAGCCTGAATATCCCCGGAAAACGTTATTTTACCAGTTACCAAGGTCGTTGCAACTCTTGCTTTTTCCTCGGTCGAAAGAGTTACAGGTAACCCCGTTATGGAAACATCACCCGTCGCGCTACCTTTTGATGTAAGCTGTATGAACCCTTTTATGCTCCAGAAATTACCTACCCTCACATATGAGGCGCCGGTCGTGGTATCGTCATAAGTTATGCCTGTAGTCAGGCCCCCGAAAGATATTCCTGGTGTCCAGGTACCTTCCTCGTAATCAAGATTGCCTTCATGCCAGAGCGCATGTTTACCAGGGCCAGTCTTTAAAATCCCATTGTCCATTATTAACACATCTTGAATCCAGTTTGAATTATCTGAATTAGCTTGCATAAACTCCACATAATTTGGAAGCGCTATTTCATCGCCATTGAAAGCGCCGCCAGGATTAGTAAAAGGGTCTATTCCTATTGCTATAGCCTTCTTCCGTGACACTTCGGAAGATAGTTCTCCTAGCTGAATACACCTATAAAAGTTACCGTCATACCCAAACATAGTCTCTCTTATAAGGTTTAAAACGGGGCCTTTAAACCATTTTGAAAACCCCATCTCTAGGTCGCCGGTCATAGCGCCACCTGATTTTCGCACCGCAGCTTCGCTCAATGCGGCAACCTCATTGTTTAAATCATCAAAAACCGTACCTTGATACAAGTTGTCACTGGTATCAAGCCATAGCCTTCCTTCTTTAACGCCATCCGGGGGAGTGGATTGCTGCACTATGGGTTTATCCATAACCCCGTCCCAGGGCACATTGTCAGCCAAGTCAGCCCTATCCACTATTCCGTCATTGTTTTTGTCATAGATAGATTTCACCATGTCCCCGAGCCCGGCCTCGCCCAACTCATCGGCAGTTACATACGGAACATCATTTTCAAGCTGACTTACTTTGGTGGGAATGTCGGCCCCACTTAACTTGGCGTTCCAGTCTGCCTTCTCTGTATCGGTCACGAACCTGCGGGTAGCGTCCTCAGTAACCATGGCAGCAGGATGAGCTGCTGGATGAGTGTAAACTGTATCAGTGAATACAGCACCAGCGGGCACATCAGTTAAAACTCTACTATTGTCCACCTTATTGTCCAGGGCCACTTGTACTGCGGTGCTGATGGGCTTATCCAAGTCGGAGGTATCGTCTGCGTTCCCCAGCCCAACATCCGCCTTAGTTATCCCGTGAGGGTTTTCGGCATTTAAGTGCGTTTCAATTTTCTCTTCTGCTTTTTTTGCCTTAGCAAAGGATATGATATCCATTAAATCACCACCCAACTTGTCCCATCAGTTTGCCATATCTCCTGGGTCTGCACCGCCATAAAAACAGCTCCAACAGGAACGGCATTGGCAGCGGGCCTGTCGCCGATAGTCGCTCCGTAATAATCCATTTGGGTTGCCGCTCCCTCATAAGGCACGAACCTTTTTTTAACAGAATCCCATGCTTGTGGGATAGGCGCCCCTAACCTGTCGCGCAAAATAGTTGTATCTTCCCATGGATACGCCATTCCCTATCACTCCTTTTTGTTATTCGTTTACGGCAAACGCCGGAAACAAGAAGTACATCTCTTCTTGCTTTGAAACAGGCACCTTTGAAATAGGCGCCTTAACGCGCGGCTTACTTTTAATTTTGTATGGAATCATTAGTCCCCTGACTTCACACGGTCCCTCTGCCTCGTGCGCGAACTTAGGAGAAATATAACGCCATCGCCCGCGCATTTCCATAGGAAACCGGTATTCTCTGGCTAGGCCGTCATTAGCAGCGGGCTCCATGTGAACATAATTGTTATAGTCCAGGGACAACAACAAAGTTACCTCTTCTTCTGTATCAGGCGAATCCTCTACAAACGCCTTTTTTGCTTTTTTTAATCGGTAGGCATCATTTTGGTCAAAGCTCCGTCCCACCCAATAAGCGCTTATGGGTAGCCCAAAGTCTAAGTATCCCACATCTTGCTGAATTACCTGCCCTTCAATTGCATGGCCAGAATAAAGGACAGGGCGACCACCAGCAACAATAAACTCTTGAAAGCAAGAAGCCTCTATGTTGTCCATTGGCCAAAACGTGCCTTTTCCTGGGTCGCAGACTATAATTAGGTTGTTTGTCGTACTGCCATCAACCGGCAACGAGAACCAAATCTGATTATTCCACGCAGTAACCGCAGCCCCGTAAAGTCGGCTGGAATTCACCCTCTGCCATAACTTGGGTATTTTTCCCTCAGAAATGTTTACGGCTCGAAGCCCGTTAAACTGATACAGTCCTTTTTGGCTAACAAAATAAACATACCCGCCAAACTCCTTGGCGGCAAACGGACCAACGCAACCTACACTATGCTCTAATGTTTCCGAGCGAAAGTCATCTAAATTAGTCCCCCTCAGAACATGAATTGAGCGATTCTTAAAAACAAGTAGAGCGTTTTGGTACTCCATGAGGTTGGTTATCCTATCGCCGTCACCCTCAGCAAACGACCAATAGTTAACTTCGGGCCATTCCTCGGGATAAAATGATTCAGACCACCACACCTGCGAAGGCTTATGAGACGGGTTCACGAATAACTTTTCCTTGTACAGAACGGGAAACTGCGCCAACCTTGGAGCATTGAGCAGCTGAGTTGCCTCTGAGCCGTTATATTTAAAAGCCTGCGTTTTGCCATCAAATCCCACCATGTAGTTTGCGCAAGTTTCAAAGCGCACCGGACTGGTTGTAACAAAACCAGTATATATTTCTATAAACTGTTTATTTATTGGCTCCCACCTGTATACTTTGCCACCCGAAGCCACAATAAACTGTTTTATGTTTGGCTCTAAATAGAAGGCATACAATCCTTGTATTTTTCCTGGGAAAACGGAGCTGTCGAGGCGCACCTGTCCCTTTCTTTTACGTAAACGCCCAGCCTCCTTACTTATAAAGTTCCTGCAGTCACGGGCCGCTGATTCTGGCAGGAGATTATCGTCTACACTGTCGATGTATCCTTCTGAAAAATCCGCTATGCGCCAATCTTGATAACCTCCCATTAGTCAAGCCCCCTCAAAGATTATTCACCGGCAGAAAAGCCAACCTGGGATAACACGCGAGCTTTACGCAGCAACCTGCGATTCTGGGGCTCCATGTTCCAGATGCGGTCCATCGCCATGCAATTTCTACCCCGAAGATATTCGGCGTAGAAATCGTTTTTATCGTCAAGCTCCTCCTCTTTCTGTTGAGATTTGGCGCATACATACGCGACAACCAAGGGAACATATTGCTCCGGTATGTCAATCTCACTCACTAAGCCGGTCATATCAGGCCTGGCATGATTTAGTTTGCGATAAAAATTAACCTTTGCAGAGACCGATGTCAATTCTCCCAGGTTTTGCAGTATCAGGGCATTTGCCTCCTGCCTCCATCCACGCGAAAACGTATTTCCACTAGGCAACCTGCGTAGCTGCGTATACAAACTAGAGTCGTCTTTAACAAAAACATCCAAAATCTCATGATAGTTTCCCAAGTCAGATTCATTTAAAGGCAAGGTAGCCGTGCCATTAACCGGCGCTAAAGCAATGTTTTCTTTTGTAATTAGCATTTTAGCTATTGGAGTTAAGTCGTCCAGGGCCAAGTTGATGTAGTGGACCCAAGTATCTACCTCGTACACTTCATCAGATTGTATCTGAGCTAATTCAATAACATCCTGTACTTTCACTTTTTATAACCTCCTTATGAAGTTAAACATAAGGCCTGAGCTTTACATTTTTGGGCCTACGCCCGCGCTGGGTGTCAATTTTCTTAAACATCATCCGCTCTCTCTCAGCTTCACCCTGCCAATACTGAACATCCGTAGTTGGCCCCTCTGTTTGCAAGAGGGTCTTCCAAGTAGCAAAGGCCACTAAAAACTCATCACTATACGGCACAGGATTTTCGTCAGTTAGGTTTACCATTTGTAGGGATTTTTCAGTATACACTATTTCTATCTCTGCTGAGGCTATAGGCGGTACCAGATATAAGTTCTCCTGGTCATCCGTCCAGTAGACTGGGTATCCGTTACTGTCTTGCTGAGGTATGTTGCTCTCTCCGTATTTGTATAGTCGGTGATTGTTCAAATACACGTTGCGAATTACCAGGTAATCGTCAGGAAGGGGTGCAACCCCATCTTTAACCGTAGTTTTTTGCCTTTTGACGGTCTCTTTCTCAGTATCCAACTCCAGTAGCCCCTTATTGAGGTAACGGATAATATCCCCCTCATAACCGTTCCCAGTATTTTCAATTACTACATCCCTCAATTCACCTAAGACCACGACCTAGTACACCCCCTCTGCCGCCTTTTTAAATTCCGAGCGGTTCTCCCTGGCCCAAGCATTAATCTCCGAGCGCCTGCGAGCCTCGTTCTGCTTTTCTTTTTCCTCGTTCTCCCGGTCCATCTCCTGAATAATTTCCTTGACGCTCCTGGTTTTTAGGTTGGAGCGCCGAAAAACCTCAATGGTTCGAGCGTCGAGCTCAGAGTAGGGGACAGAGAAGCAAAAAGTAGTTCCATGATTGGCCAGGGAATGAACCTCGTAGCGCTGAGTTATTTTGTTGAAACATACAAAGAGACTGGGGTCTATTTCCTCCAGCCTCTTTGGAATGTCGCAAATACTGTTTTCTAAGACCAGCAAAAAAGGCTTTCCTTGAAGCCTGTTATGAATTTCGTTAAGCTTGAGTTGATTCATGAAGCATCATACCTCCACTACCACCCGAAAGCTACGATTCTGGCTTTGACTTCGCTCTGGTCGGACTTGTTGGCCGCTTCCGCCAATACAGTTGTGTATTCAAGGGGGTCGCCCTCCGTAGTTGTCGCCAGCCCCAAGATTTTTATTTTCTCGTTAGCAAAGTCGTATTCCCAGAACTTTCCTGCAGAGGGATTCTTCGGCAAGATGTTTTCGACCACATTAAGCCCTAACTGCTTGGCAGTTAGCGGGTATCCGCCGGTTGGATAACTAGCGTCTCCGGCCAGCTCCGCTACAACCCCAAACGCGTTGCCAAATTTTATTTTTCTGATTAACTTCACATTCATTGCCATTTACCTATACCTCCCAAAACTAAAATAGAGGGGGCACGGAGCCCCCTCATATTGTAAAATTGTCTATAAAACCAAGTCGATGTCTAGTGCTCAGTAATGTCAGTAATCAGGGCCTGTCCTCTGGGACGCTGGCAACCGATATCGCAATACTTGACCAGGGTAGCCTCCCATGCGGGACGATTGGCTACTCTCGACATAATAGAGCCATCCCTGTCCATCCAGTTAAAGTCAGTCATCTGATACATCGCCCAATCGGACAAATCTATTAACTGCATCTGTTGTACTGGAATATACTTGTCGGCAACCAGGGGAATCCCGTTATAAGAGAGTCCTTTGAATCCACCCTTAAGGTCCAGGGTGTTCACGGTCTGCTTGGTTGCGGCCAACAGGTCAATATAGGCTCTACGAACTCCCAGGGAAGTCTGGATGTAGTTAATAGTTGAGCCGGTTCTGGTTTCGCACAGGTCAATCATTTCCTGTATCACATTTTCGGAAATCTCCCCATTAAGAGCCTTGACCTGAGGTTTCAGCCAGGGGTACACGGACTTGTCGATGCCGTACAGAGTTCCAGTAGTAGCGAAAATGGCCCCGGCTCCAGTAAGCTCAAGGTCTTTGTTTCCAGCTACTGTCAAGTAAGCAGTAGCCTTTACGTTAGCAGAGATGTCCTTGGTTACGACAACTTTTATCTGATTAGCGGAGTCATCAACATAAACAACCTCCAGCTCGGCGGCATCGGCCACAGCGTTACCGTCAGCGGCATACAGGTCAACAAACATGCCCTCAGCCAAGTACATGACCGTGTCCAGGGTAATCGTCAGGAGTTTGGGCGGACCTGCTGCGTAAGCGGAATCCGCGTTTACGGTAGCAATTTTACCGGTTCCATCTCCTAGCACCTGCCTGGATAGGTCCAATTTAGCGTCAATTTCGCAATCGGAAATCTCGGTTTCCAACATATTTGCAAAAGCTCCGACACTGGACTTAGATGCTTCGATAGTCTTATCGGTGATTCTAAAGCGGGAGAAGAAGTTTTTGGTCTCCCATTTTGCTTGTTTTGTCTTGCGGGCGTTGGGGGTCGGCAGCAATCCATCATCTGCGCGGTTCCCAATACCACCGGTGCGGCCATACCGCAAGGCCATGACAATGTCTTTACCTACAACATTCTCGCTGGTTTTTTCAATCTGAGCCAAAAAAGCGCTCGCTTTATCATTCAGTTGATAGCGCAGTCCATCCAGGTAAAAGCTCTTTAAAGCCTCCTGGACCTTGGTCATATTTGTACCAATATAAGTAGGCATTTATTAATTCCTCCTATTCTAACCCCCCTGCAAATAGGCCTTAAATGCCCTGGTGGCATCTTTCACGGACCGTATCTCAGAGGGTGGCGTTGAGGGAGCTGCGCTCCCTGGGTGCGAGCCAATCATAGCTGGCTTAGGTTCTTTGCTTATTTCTTCGGAATAGGTTTTTAATACAATTTTTTGCAGCTCGGGATTTTTGGATAATTGCTGCAAAAAAGCCGGGTCTTTTAGCATGTCCTCCATTTTGGGTTGAGCTGCCCTCTCGGCATCCAGCACCTGCGCTTTGGCCATCAAATAAGCAGCCTCCACAGCGTTCGGAAGATTTAAAAACTCAACAGGTTGTTCCCGTAAAATCTCGGCAGCCTTTTCTCGATAACTTTCAAAGTCCGAATACTTTTGCTGTACTTCTCCGACCCTGTTTTCCCAAAAAGCGCGCTCCTGCTGCTGCTCGAAGAAGTTCACGACTGGCTCCAACTTCTGCATCTGCGGCGAGAGGGCGTCTTTTACGGTTCCCTGAAAAAGCTCTTGCAGGGCTTCCTTTGGGTTTTCGTAAAACTTCTCGAACCACTGTTCAGAGTTGAACTCCTCTTGCTCTGGGACAACTTCTTCCTGGGCCTGAGCTAGTTGCTGAGTTTGTGCTTGCTCAAGTTGGTGAATTTTTTGCATCAACTCTTGCACTTGCTGATTTTGCTGACCCATCCTGTTGCCTTGTTCACCAATTTTCTTCTCAGCGTTTACATAGCTCTTAACCAGAGCGTCGATATTGGGGGTCCCGTCGGAATTTAAAAACTTCTGGGGAATCTCCACGGGGGGTTCTGCTTGTTCTGCTTGTTCTGCTTGTTCTGCTTGCTCCTGACTCTCTGCGGTCGCTTGTTGCCCTGGAGCAGGCGGCTCCGCTGGTTCAGGCTCCGTAAAATAACTCATAACTGCTTCTCTGCGCTGGTCCCTGGTAGCGTTTTCGTAATCAAAAGCTGCCGGTTCCGCGCTTACTTCGACAGCGCCTTCTGTTTGCCCTTGCGGCTCTGCGGCTGCCGGTGCAGAGTTCTCCGCGAATAACTGTAAATCCATCATTTTTTCCTCCTTTGCGGCCTTTCGGTTCTCGCATTTATTTAAAAGATTGAAACTGTCTTGCCCGCTGGCCCCCTCCCTCGGCCATAAAAAAAGCGGGCATATTTCCCACTCGTGTCCTATCCTTTTATTTTTTGTTGCCTGTTAGCCCGCCTTTTCGGCCTGCTCGTCGGCTTCCTGTTCTTGCGCCTGCATCATTGGGGCCATGGCCTCAAAGTGCAGCATAAGATGAGCGTTAAACGCCTCTTCTATCATCGGCTGCTCCGCTATAAGCGCCTCGTATTCAGTAGAGAGCCTAAATTCGTTGTGACGCTTAATGTGCAGCAAGTGAGAGTCGTAGTAAACAGGAGGAATCAATGCTCCCGCCGCCAACTGCCGATTCTCTCTTTCGGCCTTAGAGCTGTGAAGCTGGTCATCGTCGTCAACACCTTCCCAGTCAAGGAATTGCAGCATCTCCATAATCCTTGTGCGGGTGGGTCTATCTATCGCCCCAGTATCCGGGTTGTGGAACAAACCCATACCCAGGAGGTCAAACACCATCTGCCGCCTCTGGGCGGGAGATTCGGATAGGGCAGAGAAGCTGTCCATGATAACATCTTCGGGCTTCAAGTCGGATGCAGCCCAATCTAAAACATCCACCACATTGTCTTTTCCTGCCACCCTAACCAACCTTGGCATCTTAACAAATTGCTTCAGTAGCCTGAGCCACTGCGAACCACACTCTATTAGCCCCTCCTCGATGTTGTTTGCTGTATCCGCGAGCCTGGTCTCATCCTGCTCTAAAGCCAATGAGAGGGCTACCCCGGACTTGACGCCGGGTGGAGCCTTGGACTGCCTAGACATCTCAGATACCCCAGAGAGTATGGAAAATTCTGTTAACAGAGTCTGCTCCTCAGTCTCGAACGCCGGGGGCAGGGGAGCATTTTCCGTCCTCCTGGGTGGCTGGGTTCCGGCTCTATACATACATATATAGCCGCGCGAGCCGCCATTAGCCTCCAGGTCGCCTATATCGACGCTATTTTCTTCTACTACCCAGCCCCCAACAGCACACGAGGCTAGGTATTCGGCTTTCCGGTTCCGCAGAGCGTTATACCTGCGCTGTACAGGAATAAGTCGCTCTATAATGGTTCTGCCCCAGAACAGACCAGGGCGCTCAATGCAGCTCATCTTAGTAAACGGCAGCCCCAGCTCCCCGTCTTTATCCACCTTGTAGGGCAGGGGGCCAAAGTGAAGCAGTTTGTGGTTAGCCACCGCTATGAGCCTACCCTGAGGGTACTCCCTGGCAGGTCGCTCGTGGTATTCTTTTACAATTGCTGCGTTTTTAAGCGATTCATTCATGCCCGTAGAATAGGTTTTTCCTATAAAGCCCCCGCCGGTCATGAGGTCTTGGAGCCGTATCGCCTTAGTTTCTTCGGGCGGCACATCTACGCCCCAGACTTCCTTGATTGTTTCCACCGGGTATATCTTGGCGTGTATGATGCTCTTGTTGTCGCTAACTTTTTGATTGAACGGGCTATCGGGGAATATCTCCGGCGCAGGACAAACTATTGTCTCCAGGTCGCCCTCCCGCATAAACAGCGGTGCTCCGGTTTTCGGGTCTATTGCCGGTTCTCCAGTTTCGGGGTCTATCTGCGGCACCAGCGGCCCCGCATCTGGATTCCAGATACTCTTTATACAGCATGTCCCCGTTACCTCTATCCACCGCATAATATCGTGTAGTTTGTCTCTGATTTTTTGGTCATGCTGTATGGAGGATAGCAGTTGGGTGCTTACCTTAGTAGCCCTGATGTCAGACTTTTCTGAGCTTCCAGGCCGAACCTTAAGCACCGGGCGCATCTTCCCCAGCCGAGCCTGCCTAGCTTCTATATTCGGAGCTATGTGATTAAAAACTTCTCGCTCTTCCCACCAGTAATCTTCAGGAATCCTGTCCAGGGTCTGAGCAACCTCGTTAATCTGGACATACTGATTACCCTCAATGAAGGCGATATTTAGCCTCCATTGCAGCTCAAAAGGGATGCGCTCCTTCTGCCTTCGTTCAAACTCCTTTTCAACAAACTCAACTATCTCTTTGACGCCTGCCGCTGCGTAGGGGTCCTCTGTCGGCTGCCCACCCATCCCGCCGCCTTCCCACTCAGGGCTTGGCGGCTCTGACGGCGGAACCCGGTCTTTTTTAGTTCTGATGCCTAAAGTCTCTAAAATACTCATTTACTCTTCCCCCTTGCGCTCAGGGCAGCGGATGGAGTGCATTTTACAGGACTTCTCGTTGTCAAACTCTTTACCGCAGTGCTCACAAGCAAACACTTCCGCCGCTATGCCTTTTTCTTTCCCGCTCTCAATCAAGGAAACAGCACAATCATGACACAATTGCATAAACAACTGTCCCGGTCCATCCGGGTTGCCGATTTTCCACGCCGCCCGATTCCTGCAATTGTAGGAATCGCAAAAAACGCTTTTAATCGGCTGTTCGGTTATTACGCATCTCATATTTCCTCCCCCTCTCCTCAGTGATAAGCCCTCGCCTTAACCCTGGTCTTTCTAACGCCCCGCTTGGCCACAGCATCTTTGTGTGCTCTAATTAGCGGGCTTTCCGCCAGGAGTCCTATTGATTTCTCAACATGATAAGCAACCAGTCCATAGCTCAGAGAGTCATACTGGTTGTCAATCGAACAATCGGCCACCTTCTCGGGGTCGTGATTGTCTTTAGGCAGCTTAGGCAGCGTTTCTATTAGGTGCTTACAGGTATTGAATATCTTGAGCTTTGACCGCCTGGTGCCATCCTCATTTTCAATTATCTTGAGATATTCATGCACGACCGCCTTCCTCAGCCTGCGGTCAACCACAGCCTTTTTAAATCCTAGCTGCAGACCTCCATCCCGGTAATAATCCAGGAGGTTTTTGCCAGTTATATCTCGATGGTGCGTGTTCCAGGCATCTAACCCAGCAACACAAAAGTCCAGGTACTCTTTCCCCAGATGCAGCTCTCCTTTTTCGTCGAGGGCCGCAGTTGAACAAAATTCAACGACCCTGCCCGCCTGGTCGGTATACAGGATTTTGGGGTCGTCCCTGGACCGGGAAAACTCCCGGTAAACGTATACATTCCCGTCCTCATCCACCGCGTACCAGAGCCATGCGAACGGGTGGTCGTAGCCATTGTCCACGCTTATCCACCTGCGCCAGTGCTCCGGGATGCCGAACGGCTTACACACATGGACATCGGAGTCAAACTCAGGAAAGGCCGTAGCCGACCCTGATGAAAATGCCTCGTCCGGTGTACTTGGGTACTCCTGAAGATACGACGCCGGCAGCGCCGCCTTAGATTCCTGGTACCATCCCATGTCCCGCCTCGGGTCTGAATACCAGGGCAAAAAGACCGGATGAAAGTTGTTTCTCCCTCCCATGGCCCCCCGCCAGACATCCTCAAAGAAGGACCCTATTTTGGCGGTTGAAATACCTATTACCTTGCCCCCAGTCGGTCTATTTATGACCGGATAAGCCGCCGCCCATATCTCCTGGGCATACATCTGAAACGCCCACTCGTCCAAAATAACCAGCGATGCGGTGAAACTCCGCGCGCTGTCCGGCGAACTAGTAAAGCTTGTAAACATCGCCGGAACCTTGGACTCCGGGTGGTACACTGAAACGTAGGTCGTAGTAGCGTCCCAGGTCGGCCCCGTATAGTTTTCCGGTAAATGCTTGTCTTTTTTCCTGATGATAAAAGGCGGGAGATACTCTAAAATGAGCTTGACCCGCCTCACCAATTCTTTCGCCTCGTCCTCTCTTTTTGAGAGCGCCACCACGGAGTATCCCGGCTGAAACACCAGCCCATGCACCGCGAACGCCAGCGCCAACCACGATAGTCCCAACTGCCGCGCCTTCAAGACTATGCTCAATTTGTTTTTCTCGAAGGCCTCCAGCGCCTCCCTCTGCTTCGGCCACAGTTTAAAGAAAACCATCGGGTCGGGCGCGTCCTTGTCCTCGATTTTTACAAATTTTTCAATAAAAAACGCCCGGTCTTCGCGGGCATGTCTCAGAATAGCTTCGACCTTAGCCGCCGCCTTCAGGACGGTTACCTCATCTACTGAGAGCTGCTGCAGCTCCTCTTCGGTAATCGGCTTTTTCTTATCGAGTTCCTCCTGTATCTTAATGGCTTTTTTATTGCCTAACTTTACAGCATGCTCGAACCCCTCTTCTTTGGTCATCCGCGGCGGCGAATCTACGCCTCCCGCTTTATACTCCATGCCCGAGTGCCCCGGCATCCAGCCCCCTGAGCAGAACTCATTTGACGACACTACTTTGCCCCTGATTATAAAATCTTGCTTTTTATCGTCCCAGACCACGGCACAATCCTCAGTTGTATCTATCGCAATCTGCTCACCATGCTCCGGCTTCATCAGGCCTCTGCACCTTAGCGCATCTCCAGTTACAACCAGGCTCCGCTTCCCGGACAAAAATCTCTTGAGGTTTACTTGCCCATCGGCCCCCTCCGGGAGAGAAACTTTCCAATTTCCCTCAAGAACCAGGTCTTTTATCGGCTTCATGTTATACATTTTTCCGCTCTTATAGACCCTGAGCCCGCTTATGTCGCCTTCTTTTTTCGCCGGCTTCTTGGGCATCTTCTTCTTTTTAGGTCTAGGTTTTTTCTCCTTCTTTATCGGCTCCGGCTCAAACTTCTCCGGAAGCGCCCGCGCTTTTTTGAGCTTCTCTACGAGCTCTTTCTCCTCTTCCTTTTTTTGGCGTATTGCTGAGATTGCCCGTACATACGCGGGTCTACTCTCTAAAGAAGAGTTCCCTCTCCGCTTAGCTGGTGTCAAGGCCATCACCCCCTGCATCAATCGGCTCAACATCAATAAAATCATCGCCCATAGCTACGGGCGCGCCGGGGGGATAGTATTCAACCTCGTCATCCTGCGGCTTGAACTCTAAAATAGCTTTCAAATCCGCCGGCCCCAGGTCAGCTAACCTGGTTACCATAGTTTGTATCGGCCCTCCACCGGCCCCGGTGTGCTCGACCTTCTGAGTCGGCTTCCCGTAGGTGTAAGCCATCAGTAATTCTATCGCTTTGATGCGGTCTTTGGGCGCCATGTCCGAATTTGTTATGATATCCTCTAAAACTTGTATGCCCTTTTGGGCAATAAACATGGCGGCGCGGGGCCTCCAGGCAATTTCTTGCAGCGAAACAGAGGCGAGCTTGCCGTTTACCATGCTTCGCACCGATAAACCGGTGAACTCCGCCCCTACTACATCTAAAAGTGATACTTCTTGGGCATTTTCGCCCTTCTTTTTTCTAGCCATCTATTAAAACATCCCTTCGTTTGACCCGCTTTCCCCCTAGCAGCGGGTTGCCAAACTAAAAAGGGGCGCAGAATTAAGCTCATGCGCCCTTATTAAAAAAAGAGGGAATAAAGAGAGAAGAGTTGCACTTAGACACTTGTTACGGTATCTAAGCATGTGTTTAGTTTATATAATAAACGCTTTTTTGTTTAAAAAGTGGACAATTTTGCGACAAATATAGGAAAAAGAGCAGGGAACAGGGGTGGAAAGGGCAGGGGAGCTGGAAAAAAATGGAGTAGAGGGCAGGAGCGAAGAGAAGAGGAGCGAAGAAGCTGGAAGAAAATGGTAGGAAGGTGAGTGGTTTTATACAGCAAAATTCGCGGGGACCTATAAGTAGTTCCAGCCGGCCAGGATGCCCCCCGCCCCCCCTATGTGCAGCGCGTTATACCCATAGGCCTATGGGTATTGTGTCCTCTTCCCCTCATATTCTGCCTAAAAAATAGCTCCAGGATACCTGGAACCATACTAAAAATGAGCTAAAAAATGAACTAATTTTAAAAATGAGGCGAATGGGGGAAAACCGAACTGGCTCAAAGCACGGTATACCAAGGCTTCACGGGTTTTTAGTTTACATAATATCTCTTAGCGGAAGTTGGAACCCAGAATCTGGGAACAAAGGCCGCAAAGCCCGAGATTACGGGATTTGGCAAAAAGCGGAAGCCCTAAAATGGCCAGGGCAGGCCAGGAAAAGGTGGACGGGTATTGGGCACAAAGAGACACCTAAAGAGCGCAAATAGCGCAGAATAGGCAGCAATAAGGCGAAAAAACAGGCCGGGAGGGGCAAGGAAATGGACCAATCGAAGTCCCTTTGCCCGACGCCCCAAATTTCCAAAATATTCAAAATAGCTCAAAACCTCTAAATATCGGGCTTTCGAAAGGTTTGCTTGACAAACACTTGACACCGATGTACGATGATGATGGCGCAAAATGTGTTAAAGCGTTGACACACAATGCACCTTCGCCCGGCGCAGGTCCCTCCTCAAAAGTGAAAGGAGAAGGATGAGCATGGCAGCACCAAAGAAAATAGTGGATTTCAGCTTAACGAATGGCCAAGTTACAGGCCACAGCAAGGAGAACCAGGACGGGGGATTCAACTTCTGGAACTACGAGAGTTTTTCCAAACAGGGGGGCAAAATCGGCTACGGTAGCATCCATACTTCTATCCTGGAGGCCTTGAAAGCCCAGGACAAGGTGGAAAAAGGCTGCTTAGTCAGAATTACCGTGGAGTTGTTTGAGAAGCCCGAAGCTGCAAATCTTGCAGCAGGGAAGAACAACGAATTTTAACGACCAGGGAAGGCCGCGCCGGGCTTCTCTTTTTTCCCTGGTGGCCCGATGATGGTTAGTACGGGCTGCCAGGGGAGGGGCAATGGTTAGTACGGATTAGTCCCTTGCCCCTGGGTATTGAGCAACTCAGTGCCCAGCATGGAGGGGATTAACCTACTCCAAAAAAATATAGAGTGAGAGGAATCATATGGATTTCAAAAGAGACACGCGTTGTCACTTGCTGCTTGCCCCGGAGCCCAGCGGGAATCCCGCAGACAGTACCACTTACTTGTTGCCTGGTTGCTACGAAGGCGCCTTAGTTGAGCGCTTAGAGGAAAGATGCCAAGACCTCTTATATAGGCTCAATCAAGCGAGGGATTTGCATGAAGCCCTAAGAAGCATGTGTGAAGCCCTTAATGACCCGAGGCAGGATTATACCCTAATCATCCCTGATGGGATTTTTAACTATAAATTCAGGGGAGGTTGTCGCCAAAGTGCCCTGAAGCAAGCTTATCAGGCTCTCGCTAAAGTAGAAGGGAGAGATGTATAAAGGCACTAGAGTCCCTTGCTCCTGCCCCTCAAGGTCATTATTCTGGGGGGGGCAGAATGGAGGGGATTACCCTGAGCGCTGAGCTCAGGGTAAGGGACTGTCCAAAAAAAATAACGAGGAAGGATTGATTCGCATGGCAACTACAGCAGTGAGGAGCATGCTGAGCTTAGAGCTCAGCGAGAAGGAAACCAAGGTGTTAGTTAAAATGGGCGTAGAGGGAGCGGCGGCGAGGCTGATGGTTTTGGAGACGGGGACTTGCTCTGTCCAAGAGACCCAGCATCTTACCCAGGAGGCAGAAATTGCCCTGGACATCCTAGAAAAAATAGCCGACTCCTTAGAGGGAGCGGGGGGCAAGCCTACCCATGTCCCTGAGCTCGACCTACTCTTATTCCAGCCGAGAAGGTAGTTCGTATCCGATATCGCCTGCCTGGATGTCCGGGCAGGCAGGAAGGAGTCTCTTGCTCCTGGCTCTGTATGATGTGGGGCCAGTATGGAGGGGATTTCCCTGTAGTCAATGGTTGGTCCGAGAAGGGAGGCGGTGGCGCTAATAGGAGGAGCTTATTTTTTTGTACACAGTAGCGCGCTACGCGCTACTGTAGGAAGGAGGAAAGCGCGCTGAGTATCAGAATTTATCTCACCGACCTGGCGGCCTACAACGAGGGTCGGCTGGTGGGCAAGTGGGTTGAGCTACTCCTCTCTGAGGAGGGGATGGAGGAGGCTATTAAGGGGATTCTGGAGGAGGGTTGGTGCCAGCATGGTTGGTGCTCCCACGAGGAGTATTTCATTACGGACTATGAAGCACCTTTCAGGGTTGGTGAATACCAAAATCCTTTCGAGCTCAATGAATGGGCCGAGCGCCTGGAGGACTGTAAAGAGGATGACGAGGATGTAATCCAGGCGATTTTCGACTATGCAGGCTCCATCGAGGAGGGGCTCGACATCCTAGAGGGCGGTGAGTACTGGGTCTATCGCTTCTGCGAAGACATGACTGATGTGGCCTGGGAAGTCGTAAAAGAGAGCGGGCTCCTGGACGGCATCCCTGAAGAGGTCGCCCGGTACTTCGACTATGAGGCATACGGGCGAGACCTTGAGTCCGGAGACTCGTCGTTTATACGTGTTCCAGGTTGCAAAATATACCTGGAAATTTACTAGAGAGGAGTATATAGCATGGCAACTGCTACAACCAGGCTCCTGGGGACGGCAATCTCCCCGGAGTACGTAAGAGATTGGAATATCCCTATGGCCATTAGAGAATTACTCCAGAATCTCTTGGATACCAAAAAGGAGTTCGGGGCAAGCGGCGCTGCCCGGTATAACAAAAAGCAGGGCATAGCTGAGCTGAGGGACGACGGGCCTGGGCTGGAGCTCAGGCACCTGGCCCTGGGCATCTCAGAGAAAGGAGCTGCTAGTGTAGGGCAGTTTGGAGAAGGGCTCAAGTTAGCTCTACTCCTGTTTGCCCGAGAAAATCGGTTCATAGAGGTCCGTTCTAAGGATTACAGACTGACTCCCCTCATCAAGGAGTCAGAGTTTGGTACTGAGACCCTGTTCTTCGAGGTAGAGGAGCTGGGCTCCTATGTGCAGGGTACTATTATCCGGTTCCGGTGCTCTCAGGAGGAGCTGAACGAAGGGAAGAGCTACTTCCCGACAGAGTTCAAGGTTTCCAGTGAGCACCGGGTCAGCTGGGTGCTCAAGGATAAAATCTCTCTCCCTGGAGGGAGGGTCTTCGTCAACGGCAGCCTGGTAACTACCCTTGAGAACGCCTTGTTCAGTTATCATCTCTGGGGGGAGAAGGCGAAGGGAATCTCCAACAGGGACAGAACCATTGTGGACCATGATTCGCTAGTGTCCTTGGTTAGAGACACTATAACCAGCGAAGAAGACATTCCGGTTCAGTGGTTCCAGAAGATTTTGGAGGGGCTGGACTCTGAGAGGGACATCTGGGAGAGCAACGTGCCCCCGCACACTTTCAAGGAAAACCTTGGGAAAGCCTTCGACAAGGTTTTCGGGCCGAAGGCAGCAGTGAGCGGCGGCAGCGCTCACCACGACCAGTTAGTGGCCAGGCTGGGGTTCAAGCCGGTCTATATCCCTGACTGGAACTGGAGATGGCTCCTCCTGAACAGCAGCCCTCTTCTGACGGTGGCTGCCATTGTTAGAGAAAAACCACTGTCCACTATGGTGGACATCATTCCGGAGGACAAGCTGAGCACAGAGGAACAAGAAAGACTCCATCAGGCCATTGACCTGGTGGAAAAGTATTTCCACTCTCCAGTGAGGCCGCTCAAGGTGGTCAAAACACTGGATGAAGTGGTCGGCAGCGGAGTAAATGGTGTCTACAACACCGGAGAAGACACCATTTACATCGCCTACAAGGAGCTTTGGGGTCTAGAAAAGGTAGTTGAAACTGTCCTTCATGAAACGGTTCACAAGGCGACCGGGGCCGCAGATTTAACTCCGAGGTTCCAAAAAGCTCAGGATACACTGTCTGCTGGACTGTTATTAGAACTTGCAGGGGAGCGGGCGTAAGCCCCTCCTCCTCTAAATAAAAGGAGGCATAAGGTATGAATAGAGATGTTGTTTACCAGGCCAGTGGCGAGGGTTACCGCCTGGATGTTATGTACGATGAGCTTATGGAAAGTCCGCGGGAACAGGACAACCTGGGGACCATGGTGTGCTTCCATGATAGGTACACGCTCGGGGACAAACACGAATACAAGTCTATTGAAGAGTTCTTCAGGAGCCTGTTCGATGACTGCGGTGACGATGAGCTGTTGGGTAACGATGGCTTTATGAGTGGGCTTTTCTATTACTGGAAGAGCGAACTGAGGGCTAGAGACTCAGAAGAGGGGCTTGCCGTCAGGGCCCTTGACTGCTTAGAAAAAGAGATGCATCCGCAAATAGCGGACGCTTTTCCCGCCGCAAAGCTTGGTCGCATGGTTGCTGAGTTTGACTGGGGATGGGTGGAAGATTTTATTGACGCCGCCCTTGATACAAGCGAGCTCCAGGACATCTTGGACGACCTGGGCAAGTATGTCATCCTGCCTTTGTATCTGTATGACCATGGCGGCATAACTATGTCCATTGGCCCGTTTTCCTGCCCTTGGGACAGCGGTCAAGTAGGCTGGATTTACGCTCCTAAACAAAAGTTTATCGAGGAGACCGGCTACACCAAGGCAGAACTTTTCTCCACCGACTCTAAGAGAGACCCTGCCATTGGAGAGAGGGTGAAAATCAAGGGTCGGGGTGGCTGGGGACAGGTTGTGTCTAAAGCTATTTCCTCTACTGCGGGGACTGCCCGCTACGAGGTTGACTTTGACTGGGACAAAATCCCTGATGCTCATTGGTTTGGGAATTTGGTCACTGTGCCACAGGATGAAATCCTTGAGGTCATGTCTAACCGGGCAGCAGAGATGTTGGTCAATGAAGTAAAAACCTATGACGCCTACCTCAGGGGCGAGTCCTACGGATACAGACTAAGCAAGCTCAATACCTGTGAGCATTGCGGAGCTGTGGACGAGGAGGAAATTGACTCCTGCTGGGGCTTCTTGGCGAAAGATTTTGCTGACCTTAAAGAGCAACTAAAAAGCCAAATTTCCGGCGAGCACCACGACCTGGTTGATTCGCTGGGTTGTCGTTAGAAGGGGTGGTGCGATGAAAAACTATACCATCATCTTCTCCTGGCCGCCCAATAACTGGATGAGTATTTGCCCGAAGTGCCTGAAGAAGAAGGGCAGAGCGGGTATCGTAGAAATTCGCCCGAGCCCCTGCAAGTGTGATTACTGCGGGGCTCCGGGGGAAAGGAGGACAAAATGAATAATAACACAAGCGACAGGAAGCAGCATTGTGGAGTTTGCGGGAAGGAAGTTCCTTCTTATGACCTGCTATGGGTCAATGATAGGTACGGGATTCCGTACAAGAAGGTCTGCTGGGACTGCTACGAAAAGACTCAGGAAGAGATTTCTCACTTTGTTTTTGACCCTGGCTACGCCGGGGAGCGATTAGAAGGCGATTATTAGAAGGAGGTTAATGGCATGGCAGCTATGACAGAAGTGATTGCCAAGGCGTTGGAGGAGGCCATCAGCACGCAGGTTCAGGAGAGGTACGAAAATTTAATTATTGAAAACAAGCAACTGCGAAGTCAGGTGGCGCACCTTGGCAGCGACAAATTCGGTCTTGAAACAAGAAACAGGAGGCTTCAAATAAAGGTCGAGGCTGCTGAAGCGAGTGTCAATAAACTCAAGGAGGAGAATGAGACGCTTCAGCGAGAGGCCAAAGAGCTCGTAATCAGGGAAAGCGAGGTTTCCTCTCTACGTGAAACCCTCTCCAGGACAAGGGGCTTAACAGACACCTTAGAAGTAGAGTTTGAGAGTTTAAAGAGGGTTATACAGGACATGACTGGTTTGATTTTCGACCTCCAAAGAGAGTTAGAGGGCAAATCATACTTCCCGAAGGAGGATGAATAGTATGGCAGCAGAAAAGTGGTATGGCAGTAACTACGGAGTTATAAAGGCGTTTGTGACCGACCCCTTCGATGAGCGAGGGGGTCGGAACCCCCAAGGGAGCATTTACTTTAGCGGGAATGGAATTATTTACAGCTACGGGGACCACTTCCCTATGGCTACGGTTCTTACCCTACAAAAGACTATTGCTGGGTTTCCTCGCCTGCGCTTCTTTCTGGTTAATGGGGACGGCTCCACGGCAACAACCAGTAAGCACAGGAACGACTTATTTATTTGTTTAAGAAGGGAAATCGGAGTCCTAAGCTACGCAGTTGTTCCCTTCTCGTCTCTGGGGCAAGCGTTTAGACTTGGCCCCAGGGGGGGCTGGCAGATTAATAAGAGGACAGCTGAGGCCGCTAGAGACCGACTCGAAGTAGTTGACCACAAAGAGGACTACTGGGAAACAAAGAAGGTGTGGGTGACTGACAAAGAGACCGGCAAGAAAGAGCTAAAAGATGTCCAGGAGCATTTCCTAGGAGCCACTCTCTTGACAACCGGTGATGAATATTTTCTCTCAGGGATTGATTCCTCTGGCAGGGACCCTAGGGGAATGTATTTTCTGACTAAACTGCCAAGACCGGCGACTTCGGTGAGCGATGCCTACGAGGCAATAAAACCCGAGGGGCTCAATGGCGAAACTTATATTCGACAAGGGGAATGGTTCCTGGTGCCGCAGAACGGCATGAAAAAGCCCAGAGAGGTTCCTTTAGAAAAGAAAGTTCTTCTGGAGAACAGGGGCAGACTAGAGCGGGAGTGGCGCCATATAGCTACCGAGGGATTCAAGCTGGATGGTATTCAGTATGTCCGGGGTACTGTGCGCCATCCGGAGCATAAGATGATTTCCTTGGGGAACATCTGGCATCGCGCCTATGAGGCGACTGGAGCCGGTACCAATTTGGCCATTGTTAGTTGGAGCGCCTCCGGGAGCTTTGATTGATGAGGGACCTGAATTTGAATCTAAATATAATCGTAGAGGGGTGCAAGAAGCCCCTCTATATCAAGACCCGGAAAGAAAATGGTCAAATTGTTGCTCAGGTAATCGACCAGGGCAAGGTGCTATGTGCCCTAATCCTAGGGAAAGACCCTCCCCTGGTTGTAGTAAGGGACGAGAGCGTGGTGGTTGTTTACGAAGATGATATCTAGTGGGTGGCTGGACGGAATACTGTTCTCAGGGTTCATTGCTGCAGTTATCTGTTTTTACACTACAGCAACCTTGATTTTTTATACCGCAGTAATCGGGGCAATACATTTACTCAGGCTGCTACCCGGAGCTTTAATTCTTCCGACTCTTATCGGGGGAAGTTGGTTGATTTTTCGATTTCTAGGGAGGAGACAAGATGCCTATTAAACAAGTACCAAACTTTACCGTAAACATTAGAGTTCCTGCACCAATTTACAAGAAAATGGACGCAGAGGTTCGGAGGCGTAAGGACCTGGGAGAGAGGGTTTCCAAAAACTCTCTCTTTATCGAGGCCCTGGAAGCTTATATTTATTACCTGGAGGGGGAGAGAGCCGATGATGAGATTGCCGGAGACGCCTAAGCCCGCTGACCAGATGCGGCGTGAGGGCTGGGTGGTTGAGTGTCCGGAGTGCGGGAATTGGATGTACCCATACGAGGACCCCTTCACTAAAGACAAGACGGATATCTGGTGGTGCTGTCGCAATGTCAACTGCGGCCACGAGATGGACGACAGAGATGTTGAGTGATGGCTGAGCCCTGAGTTCTAAGCCCTGGACAGAAGGGGGGAAGGAAACAAATAATGATTGAATTGCTGATTAAGCGAATTGATGGGACCATCGACTGGGTGAGGGTTGGGGAGGGATTAACTCTCGGGCTGCTTGCGAACAGTTACGGGAAGGGAACAGAATTATTGGCGGTTAAACAAGCCGAGGCCCTGAGCCCCGGCCAGAAGGAGGGGTAGTATGGAATTTTTTGAGATGCCTGAGAGCGAGCGGGAAAAACTTGCTCTAAGCCTCTTGGAGAAATTTATCCCCGACTATCAGCTCGGGGAGCGTAATGGAAGCAGGTTCTTGATTGTTTGCAACGCAAGCTACAGGGACATCGAGAATCTGGTAGTCGAGGCTCGGAGAAGGCTAAGGGAGGACAACGACCTAAGTTCCGTTGACCACCTGGCCTTCGAGGAAATTATCAGCCCCTTAATAGACTGGTGCCAAAACTGGGGCTTTGAGGACGAATACAGAATGTGCGATGGTTGCAGGAACATCATTGCCCTGTATAGAGATTATCGCTGGGGCACAGAAGACGGCATATTTTGCGAGGAGTGCGTCCGAATCAAGTTCCATGAAGGGTATTTCAACTCCCTGGTTGACAACCCGAACAGCGCCAACACCCTGCTAGATGAGGACTACATCCTCAAGCAGGGGTACATCAAGCTGGACAGGGAGTGGTGCTCCAGCTTCCATGGGGGGCACCGGGATGACCCGGAGAAGGTTCTAGAGAAGCTCCATGAACAGGGATGGAACAAGGTTGTTTTCGGCCTTGAGACACATGAGCCGTTTACATTGACCTGGAGCGCTTTTGTTGAGAACGACAATATTAAGATAAAAGGACATGTTGGAGAGTGGTACATCATAAGCACCCAGGAACACAGGGGCCAGAAGCTCTTCTTGTTGGAGCACTCGACCTACGGAGACGAGGCCGCGAGCCTCATAGTGGATGAGGAGCTAAATGTTGTTCTTGATGATGTCTGGAACGGGTTAAGTTTCCCCGATGCGGTTGTATTGGACCAGGACGGGAACCCGCTGGAAGAGAGCCGGGAAGAGCCAGCGGGCTTCCAGGAATACTGGTACCCGTAAGCTAAAACAAACAAGGGCGAACTAGGATAATGCTCCTAGCTCGCCTATTTTTCTTTTCTGCTACATAATTCCCCAACGCATCGCCAGGAGGTAGATTATGCGCCGCCTGATTCGTTGCTGGGTTCTTGCACCTATGCCCCAATCGCCTTCTATGACATCCGGAGGAATCCTGAGCCAGTAATACTTCTCTAGCACCAGGCGCTCTTTGTCGTTCAGGAGCAAAATCACTCCCTCCACCCGAGCGCAACTCTTTTCCGCAACCATGGCCTCCCGGCCCCTGGTTATTCTGTCTATCTTTTCAAGCATTTTTTGTTGCTCGGGCACAGACTCCCCGCCCTGGACTACGACCTTATCGAAGCCCCGGTTCCCGCCCTCCTCCAAAACAAGCGCGACTTCTTTTTTAGATTCTTCGACCAGGGCCTTGTTCATCAGGTACTTATACAGCTCGCCCTCGCAGAAGTTCCTTACATGCTGAGGTATCTTGGGAATATCTGAGTGTCTCATCAACTCACCACCATCGCTCTTTTTATCCCTGCGCTCATTATTTGGCATAGTTTGGAGCAGTAACCCCCGATGTCATTTTTCATGGGCTCGCCGCACAGCGGGCACAATCCTTTGGTTGGTACGGGTATGGATAGTACGGGTGCGGGGGGCGGGGGCGGCTCACTCCCCTTGCCCGTTTCGCCCTCCGCCTTAATCGCCCTCTCGGACAAACAGTGGTCGGGGCACTCTAAAACCTTGTAAAAAGGGACAGGCGGGGGCAGGGAGCCATCTTTTCGGGGCGCGGCACCCTGAATAAGCCTCACCGCGACCTTGCTCGGCACGGAAAGCTTCTGCTCCCAGGTATAATCTAATGTCCGGTTAAAATACATACATTTGTTGCCGTATGCCTCTGTGCATGTCCAGCAGATACTCTCGTTTTTCCAGGTTTCTTCCCAAACGGGATTGGATTCAGTAATCAGCTCTGCCATTTTACCCCTCCTTTTGAATCTAAAAGGGCAATTATTTCCTTAACCTCTTCCACCGTTCTGATTGTATGCGTTGACGCACACGCCTTTTCCCACTCAGAGAGCACTGCTATTTGCAGCGGCGTTGGCCCCGGCCCGCCGGGGCGCTTCACTTCCAGTTTTAGAGTGCGCCCTCTGTAACAGCAGTCGATGTCGGGCTCTCCGGATTTCTGAGCGCTACCGGCGACCTTCACAGCTCGGCAACCCTCTAAAGAGTTTAGATATTTTAGAACACCCTTGACGATGCTCGATTCTAGCGGAGTCTTTTTAGAGCTGATGCGACATCCCTCCTTACGGGCTCCAGATACTTGGCCTTGGCCTTATCGTAGCCCTCTTGCGACTCCCAGCCGCCTTTTCCTATCACCGGGCGAAGTACATAGTTGCCTTTTTCGGTTTTTATGAGCCTCGTTCCCTGGCATCTAAAGCCATGAAGGATGCTCGCGGCTTCTTTATTGACCGAAAACAGTATCGAAAGGAAATCTGCGAAGTACAAACTCTCTAAATCACTTCCAATATCTGGGCGGGGGTCACTGAACACTTTCCTTTTTTCTCCATTTGCCTCCCTTATTTTGTAAGGTATTTCCTTTTTAATCCTTCTCCCTCCCAATAATTGTAATTAATTCACCTAAAATGAACCATATAATGTCATAATATAGGCGAAAATTGAGCGGTTACCCCACTTTGAAAGTGGGTGGGGTAACCGCTCAAACCCCGGATGCGACTGAATTTCTGGGTCAAATTTTGCGGTTACCCCACTTGCGTCAACACTCACACCCTATAGGAAAAAAAATATTATATATATTTAAAAAAAAGATATTGTAAAATATTTTTTCCCTATATAGGGTATATAAATATGGGGTAACTGGGGTAACCTATAAATATGGGGTATCTATAACGCCGATTTTTCGGGCGTTATAGCGGTTACCCCAGAACATTTGTTCCTGGGGTAACCTGGGGTAACTGGGGTAACCTGCTTAAAATATATCTTCTTCCGCGCTCCACAAACCGGGGGCGCCTTCTGTTTTTTTATTGTCGAAGAGCATTGATTTTCTCATAAAGGTCAACCGATAAAGCTCTCCCTTTATTTTTTTGGGTTTAGAGAACCTAGCCCTATTCCTCTTGCCCTCTTCGTATGCGGCCTCTATAACCCCGCTCTTCGCCAGTTGCTCCTGCACCGCCGAGGGCGAGAAGTTATTTTTTTCCAGGAAGTCCCGCAGCGCGCTTGGAACGATGTAGTAATAGTAATCGTCCTGGTACCCTAAAACCTCGTAGGACGGGTTTTCTGCGCGCTCCCCATCCTCATCTGTTAGCTCCCTGATAAACATAATCTTGCGCTGGTTGATGGTGAGCCAGTCCCTAATCTCCGCCATGGCCCGAGGCGCCAGCCGCGTGGATTCTTTGGTCGCGAGCGGATTAGCTTCAAGCACCTTTGTTTTTAGGGCTTCCATCTCGGTTTTGGCATCCTTCTCCGAGAGCCCGAAGACCCACATGGAGGAGAGATAGTCCGCCAATAGTAGGGCTGCGAAGGCTCCGACATGGGTGCTTACTGCTCCTTTTACCTCTTGCTCCAGGGATGTGACCAGCTCATCGTGCTTAGCCCTGAGCTCCTTCCAGTCCTCTTCAATCAGCTTACCTATGAACATTTCCCCGGCGTGCCCGTAATGCTCCTTGGTTATCTCATAAATTCCCTTGACCTCTTTAGTTTGCTCAGGTCCCTCCGAGGGACACTCCAGGTCTATCACCCTGGTAAATACCCCCTGCTTGGATTTATCGCCTGTGAGCCGCTCTTCGCCCGTGGTGAGAACCACATTGACCCATTCTATTTCTTCCTGCATCGCCCCATCCTTGGCCCCGCGCCCCTTGCCCTTGCTTAAGACGAGCATATAGGCAATGGAGTCAGCCACCCTGGGGTCAGTCGAAGCCTGCTTCTCATCGACAAAAAGCGGCAAATCATTCGTAAAGCCTGCCACTCTCTCCATGGCTACCCTGGTGGAATTAAAGTGTCGCCGTAGTTTTTCTGGGTCGCCCCACACACTCAGGGCCGCGTACCCGACCGCTGTCTTCCCGGCCTCGGATTCACCCCAGAGATGCAGAAGGAAGGTACGTTCTCCTAACATTCTAAGTAGCGGAGCTGCGAAGGCCCCAGCGAAGTACAGCCGCATAGCAGGGCGAGCATCATCCCGGACTATCCTCGCTACTTCCGCCCAGCCCTCGAAAATTCCGGACTTCGTATATCCGGAGAGGATTCCGATAAATCCGGACAGTGGTGCTATCTCGTACTTATCCGGATGCGTGGGAAGAAACGCCTTGGTGCTCACCCAGCCTAGTTTTTCAGTGCATCGTACCGTTGGTATTAAATCCCTGTTGGTATTTTCAGCCTCATAAATGTAGTCTATAAGCATCTTGGCGTTGTTCGATGTGACAAATATTCCCCACTTGGAGAGCTGGATAATGGATTGCGAGGCAGCGAGCCACTCGCGCGGGATTATCCTAGCTTTGCTTTCCCCATCATCCTTCCAGCCCAGCTCCAGTTTCTCGGTCCCGTCCTCCAGGCTCTTCAGTTTCCGCTCTATCCACAGGGGAGTGTAGCAGATAGAAACAGCGCCCTCTTCCTTTAGAATATAGATACCGTTATCATCACACCTATACCCATCGGGGGTGCGGCGCTCCAGTCCCTCTCTGACCTCTACCGGCTTCACTGCCGATTCGGTCAGGTCTAGCTCCTGCGCACTTTCTATCGCCTTTTCCCAGAGCTCTAAAAACTTATCTGGGTATTGGCAGTGCAGCTCACTGGGGTCTTTGTGCCCCTGGAGCCGGACCCGGAAAACCTGTCCCTGCCAGTCGGCACTGAGCAAATTGGTGCAGACTTTTTCCACGAAAACTTTCCCGGCATCATCCGGCTCCTCAAACAGGTATAAATTAAATCCTTCGAGGTACGGCACCCATTCTTTCTTGAAAGTAGCGGCCCCAGGGATACCCAGGGAGGGTATATCGTGCTGCCATAGGGTATGGGAATCGCTTTCGCCCTCGATTAATACAAGTCTTTTGACCTCATTCTCCCGATGTTGCGGGAGCAGCCAGAGCCCGTAGGGTATTAGTTTTGCTCCGGCAGACCAGCGGAACTTGTCCCCGGCACCCGAGCCCCCTCTGATTCTAGTGGCAGCCGTTTCACCCGTTTCCGTCATGTAGGGAATCAATACTCGCGGGACCCCGTTCCGCTTGCCACTCCTGACCCCCAGTGTCTTTAAAAACTCCACCGAGAGCTTTTTTTCAGCGGCGTAGTCCTCCAGAAGATAAGGTGAGCCATCTACCGGTTTTTTACCGGAGCCCCTGGGAGCTTTTTTGCCGCCATCCATAACCGTTAGCCCGGCGGCCTCGCGCACTGTTCGGTAGGCATCTCTTTTACTCATCTTTATGGAGGGGCACTCCTGCAAGAAGTCATATATATTACCCTTTGCTTTACAGGAGAAACAATTATACCTCCCGGTACTGAGGCTGACATTGAAACTGGGCTCTTTTTCGCTATGGAAGGGGCAGAGAGCCATGCCCCTGTCTCCGGCAATGTTGGCAAAGTTAATATATCGCTCGTATAAGTCCTTGTAGTTCATCCTTGAGTCTATGTCTTGCATTTATCATCACCTTTCCCTCAACATTTCCACTAGAACCTGGCGCCGACCGAACTGGATGGCCTCCTCGTAGCTCTCCATATACAGGTCTATCCTTTGCCCCTTTATGTCCCCGCCGGTGTCGGCGGCCACTGCTGGCCCGTAGCCCTCTACATGCAATTCAGAACCCAGGGGAATCACTGCAGGGTCTACTGCTACTGTCCCTTTGCTTGGCCAGGTTCCGGTAGCTGTCCGGCTTCCGGTCCAGGTGTAGGCGGTGGCTTCCATGGTGTAGGTGCGAACAACCCTCCCCCGGGAAGGCTGTTCGCAATTCTCGCGCTCGTTTAACTGCGCGCTTCGCGCTTCTGTGGGCAAAAAAATATCGTCAGAGGCTCTCTGTCGCTCCAGGAGGGTTGTTTCGTCATCGTTTAATGGGGGACATAGGGTAAAACATAAACACGCTGATATGAACAAAATAGAAGCCTTTGCGGCGAAGTTGGTTGTTTGCATATTAAGGCTCCTTACTTCGACACCGTTATAACGTGTACCTCGACTTCTAAGTAGCGTTGTAGTATTACATCGGCGTTATCTACGACAATCCCTGTGTCTTTTTTCCCGTACAAAATTTTTTGTTGCTTTATTTCCTCTACTGTTACGGGCTCAGGTATTTCGAGCCCCAGCTTCTTCGCCAAGTATTTTGTATGCCGCTTCATGTTTTGGTTTAAACATACAATGGTGTATCCGTTTTTATGCGCTAGTTCTATTAACTCGCGGGTTTTCCCGCCGCCCCTTGGTTTATGGATTACCTGCATGACCTAAACCTCCCTTGCTTCGCCTAGTATTTGTGATGTGCATTAGCCCCAATGTCCATTACGTTTCATGATATTGATAATTTCATCAATATAAGGTTCGTCAAGATTTATGACTACATAATTGTTGTAGGGTTTTTTCCCGTCTTTATATCTGCCATCTTCAATTTGTTCAAGCACTTTTCCAAATACATCTTCAAATCTCGATTGCAATTCAGTATTGACATACTTTTCATAGTCCCTTTCATTTAAAATTGTATATCGTCTTTTAAAACCTTCCTTAACAGTTCCCTTGAATGCTGGTTCACCTTTACTCATTTCCATTCTCCTTTCTATTACGCATCATTAACATGGAGTGCAGCACAGGTTAAATGCCTATACTGCACTATTTGTTTGTCATGCGCACTAAGAACAATCAAATACGAATCCAAACCTTCTTCTACAAGCCTAACCTCCCAGTATACTGGCCCCTCAACGACTTGCCGCACCAGGGGCACTCAGGAAAAGTAGCCCGTCTTACCTCCGCCATCTCAACATCAATTGTTTTACCACATTCGCACTGAATCGGGCCTATTTTGCCGAGTCCTCGGCAAGTCCGGCAATCTCGCCAATCGCCGGAGCCCGCTGCATCCGTGTACCGTTCTTGACCACCGCCGCCACACGAAGGGCATATGTCCGGTAAAGACAGCAACAATTCCTTCTTTTGTTTTAACCGCTCGATACGTCCTTTAATGCCGGTTATTTCTTCAAAGGCTTCAGCTATCGCCGCATCAATATCGACAAGAACGTTCATCACAAATATCCCTTCCTCTCCAACTTCTCAATGTGCTCCCGCTCAAATCTTTTCAGGGGATAAGGTTCTCCACGCTCGCTCTCCCAGTCGTAGGCCAAAATGGCCAGCATGGTGTCGCAGGTCTGTCGAACATCGAGAGTCTCCTTGGAGGCTTCTTCTAGGTCCCCCCTGATGAGGGCCGCAGCTACCTCTCCAACTTCTTCCAGGATTTTTTCCACCTGCCCAGCGGCAGTCATACCGAATTTCTTCCAATCTACCTGTGCTCTTTCTGATTGAAAAGATTTAAAGCCGCAGGCTATGCAGGAAACAAAGTCATACATATTTGAACTGATTACTCCGCACCTAGGGCAAGCGTAATCTTTTGTTTCGGGAATACCCACACTACCCCTCCTCTTCGCCTTCAAGTTCGATGGTGCTGAGTCGGATATGCATAGTGTTATTTAATATATATCCGTTCCGTGCCACTAACCTTGTGGTGATGACGTAATTTCTGTGCCCGGCATTAAGTAATACTTCGCAGGTGTCGCCCACTGACCCGTCTACGGGCAGTATATTGGCATCTATTGTGAGTATATCACTTCCGTGAGAGCGGATAGTGTTAATGCCGGCATTGCGCAACAACTTTACCTCTGTCCTAATCTGGGGGTCTATTTTATCATACCAGTCTCTCATAACCTAAACCTCCTCTTCGTATTCAACCCATATAGTTTCCACGTTACCAATTTTGTAGAATACTGGAAAGTAGCCGTACAGGTCGAACCAGGACCGTAAAAGCGTGTTCAGCGATTCCTGTAGTTCGGTCAAGTGTTCTGGCTTAACATCCTCCAGATAGCATTCGGCTACCTCCCCGGCTTCATAATAAGCATTTTGCGCTATTTGCTCTAATATTCCCTCGGCGTCAAGCCAAACAACGCCGTCCAAGTCTTCCTTGGTACCAATACGGAACTGTTCTTCTTTCCATGCTTCGGCTTCTCTCATTCCAAACTGGATGGCTTCCTCTCTGGAGTTGAACTCCTCAGAGCAAGTATCCCAGACATCGGAACTGGAGAAGTGGCACAACCATATTCTTTTGTCGCCCACAGTAAACCCTCCCTCTACTTGTATCTCAGTCTATCCTTCAGCTCGTCTATCAAATTTGATACTTCCTCACGCGTCATTTCTTGCCAGTTATAATTATCTTCTATGTTCAGTTCTTCTGCTAAGCTATGAGCATAATTTAGTTGGTTAACGGTTGGCTTTTCCCAGTCCCGCATAACGTTACCTCCTTTCTAAAGCTGGGCCACCAAGTCGTGCAAGCGAGTGTATATTGATACGATTGTCCGATAGTTTTTGTCAGCGATTTCGAGGATTCCAGGAGCACTGGTAGGTAAAAGGTTTTGCGGTTCCGCGTTCGTTCCATGCAACTTGTCGCTCAGTACCTCAACCAGGTTTTCTAAGTCAATAAGTATTTGCCCTGCATCGACCAGGGTATCGGTTAACCTTTGTCTCGCTTCCACTGCCGTTTCTTTTTCCGACAAATAATTATTTGGGTTCATAAATTCCTCTCTCCTTTCTTTTTTGTTACGCCCTGAGGGCATATTTTTTTACGGTTTCCCAGAGCACATCTACCAACTCATTGTCGTCCTCTCTGTAGCTTATGTCCTCCAGCACTTCGCCCCAACTAGCCTGGTACTCCTTGTCAAGCAACAGCTCAATACACTGGCCTATGGAAAGTAGGGGCAAGACCTCGCTTTTCAGGCACCAGCCGCCAACATCAACACATAGCCTCATCGGAAATGAACCACAAGCAGGATTAATTCCGCTGATTCTTACTACTTGCCCGAAGGTGTTTAGTTCTTCGTTTGTAACATAAACCAGCTCCCATTCCTCCGGCCTCCACCACCGCCTCAGCCATTCTTGTTGCTCAGGAGACAGCTCTTGTAGTTGCTCCAGGGCAATATGTTGTTTCATTCCTCAGCCTCCCTATGACTTCGCTCCCTGACCGGCAGGTCGCGTATCTGGATGGCCAACTTCCTGCGGGTTTTCAGTCTTTCGGCATAGTCCCATTCCATAAATAGCCCTTTCCCGTCGTCTGGATTGTCGTTGCAACAATTCTCACCCGGCCAGTCAAGAACACAATCGGAGCAAGCTTCATATAAGCAATTACCCGGCGTAAACTGATTGGTTGCGTAACAAGCAAAACAATGAGAATCGATAACTTCTTCTCTTGTTGCCAGTTCGGGGTACTCCTTAGCAATCTGCTCCCACCCTGGCCAATCTTCTTTATTTTTCTTTGGGTTCTTAGCTAGCCAACCCCAAAGTTCTCGGTGGAGCTTAATTGACTCCTCAATCGTTAATTTCTTCACGCTTCCTCTTCCTCTCCATCTTTGTCTCCAACTAATACCTCCACTTGTTCTTCGCAGCCCTCAAACAAGGCCAGCTGCGTCCAGATGCAGCTGGTGGTCGGGCTAGGGTAAGGTTGCAGCTTCATTTCTTCTTATTCGCCTCCTGCTCCTCCACCCCTATGCCCAGCCACGGCAAGGGCGCCATGTAGCAAATCCCATGGCTCACAAATACATTCTTTCGGGGGCGCAAATCCGTCGCAATGTGGGCAGGGCGGCCTTCCCTGTAGTAATTTTTCAGCCGCCTCCGCAACCGCTCGGAGCTTGGCGTTTTCCTCCCGCAATTTATACTTTTCGGTATTGGCGGCGATTGTCTCCTTGCGACATTTAACAGCCTCGTATGCCCAATCAGCAACCTTTTCCCCTCCTAACGCCTCTCTGAGCGCAGAAACTTCTGTCTCCAACTCAATCACCCTCTGGGCAAGCTGGGGGAGTGCGGTACGGGCAAGGGTGATAAAATCGGCGTTTCCCCCTCTTTTTTCATAGTCGTAGCAACCATTGCCTGGTATCATGCATATACGGGGCTCAATAAAGCAATCATCCATATCTTTTACTTCCCACGGCCCCGGTGTAGCCTTCTCGCATACCGCCAATATCTCGTTAATCTGTTTCTCTATGTTCATACTCCTTCCTCCATCCCCAGGCTTACTTTTGTGCCAGTTTGCTCCTCCATGCAGCACAGCAACAGAAATAGATAATTCCTTGCGTCCACTATCTTCTGAATTATCCCCTCGGTGTAGGTCCCGTCCTCCTGCAGCACCGCCCAAGAGAAGTTATATCTGCCGCCCTCTTGTATTGCCTTTTGGACAGATATTAAGTGCTTCGTTAGGTATGCCCAGGCCACTTCTGAGGAAGTGCATCCCATCATTCTCGCACCCTCTTTAAAATTGTAAAGTCTATCGTCCCCGCTTGCGTATTCTCCGGCCTTGATGCCCATTAACTTACTTTCCTTGCTATGCACTTGCTCCCAGAGTTCATAAAATCGTTCACTTTTCATGCTGCTCCCCCTTTAAAACAGCCGGTCCACAATCTCTATGATGTAGGCCGCGGTAATCTCAAAATTCTCGTCCTTATCCTTGCGCTCTTTCAAGTAGTTAATAATTTGCTGGAAGTAGGCCAGGTCTACTCCCGTCAACTGGTCCTCTAACACTTCGGGGACTGTCAGATTTAAGTCCCCAATCTGCATGCACATCTTTAAATACTGCCCGGCATTGATAACCCAGCCCCGCTGGATGAACTTCCGGGTACGGATAACGCTGGCGATAGGATACTTGCTGCCCTTGTATACGAGCTCTCTGGCCAAGATTGCCTGGAGTGCCTCGTTGGGAAGAACCAGCTCTCCGTCCTTAGATGTCCAGTAGCAGGTGCAATGAACGAAGTCATAATTACTATGGATTTCTTCGGGGGTACCGTAAAATCGGATTATCAGTTGGATTTTATCGGATAGGGTAATGGCATTAGATGTAAGGAAAATTGGTCTATACCGGGGTTTCTCTTCTGCGCTTGCCTCGGCGTCCTTGTTGAGAATGGCCATGGCCCCATCGACATAGTTCTCGGCGTTGCTTGGGTTTGGGTTCATTTCAAAATACTCATAGCCATCGGGGTTATCCTCACCAGCAATGCCCTGGCTCTGAATCCATACCCGGATGCGACCGCTTTCCTCCACGACAACCTTCACATCCTGCTCAGGGTTGAGTTCTTTGAATTTACTTACATAGTAATTGGTTACCGCTAGGGCAGTTTCCCTATCCGTGAAGTAATAGTCAAAGTCGTTGATTTTCTCCCCCAGGAGCATAGAGACTATGCTGCCCCCGGTAACAATGGAGTTCTCGTCAACTAACTTCCTGACATTCTCATCCTCGATTGAGGCCACGAAGTCGTTGTGTTTTTTCTGCAATATTGACTTGATTGTTTTTGCTCTCAAGTTCTTCTTTCCTCCTCCTTTTAGGCATAGCCGGGGTTTCCCCCGGCTATGCAACTCATTAGTCCAGTGGGTCTATGCCCAGCATTGTCCTGGCTTCTCTGACGCCGATGATTTCTAGCCTGAACATTTCCAGGATTTCCGAGCGCGCGTGTCGCTCTTTCCAGTATTCGTCATCTGATTTGGTAACGACTGGTTTGCTTATCGACACCAGCCTGCGCCCATAAGTTACCCCGGTATCCAGGTCAACATCAACCTCTATCTCTACCCCTGGCACAAAGGTCACTGCCTCTGCTACCGCGTAGCTCCCGTCCGGGCTCCTCTGCTGGGTAGTTACCTGTACCAAGCAGCCAACCTCCGGAATCTCCATGGCCTTAGCCGACTTCATCCAGCCCTCCGCCTGGGACGACGCCTTACTTAACAACTGGAACATATCACCATTTCCAAAAACCTGAATATCTGGCACATTTTTATGCGCTCCGTTTACATCTGTGTTGCCTAGAGTCTTTTCCATTGAAGTTCCTCCTTTATTTGCTCCCTTACTCCTCCACTAGCTCGTAAGTCTGTTCGAAGATGTCAGACTTGCAGGGATACAGTTCTCCCTGGACTCCTCTTATGACGTAGTCGCCTACACTCGCGTGTATAGTGCCCTCTAGTGTATTCACGTCGAAGCCACCAGATACGAGTTCACGTACGTTCCCAGAGTATAATGCTTTTTCAAACCATTCCGGCATCTTGCCGTTATATGGGCAATAAGCCTCAATGACAACCGGTTTCTTACGATATTTCTTTGCCAATTTATTTCCTCCCCTTACAATTACCAATAGCCCAGCTTGCGCTGGGCTACGATATTTTTAGAATACTTCTTCATTGTCTGTTCCCTCGTCCATAAAGTCTTCTTCTTCGGGGATGTTCTGCTCAGTAGAAAAACCCTTAATCATGGGTTTAATGCTCTCCGCATAGACCCTTGCAGCCTCCTTCTTCTCGCCCTCTAAAAGGGCTACCATGCCGAAGGTGCACTTAGAGTATTCGATTCCACCCTTGCTCTTGTCTTTTGTGAGGCCAATCTTGGCGATAAATTCATAGCTCCTGCGCCCCTTCATGACATTACGCTTTATGAAGTCGCTGAAACCCTTGACCGATGTCGGGGGAAGAGCCAGCATCAAGGGAAACAGTTCTCCGTCTTGCAGGACAAACAGTTTACGCCGATTTTGACAAGCCTTGCCGTTTCCGTCTTCGCCGCTGCCCCATTCGTTAAACGGGCAGGCAAGGCAGTCTCCGCCGGGGCTCCCGATGCCAACTCTACCGTCCATTGCTACGCAGTCAGGTGGCTCGTTGCCGCCGGTGTACTCAGAAGCATAATATACGTTCTCCGGGCCATGGCCCACGATGATGCCTACAAGTTCCTTCTGCACATCACTGTCCCCATCTTCCGTGGGAATCTCGAAGGCTAGCCCTCCGCCGCTCGGGACCTTTACCCGGTCAAAGCTAAGGTTCAGCCCGTCCATCTCTTCTTCGATTATGTCCTTCAAGTTACTGGAAACCTCTGGGACCTGAAATTCCTCAACTAGGGCCAATTCCGTGCTTTCAGTTTTTTTCTTTTTTGTTGCCATACCATTACTCCTCTCTAATAAAATAACTCCTTGACAATGAGTTCTGTGAGCCACTCACTGAATGATTTGCCTTCCTCCTTGGCGGCTTCATTGGCTGTTGCCACCAGTTTGGCGTTCAGGGACAAGTCTGGCGCCCGGTAGTTGTTATTCAAAAACTCTTCCTCGGTTTCGTCCAGGGACTCTCTAACTGCGGTGACGAAGACACCAAAGTCGTCCTTGCTCATTTTGCCGAGCCCTACAAATTGGTTCCTCATTTCCTTCAACGCTTCCTCTGACGCGGCCTTGATGATTCCTATTAATTCCTTTTTTGTCATTATTGAAACCTCCCCTTATTTGGACCTTATTCCGATGCTTGTTTCCTCGTAGATTTTTAACCTTGCTTCGACCTCTTCGGGCATATCTTCTTCCTCTTGCCGTTCCTTGACCCAGGAAGATAGTGATTTGGCATTAATCTGCTCCTTGACCATTCCGGAATACTCCTCGTGTTCTTTAAACCACCTGATAATTACATCTTTAAACTCATCAGGGATACTGGCAAAGAGCTTGGTCTTGATGTAAAAAGTTCTGTCGTTCTTCCGGAAATTTTGGACCTCCTCGTTGAGCATAAGCTCTACCATTCTGGCCTCGGTGTCCTTGATTTGCTCGTTGTTTTTTTCAGTATCTCTTTTCAGGACATCTTTGCGCTCCTTGAGCCCAACCAGTTTCTCCGACAACTTAAACAAGTCTTCCATCCATCTACGCTACTCCTTCCTCAAACAACAACTTCCAGCTATCCACTACCAGCCTGGCGACATCCTGCTTCTTGCCCAGAGCCTGAAAAATTTTAGCATCTACGGTCCCTCTAGTAATCAAGTAAATGTAAGTAACTGTATTCTTTTGTCCTATCCGGTGCAAGCGCGCTCGCGCTTGGTCGAGATTGGCAAAACTGTAATCCAGGCTATAAAAGATTGCTACACTTGCAGCATGCAGGGTAATCCCTAGGCCAGCAGTCTGTATCTGGGCTATAAACACCTTGCACTCGGGTTCCTCCTGGAACTCTCTTACAACCTCCCCCCTTTCGCTTAATGGCACTGAGCCATCTATAAACTGGTAGCGCGTTTTCCTGGATTCAAGCAGCCCCTTAATCGCTTCTATTTCTGCCAGGAACCTGGCAAAGATAACTACCTTTTGGTCGCCCAGGTCATTTAAAACCTCCTCTAAGAGTTTTAATTTGGCATCGCTAACCTTGATGGGCTTCTCACCGGCCTCGGAATAGAACCCACCTGCGAGCTGGCTTAGTCTCAGGAGCTTCGCCAGGACGTTTTGGGTTACTATCTTTTTATCCTTGGAGATTTCAGCAACGCTGTTCTTCAAGAGCTGCTGATATATGCTCTTTGCTCGCCCTTCCAACAAGCAGTACCTTATCTGCTCCACCTGCTCCGGCAGGTCCAGGGCCTCTTCCTTGGTAACTCTAAAGCCTATGGAGTGCACTTTTTGAGTGAGCTCGGGCAGGTTCTTGTAGCCCAGTATCTGCCGATTTTCAAAACCGCCCATAATGGCGTATCTGGATTTCAGGGCAACATAGCTGCTGCCGAGTATCCTGGGGTCTGCGAACTTGAGCTGAGAGTAAAAGTCCAGTGGTCCCTGGGTAACTGGGGTACCGGTGAGAATCAGCCGGTAGGGTACCGTCTTGCCGAGCTTGTGGGCAAACTTGCTTTGTTTCGCCCCCGGAGACTTGATTCTCTGGGATTCATCCAGCACAACCAAGTCGGGTTTCCACTTTAGAATGGCCTTGTCTATTCTCCAGGTGGATTCATAGTTTATTACGGCTACCTGGAGATAGCGGGAACTGGGCATCCAGTTTTCAAGAAGGGCAGCCTTCTTTGAACCTGGCCCCTCTAGCGGTATAACGTAATGAGGAAAAGCCGCGAAGGACTCAAACTCACTCGGCCATACCGGAACAACCGATGCCGGGGCAACTACTAGCATCTTTTTTATAACTCCGTCCAGGAACATCCGCCCGGCCAGGGCAACAGTGGTGAGAGTTTTTCCAGTTCCTTGCTCCATGTAAAGCCCAGCTCCGGCGTTTTTGGGGGTGCCCCAAAGTCCAAATATGGAGCCAACCACGTTGTATCCAGCAATCTGGTGCTGAAAAGGCTTGACTTTTATCGGCATTTCTTTTACTGCCTTCTGTTCCTGCCACGGAATATTTTTCTGCCGTAGGACCTCGGCTTCTTCGGCCTTGCGCTTTTCTAAGAATTCCTTGACCCCTGCTCCGAGCACGATATTCGGAGCTATGGCCATAATTTTGCGTAAACTCTCGTAGCTTGGAGGAAGCTCCCAGATTCTTCTCTTGCTATTCCAAGACCTGCCGGGGATTTCTTTTATTTCGTCTTTAATCGCCGCGCCATTTACAACGGCTAGGTTGTCGTTGTAGGTTACTAATTTTATTTGTTTCAAGTTGACCCCCTCTCTTTGATGCGTTACAATTGCAAATAGTAGTTGCCATGCTACTTCTCCTTCGCGGGAGAATAAGCTCTCGTAGTGCCGTACGAGAGCTTTCTGTTTTTCGCTTACGTTTTTTTGAACCTATCCTTCATTATGGCTGCGTGTCGTTTCCGGGATGTGTTTCCTTCAGCTAGATTGACTCGCTCTTGCTTGAATGGTCACTCTCGGTAAAAATACCTCGTTCTCATGTAATGATGCTCTCTATGGGCCTGCCTCGCTCATTTACGCTGAACCTGTCCCTTTCCATAGCTCGCTCTGTTTTGATGATGCTCTCTATAGGCTTGACTCGTTCTGTATGAGTGGTTCTGTTACCCCCTATGCCTCGCTCGCTTAATGTTGGTTCTTTCTATATTCGTGACTCGTTCTTGTTGAGTGAACCCATCAATGTACCTGGCTCGTTCTTGTATAATGTTGCTGTCTAAGTGCTTAACTTGTTTTCGTTCCTGACAAACGGTGCTATCTACAGCTTTGCCTCGCTCTAAATAATTGGTTCCTTTTGCCCATATGGCTCGCTTTCCTTTTGTGTTGCTATCTAATTGCATGCCTCGTTCTGCTATGTTGTTGCCGTCTAAAAGTATGCCTCGTTCTGCTGAATTGGCCCTATCCAAGGGGGTGTCTCGCTCGCATTTTGTGTTTCCTTCCTTGTTAACGCCTCGTTCGATAGGATTGGTACCCTCATCATCTATGCTTCGCTCTCACCAAATGGTGCCATCGATATCAATGCCTCGCTCTATAAGAAAGATAAGTCGCTGCTCTAAGCAATTAAGGTCCCATTCCATGTATGTTTAGAAAGATAAGTCGCCAAACTCTCCCTCGGGCCTTGCTTGATTTGCGCCTCTACGAGCCCCGGCACTAGCTCACTATTGGGCGGCCCCCAGTGGTGGATGTGGCTGAGATGTTCTAATACATAGGGCTTCGGAGGTAGCTTTTTATATCTCAAGAAGTACGCAACCTCATGGTAAGAAGCCAGGAATAGCTTCGTAGCGTACCTCTCGGCTCTCTGCTTTATGTGCGCAGGGGGGAGTCTGCCCTCCGAATAATGTTTGTAAGCTTCGGTTTCCTTGCGAAAGTTCTTTGAGGAAAGAATCATAGCAGCCTGCTCGGCGTATTCTCCCGCCTCGTTCCGTTGTTCCTCCAGTTTCTTGCGAGCCTTATAGACCTTCCCGAAAACGTCCTTTGGGTTGTTGTTGACCCGCCAGAAGCTTTGGCCGATGTGCCAGCATAAGGTTTTAAGGCGCGCGTTCCAGGGTCGCTTTTGACCCTTTTCCCACTTCTGGCCTGGCACTAGACCAGCGTAAGACCATATATGACCCACAGTGGGGGCCTTTCCTATGTCAATATGGGCCATGAGCCCAGCGGTGATTACTGGGCCAATGCCAATGATAGATAGGCACCAGCGCCCCAGGTCTTGGTTCTTTGCGTAAACATTCAGGACGCTCTTTATTGATTTTTCTAAAGTGGCAAATTGATTGAAGAAAAAGGCTATGCCTTCGTTGGGTTCGCCAGCCTTAGTTAGGGCTGTAATTTGATTGCCTGTAGCTTTTCTGAAATTTTGAAGTGTATAGTAGGTATCTACGAGGTATCTAGCCTCTGTCGAGGTTAAGTTCTTTGAAGCAATTCGGATGTCTTTGGTGAGCCTCCTTACCGGCTCCAGTATTGCCGCCATCTCGGTTGAAGTAGTTGCCATCTCCATCTTCCTAATTTACCTCCTTCTCTTTTTTTTGTTTTTTCCTTTTTGTATCTAGTTGCTCCTGTTGCATTTGCTCCCGCAGAAGGTGCAACCCTACTGGATGCACTTCGCCCAGGAAAACATATCGCAGGAACGGGTCCCGTGGCACCTTGTACCTGCCCCCTTTCTTTTCGTTTGTCTTTGCAACTGGAAAAACTTTAGTTTTTCGAGCCTCCTTAAGAAGTTTCCTAACAGTAGGGTTGCTGACAGAAAGGATTTCACAGATGTGTTTAACCTCTAGTATGGAGGGGTAATGCTGGGCTATGTCGTTTAAAAAAACAGCCTTGTCTATGTACCCCAGACTGGTGTCCTTTAACAGCTCCGATACCTGTTCTTTACTTAAACTGCTCACGATTCAACCCTCCCTTTACTCTTCGCTCTCATTTTTCGACAAAGAATAAACAAAATAGCGCATTACGTTTATATAGATTGCGCAAAACGCGTATTTACAATTTAATTGACTTGCGTTCTTTTGTCAACTATTCGATTCGTTTTTTACATTGACATAATATTCACAAAGCCGACACATGGGCGATATGATGGGTTTTAGGGATAAGCACAATCACAAAGGCATCTATTATATGCATGAACGTAAAACAATGTTATTTTATTCACAATCCTTGCAAAAGAACACAAAAGAATGTAAAGTGTAATCGCGGGGCCGCATTGCGACTTCATTAATCCAAGCGAGAAGGGAGGGCAAAAGAATGAAACCTTACGACAGAGCAGTTATAGCCGAAAAGCTGACTCAATTAAGGGAAGAGCGGGGGCTAACCAGAAACCAAGTCGCCGATGCTCTTGGTTTGAGCTTATCCGCTATAGCGGGCTACGAACAAGCCCGTAGAACGCCTAAATACGACAACCTAAAAAATCTCGCGAAACTCTACAAAGTACCCTTAGAGAGTATCCTCGGACAAGAGGGGCAGCAAGAAGTTGTAATTGTAAAAGAAAACAAGATAGAGGACGCAATCTTGGAAAGCTTTATTTTAAGAACGCAGGAGCTGTGCAAGGAGGCAGAGTTGTCGTCAAGGGAAAAAAGGGAAGAGCTTGAACTGCTGCTTGATTTTCTGGAGATGCGGATTAAGAAAAAACTTAAAGAAGGGAGATAGGGATATGAGGGGCTCCTTAAAAAGAATTGGAAAAAACAAATGGAGAATGGTGTACGACCTTCCTCCGGTGATAGGGGAAAACGGGAAGCCTCAAAGAAAACAAAAAAAGGAAGTGTTTAACGGAACCAAGACCCAGGCCGAGGCTAAGTTGGCTGAAATTATAGCGCAAATTGAAGCTGGAGTTTATATTGAAGACCCGAAGATGACGGTAGCAGAATACCTGGCCTATTGGTTTGAGCGCCATAAGGATAGGATTAGCTACAGAACCAGGTCATCCTATAAGGAAACTATAGACCTCCATCTGGTGCCAGGACTTGGGCGTTACAAATTAATGGACCTGAAGCCGACTTGCATCGAAGACTACTATCACGCCAAGAAAGAAAGCCTTTCCGGTACTACCGTTTTATACCACCATCGCGTCCTGAGCATGGCGCTAAGGCAAGCTGTCAAATGGGAGATGCTGGTCAGGAACCCGGCTGATGGTGTTACCCCTCCGGAGAAAAGCGAGCATAAGGGAGTACGTTTGTCAACGAGCCAGGTTAAGTATATTCTGGATAATACTCAAGATAACATACTGCACGTTCCTATAGCCTTAGCAGCCCTCCTCGGAGCTAGGCGCGGAGAAATATGCGCCCTGTCCTGGGAAGATATTGATTTCGATGCAAGGACGATAAGTATACGACACTCCCTTAGCAGGGTCGATGGACAACTAAGACTAGGCCCCACCAAGACAAAGAAAACTCGTATTGTGGCAATAGGAGGCAACCTGGTTGCCCTGCTCGAGGGGCACAAAGAAAAGCAAGGCGAGTGGGATAAGACTGCTGGAATATCTAGGAATTTAATTTGTTGCTGGGAAGATGGCAGGCCGCTGGACCCTGGCTATGTCTCTAGGGGGTATAAAAAAATTCTGGAGAGCCTGGGGCTCAACACTGCTTCTCGATTCCACGACCTCAGACATAATTTTGCCAGCCTAACCTTGAAGTCTAAAATTAACCCTAAGATTGTGTCTGAGATGCTGGGGCACGAAACAACATCGTATTTTGATACAACAACCGAAAAGGTATATTCCCATGTAGATATCGAGATGCAAAGAGAGGTCGCGGCGTTCCTGGAAAGCGAATACTTGGAAGCAGAAAACCACGAAACACGGCCAATAAATTAGAAGTCACGAGGGTCACAAAAAGGTCACAAATTATTGTTTTGTTCTTTTATTTTCTTTTTTTTACTGACACGAAAAAAACACCCCCAAAGCCTACAAAATAGGGGACTGGGGGTGTTTTTTTACGCTCTTTTGCTTTCTCTTTTTTACTCTGATTATAACTAAGCGTCAGGGTGTCCCAGGGCTCGAGCCCTGGATAGCTCACCATAAACCAACGGAACGAGGCGGGTTTGCGGCAAGTGCCGTGACCCTCGTTTAAAATTTCTCCCAGAAAAGGTCACGAAAAGGTCACGGACGAATATTTTTGTTCATTTCAAGAACAGCTTTTTCAATCA
>ENA-UOOH01000295-UOOH01000295.1-fermentation-metagenome-genome-assembly--contig:-NODE-295-length-60363-cov-65.800093_pt1 | contig 60363 bp, 41 predicted proteins | sample MGYA00245778_ERZ724025 | MGnify/ENA primary metagenome ERZ724025 (study PRJEB28704, sample SAMN03018313) | fermentation metagenome | biome: anthropogenic terrestrial biome; feature: soil; material... | reverse complement strand
TTCTTCGTGGTCAACCTTGAACAATCCATATTCCTTAAAGTGGTCAGCAACATTTCTGTAGCAATCATCCAGACGTGCCACTGAGCGATCGGCTGATTGTAGGCTCTGGTCAGAGTCTACAAGTAGTTCTTTGATGCTTTTATCAGGGTTGATGATCACTTCAATTGAAACAGTTGTCTCATCGAAATTCTCTCCAAACGCAGAAAGCGGTGTCAGATCACGATCATACACGAGTGAGAATCTATTTCCAGTAACATTGCCAAGCCCATCTAATTCTGTCCAGGATTCTCTGGTTTGGGATGGAGGAGAATACACAGCGTTTGCATAGAATTCAGCAGAGACATCAATGGACGGATCGTTTGGGTTATCAAGATAATATTGGTGGTAAACGTCTATTATCTCTGTAACAGTGCGCAACCAGCCGGAAGTTGTCAGATAATCAGTGTTGAGTGACTGTAAACGATTTATTTTTGCCATTGCCGCCCGCAAATCTATTTCAGCTTGGATTGTCGCAGGCTCGGGGGTTTCTCGTGGCTCACCCAAGATGTAGGTTGGACTGGCAGAAATGTTATCAGAGAGCGTTTCGGGTAGTTCAGTTTGGCATGCGCTAAGAGCCATGATCACTATTAACAAAATCAGGAATGCTTTAGTTTTTCTCATATGACCTCCTTAGATTTGAAGGGGAGGAAAGCCTCCCCTTCATTTGTGTACAAAGGACCGGACAGTGCAAAAATGTTTAGTTCTGATAGCCGAAGTAATCAGTGTAGGGTCTCCATTGAGAAGATCCAGGATTAAAGAAATCGTGAGTTGTCTGTGTTACCTGGATGCTTAGTGCTGCCCGAAGGACAAGGTCTCCAATTATTGGGGACAGATTTGTTGTAATAAGCAAGGGTGTATGCCCAGCCAGGCACTGTCCGAGTATACATTGTGGTGTCTTGTCCATATGCATCACGGCACTTTTGGGTACAACCCATCCATGTTCCACCAAGTGTATTGATCACTACAGGAGGAACTATCTGACTAATTCCATTACAAAACATTTGTGTGTCATTGGCAACCGAATTGGTGGAGCTAGCATAAGCCGCTGATTGTCCGACATAGTTGTAATAAACATCGAGGGCCGCGTTTGGTTGAACCAGTGGTTCCTGCTTTTCTAACCGCAAAGCTTCCACACGCTCGACGTCAGCAAGGTATTGATCATGAACATCCTGTGGCATGTTGTCTATGGTTTCGACTGTGTCTGTCATCTGCATAAAGAAAACTACAGAATCACCGGATTCATAAACCATATCAGCCTTTCTATAGAGAAAACTTCCATTTTCAAGAGAAAGGCTGTCAAGGTTATTGAAGCCAATATATGGCTGAGGATATTCATCAAAATCCAACGGTTTATCGTAACGAATTGTTCTCATTATTTTTAGGACAGGAAGCTCATTTTCAATTTCAACCCAAGCTTTTATGCTCTCAAGACTCTCTTCAGATGAGATGATTTGGGCGATATATCCTGTAAGCTGGCTTCCCATCTTCGTTGGTATGCTGGCTAAGAAGGCTTGCGGGTCTTCCGCAGCCTGGCTTCCGAAAGCATTTTCTAAATCTCTTTCTATCAAGGTAAGGTTGCCACCCCGACCTGAAGCATCGTTAGCAACAACCTGAATTCGTTCACCTGCTTGGTTGGAGATAACGGTGTAGGAGCCCAATCCCAGCTCCCCATCAGGTCCTTTCACGCCAACCCAGTGATCTTCGGTTTGCCAATTGGGAAACATACCTTCGGTTGGCTTTCCGGTATGGTCACCTTGAAACGCGTTGTAAAATATTGTTAAGGAGTGATGCCAACCAGGCTGGCGATTGAATTTCAAATTCAAATCTTCCAGGGCATGCAGAACTGGTAGCATTGCATCCAATGTTTCAATGACTTCCCCGTCCATTAGAGATTGGAACTCAGCTGGAAGATTAGTGGTGTCTGAAAAATCTTCAGCGGATTGGGCAAAAGTGGGGGTGAGGGTCGGTGTGCTAATTCCTGAAAGCAAAATTGCTAACATGGCAACGCACAGTACAAGTTTGAACAAGGTAACATTTTTCATGGTTTCCTCCAAATGTGCTGCTGTTCGTTGTGTCCAATGTACTTTTTTATTGTAACACATAGCAAAATCTTGCTTTTTTGGGAACTCGACAATCGTTTCGGAACCAAGCCTTTGTCGCATAATATTTACGAAGTCCATAGATTAAAAGCACATCAGGTAGAGCTTGTTTATTTTGACACCCCTCACATTGAGTGATAAACTGATGCAAGTTCATGGCGCCAATTTGGCGTCTTTTTGTGAGTGTTAAGGAGTTTGGCAATGAAAGTGATTTTGACAGGTTCAATAGCGATCGACTATCTGATGCGCTTTCCTGGTCTGTTTAGCGACCATCTGTTACCAGGGCACCTTGACAAGGTTAGCCTTTCATTTCTCGTTCCTGAACTTTCCCGCCGCGATGGCGGTGTGGGCGCGAATATTGCCTATAACCTGGCGATGTTGGGCGGAGCCGCTTGTCTCTTTTCGACTGCCGGGCAGGACTTTCCAGAATATGCTAAACGCTTGCAAGCAGTTGGCGTAGATACCAGTTGTGTCCGGATAATTCCAGAAAAATTTACCGCCTCCTTTTTTGCCACCACTGACAGGAACAACGCCCAAATCGCCAGCTTCTATACTGGCGCAATGGCAGATTCAGCCAATCTTTCACTCAAAGAAGCACCTTGTGAACCAGGCGATTTCGTCATGATCTCGCCAACTGACCCTGGCGCAATGGCTCGATATATCGATGAAGCCCCTGAGCTTGGCCTGAAGACTTTATTCGACCCTGGGCAACAGGTGGTTAGTATGGATCCGGATTTGCTGCGTAAAGGGGTTGATACAGCCTACGGTCTGTTCGTCAACGAGTATGAATTTGAACTCCTACTAAAGCATACTGGTTACAGCGAAGTTGAACTCTTGGCTAAACCTGTTTTCAGCGTGATAACTCTTGGTGAAGTTGGATCGAGAATTTGCTCAGCTGGTCAGGAAATCTTATGCCCAGCTGTGCAAGGATTAAAGGTGGTTGATCCAACCGGCGTGGGTGATGCCTTTCGCGGAGGTTTTCTACGAGGCTACCTGGCAGGTTTGAGTCTGAAGACCTGTGCTGAAATGGGTACGATTCTCGCATCTGCCTGCCTCCAGGAAAACGGAACTCAGGTGCACAGGCTCACCTGGGATGAATTTGTGAATGAATACAGAAAACACTTTGATGATCAGGGTGAACTGGATACAATTGAATAATTATTAGATATCGGAGTGATGAATGGACAACTACAATATTAAGGATTTGAACCTGGCCGAAGGCGGTCGCCGGAGAATGGACTGGGCTGCGCATGAAATGCCCGTGCTGGCTAGTTTGGAAGAACGTTTCCGAAAAGAACGACCTTTCGAAGGCATCCGCATGTCCTGCTGTATGCATGTGACCACCGAGACAGCCAATTTGATGCGCGCGATGCAGGCAGGCGGAGCAGACATCGTTCTGACCGCCTCGAACCCGCTTTCAACCCAGGATGACGTTGCTGCGGCCTTGGTTGCACAATACGAGATCCCAGTATTTGCGATCAAAGGCGAAGACGATGCAACTTATTACAAGAATCTGCACGCTGCCCTGGACCACAAACCCCATATCGTGATGGATGATGGTGCAGACCTGGTCGGCACGATCCACAAGGAACGCCGTGACCTGATCCCCAACATCATTGGTGGCACTGAAGAAACCACCACGGGCGTAATTCGTCTGCGTGCGATGGCGATGGACAAGGTCCTCGAGTTTCCGATGATGGCAGTGAACGATGCCATGACCAAGCACTTCTTTGATAACCGCTATGGCACCGGTCAATCCACGATTGATGGTGTGATCAGAGCGACAAATGTGCTTTTAGCCGGCAAGAACTTTGTTGTGGCAGGCTATGGCTGGTGTGGTCGCGGTTTGGCAATGCGTGCCCGCGGTATGGGCGCCAACGTGATCGTGACCGAAGTGGACCCATTGGTAGCTTTGGAAGCAGTTATGGATGGCTTCAGAGTCATGCCCATGACAGAAGCCACCTCAATTGGTGATATTTTCATCACGGTAACTGGCGATATGAACGTGATCGACAAACATCATTTTGAAGTGATGAAAGATGGTGCGTTGGTTGGAAATTCAGGACATTTCAACGTCGAGATCAATATTCCGGCTCTTGAAGAAATGTCGGTTGACAAACAGCGTGTACGCCCATTTGTCGATGCCTATGAACTGGCTGACGGACGCAAGATCAACATACTTGGCGAAGGTCGCCTGATCAACCTGGCTGCTGCTGAAGGTCACCCTGCTTCTGTAATGGATATGAGCTTTTCCAACCAGGCATTGAGCGCGGAGTACTTCCTGAAACACAGAGATAGTCTTGAGAACAAAGTGTACAACGTCCCGGAAGAAATCGATCGTGAAATTGCACGCCTGAAACTGAAATCGATGGGTGTAAAAATCGATGTATTGTCCGATGAACAAGCCAAGTATTTGAACTCCTGGGAATCAGGAACGTAAACCAGGTTTGGATAAAATCAAACCCCTTGGACTTACTCCAAGGGGTTTTGCTTTTAACTTCACTTATATTGATAAGCTTTGGTCAAGGTTTCTTACTTTAAGAAAGCAGTCCACCAACAGCCATTTTCGCAAAATCGGCTTTGGTCATCTGCTGCCCAGCGATGATACGGGGGAGCACCAGGTCGAGGACTGACCGCTTCGCATACATCACACCACCAGGCAAACCCATTACCACGCTGCCATCATCAAAATTAGCCATCATGAACATTGCACCAGGGAACACTGGAGAGCCATAGGTGACGACTTTCGCTCCTGACGCGCGAATTGCACCGGGGGTGTGGTCATCCGGGTCAACGCTCATCCCACCGGTACAGAAAATCAGAGCGATACCAGCTTTATGGGCTTCGAGAATAGCGTTTTTAATGTTTTCCAAGTTGTCTCCAACCTGGCGGATAACTTTAATTTCAACCGGAAAATTCGCTAATTTTCCGACTACAACTGGAGAAAATGTATCCTTGATCCTGCCTTTCAGGATCTCGTTACCTGTCACGAAAATTGCAGCGCTAAGATTTCGATATGGCATCACATTGAAAACTGGAGCTTCAATTTCATTTTGTAAAACTGACAGGTGCTGTTCTTCAATCACCAGAGGAACCACGCGCATTGCAGCGACTTTTTCACCTGCTGTTACCGGGATGTTATTCGAGCGCGAGGAAATAACGATATGTTCGGCAGAATTTAGCCTGAACAATTTCTCTTCATCAAAACTAAGCAACCCATCGAATTCTGCGACCAGGTCGATCTTGCCTTCATGCGGTTCCCCTGCCTGCAGGTTCTGGCCCATGCAAATGTCTCTTAATACCGCAGCTGCATCGTCCTCGTGGAGCATGCCGGGTTCAAGCTCAAGTACAAAGATGGTCTCTTTGCCCATTTCGAGCAAAACCGGTACATCCTCTTCACGAATAATATGTCCTTTAGGGAAGCGTACGCCTTTAAATTTGTCTACTATGATTTGTGTATGGTCGTGAGCGAGTACCATACCGACTGCATCTTGAGTTTTTACTTGTTTCATTAATGTCCTGACTTAAAACAAAAAGCCAACAACAGATGGCTTTTTGTTCCTGTTTATTTACTCTTCATCTTCAATCGTTTCGTCATCTTCGCTGGGATCGAAACTCTGGTACATCTGGTCAGAATCTGCCAAACTGCGGACAGTATCTTCGATTTCCTGGCGGAGTTCGAGGTTTTGGCTGAGATAATTCTTGGAGGCTTCCCGCCCCTGACCCAAACGCTGGTCTTTGTAGGAATAGAACGAACCGCGTTTGTCGATCACTTCCAGGTTGGTTGCCAGGTCAAGAATGTCGCCCGACTTGGAGATGCCTTCATTGTACATAATATCAAACTCAGCGGTGCGGAAGGGTGCTGATACCTTGTTTTTCACAACGCGCACTCTCACACGGTTGCCAACGATCTCGGCACCGACCTTAATGGATTGCACGCGGCGAACATCCAGGCGGACTGAAGCATAAAATTTGAGTGCGTTACCGCCAGTAGTGGTTTCGGGGTTGCCAAACATTACCCCAATTTTCTGGCGCAGCTGGTTGGTGAAGACCACTGCAGTTTTTGTTTGATTGATGGCACCGGAAAGCTTGCGCATAGCCTGCGACATCAACCGCGCCTGGACACCCATGGTGGCGTCGCCCATATCGCCTTCAATTTCTGAACGGGGCACCAGGGCTGCCACAGAATCAACCACAACCAGGTCAACTGCACCTGAGCGAACCAATGTCTCAGCGATTTCCAGTGCTTGTTCACCTGTGTCAGGTTGGGAGATTAGCAACTCCTGAACGTTGACACCGCAGCGGGCAGCGTAGGTGGGGTCGAGTGCATGCTCCATGTCAATGAAAGCGGCGGTACCACCTTGCGCTTGACATTCAGCCACAATGTGCTGGCATATGGTGGTCTTTCCAGAGGATTCTGGCCCGTAAATTTCAGTGATGCGACCTTTAGGAATGCCACCCACACCCAGCGCCATGTCCAGTGACAGCGAACCGGTAGGGATCGAAGCAACCTGCATATGGCTGGCTTCGCCAAGGCGCATAATGGACCCTTCCCCATATTTTTTCACAATATCGTGCAAGGCACGGTCCAAAACGGCTTTTTTTGCTTCCTCGATGTTGGGGTCAGAAGTGTTCAATTGGGGGGTTGTTTTTTTCTTGGTTGCCATAGTCACTCCGGTTAGTAATTGCTTTCTTTTAAATATAGCACAATTGTTCGAGACGTCAAGAGACGCCCAAATTACATGATGCGGCGGGATTCAAGGTAAAAACGCTTATCCCGGGCATGACCCATCGAGAAAGTTTTCCTGGGCAATGAGCCATCCAGAATGACTGATTTGAAGAAGTTATCCTTGGTGATGGGAGGTAAATAAAAGCCCATGTTCCCGGATTCGGCACCTAATTTTACAAGCACATCTTCGCCATGTACGTAGTCGATGTGTGACTTTGGGTTATCCAGGAGATATTTGTCCAGGAATTCCTGCAGAGTGCCGACTGGAAGATTGTGAATTGGATTCTCGAATTTTATGACATGGTACATCTCTGGGGTGATCATGCCAACGCGCTGCCCTGACCTGGTTTCATCCAGTACAGCATCTTTCATATCCTCGAAAGTGGCTGCAGGATTCTCAAGGATATCTGGTTCATAATAAGCAAGTAACGCCTGGTGAAATTCCTTGTCAACATTAAACATGACTCTGTGGATTGGTTCGAAGGTAAGCGAAGGATCGTGCAGATTGACCAGCTCAACCAAGGCATAACGGGCGGGGTGATTCATACCAACGGTCGGTTTCAACTCTTCCCAGATACTCTTGGCAGTCGCCAAGGAATGATTTCCGTCTCCAACTGCAAAAAGCAGGGGGTGGGTTTGATCAACATCACCATACCGTTCACGATATTTTTCAGGGTCGAGTAAGCCAGCAATGTGGTCGATCACTGAATCAAGTGTTTGGGGATCCTCGATGAAATGCCCGGTTATGTGACCACTGCCTTCCATCAGGTCAAAGTCATAGGCGAGCGGGAGGGACCCTTTTTGTTTAAGCAATGGTTTGAGAACTGAGAACTCCGGATCGTCGTAGAGAACCAGGATATGGGGCAGTTCCAGGGGAGCACCACGGCGTACTTGCATACGGGGTGGCAACCGATCGAGGATGGTCCCTTCGGTCGCCCTGATCAGAGACTGTGCGCCTTTGTTGAAATTGTAAGTTTCCAGGTCTACAGCAACGACTAACCCGGTCTGAATCGAATTTCCGACCGATCGTTCCACCAGGATGAAACCTTTATGTGGCTCAAGCAAACCAGTATTGAGGTATTCGCGCATCTTCGCCTGGGAATATGCTATCCGTTCAGCTTTGTCAGGTCTCGACAGCCAGGCTTCGGGCAGAATCAGGTGATAAGTCGATGGAGCATCACCTACTAATTTTGAAACGCGCTCCCAATATTCCGGTTGAGAGGTAAATTGGTCACAGGCAATAACTGCCCACTTTTGAAGATCAACATCTTTTCTTGGAAGGAGAATTTCCGGAATCTCGATACCAATTTTTTCAGCATTTGTCATGGGGAAAGTCCTTTTTTGGTGAGTTTCCCTTATTGTAACAGACCATAATGTTTCAAGGCGTTATTAATGCTCCGGGAGGTACACCACACCGACTGTGCCGGGGCCTGTATGGGTTCCGACGACCGGGCTGATTTCACTGACAAACTCATTCTTGATTTTGAAGCGTTCCCGGGCTTCAGTGACCAACTCTTCAGATAATTTTGGCGAATTTGCTGAAAGCACGCCAAGAAATTCGATTCGACCCTGCTTACCGAGGTCTGATTCTGCAATCTCAAATACTCTTTTGATGGCTTTCTTGAAAGTTCGTACTTTCTCAAGAGGCTGGATGGCACCGTTTTGCAGTTTCAAGATTGGTTTTAAGTTCAGAGCAGTACCCAAAAAGCGAGCCGCCGCGCCGATCCGACCACCCCGATGTAGAAATTCGAGAGTATCAACTACAAAAAGGGTTTGTATTCGGTCAGAAATATCTGCTGCCAGGTTTTTGCATTCAAGCAAAGAGGCTCCTTTGAGGGCAGCATCCGATGTCATTAATGCCATGATCGCCAGTGGCATCGAAGCTTGCAGTGAGTTCATTACAATCAGGCGGTCTTTAGGGAAACCTTCTGCGCCCTGAATGGCAGAATCGTATGTGCCTGAAATTTTCGATGAGATCACCATGCATAGGATGTCAAACCCTTCATCCAGCAATTTTTGAAAAACTTCGGCAAAAGCACCTGCGGAAGGCTGCGAGGTGGTCGGCATGGTCTTTGAATGTTCAAGTCGCTCATAAAACTCTTTGGGAGCGATGTCAATTCCGTCCAGGAAGGTTTGACCGTCCCAATTGACAGAAAGAGGTACGATGGTAAGTCTTTGTTCTTCAGCAATCGATGGTGGGATTGCGACCGTGCTGTCGGTGACAATAGCTACTTTGTTCATGTTGAATATCTCCTAACCAAGTAAAACACCAACTAATACGCTAAGTTTCATTCTGGTTGAGATTATGGTCAACTATTTGTAGATTCACCGATTGAATTATTAAGAAAGAGCTTTTACCATTCCGCATTGCTGGCATCACATTTAGGCTTTGGTATATTCTAATGGCAGAATGTTTAAGCTACTTTTATACGGTAATCGATTTCATCTGCAGGGCAAGTGGAGAGAGTAAAACGATTTTGCGAAAAAATTCATTCTTAAGGTATGATAAGAAAAAAACAAGAGAACATGAATGTTTGAGAGCCTATCTGATAAATTAACTGCTGTTTTTGATAATCTGAAACGGCGGGGAAAATTGACCGAAGATGATGTTGACCTTGCCATGCGCGAAGTCAAACTGGCCTTGCTTGAGGCAGACGTCAATTATGCTGTTGTACGCTCCTTCACCAATCGGGTAAAAGAAAGAGCCATTGGAGCAGAGGTTTCCAAAGCGCTAAACCCGGCTCAGCAAGTGATCAAAATTGTCAATGAAGAATTAATTAAGACATTGGGCAAACCGGTTGAGCTGAACTTGAAAGGCGAACGACCGCATGTTTTGATGCTGGTCGGATTGCAAGGCTCGGGTAAAACCACGGCTGCTGCCAAGATCGCCAAAAAGTTGCGCTCTTCTGGTGAACGGGTGATGCTTGTGGCGGCAGATATCTATCGACCGGCAGCAATCAAACAACTGCAAACCCTGGGTGAACGCATCGACGTGCCGGTTTTTACACTGCCAGGGAAAAAGCCGGTCCAAATCGCAAAAGAAGCTTGGCAAACCGCACGTAATGGCAGTTATTCTGTTTTAATCATCGATACTGCCGGGCGATCCCAGCTGGATAACGAGTTGATGGATGAACTGGTCGGAATCAATCAGGCTGTACCTGCCACCGAGATTTTACTTGTGGTCGATTCGATGATCGGTCAGGAAGCACTCAACATTGCCAAGGGTTTTCAGAAAGAAATTCCAATCACCGGTCTGGTATTTACCAAGATCGACGGTGACGCCCGAGGTGGTGCTGCCATTTCCATCCGCGAAGTGACCGGTATTCCCATCAAATTCCTTGGAACAGGTGAAGGTCTGGACGCCCTCGAAGTCTTCGACCCGACCCGCATTTCCAATCGCATCCTGGGAATGGGTGACGTTTTAGGGCTGATTGAAAAGGCAGAGGCAGCCTACACCGGTGAGGTCGATGCAAAAGAAGCCGAAAGGATGCTCAGCGGTCAGTTTACGCTGGATGATTTTGCCAAACAGCTTCGCCAAATGAAAAAGATGGGACCAATCTCCCAATTGCTTGGCATGCTGCCTGGTCAATTGAATGCAGTTGCCAAAACAGTGGATCCCCATGAAGCCGAAAATCAGCTAAAGACAGTAGAAGCGATCATTGATTCCATGACACCATCTGAGAGGCGGGACCCCCGGTTGTTGAATGCCAGCCGGCGCCGCAGGATTGCAGCTGGGTCGGGCAAAGATGTGCAGGATGTCAACAAATTGATGAAACAATTTCGCGATATACAAAAGTTAATGAAATCTTTCCAAAAAACTGGTGGACGTGGTAATATTGGTAGGTTATTAAGATAATCACGGATTCGGATAAGGAAATGCACCTTCAGCATCTCTCAGCCTTAGACTGCAGCCGGATTAATTTTTAGGAAAAGAAATTTAAGGAGCAATTTGTAAGATGGTACGTATTCGCTTACGCCGTGTGGGCTCAGCCCATCAACCTCATTATCGTGTCGTTGTTGCCGATAAAGAAAGCCCCCGCGATGGCCGCTTTATCGAAATTATCGGTTCATACAACCCAAGGACAGAACCTGGTTCAATCGAGTTGAATGAGGAGAGAGTCTATTACTGGTTGAATGTTGGTGCTCAGCCTTCAGAATCCGTTCAGAAACTGTTTAAGATCGTCAAACTGGATGATCGTTTTGAACGCTTCAAGGCTGGAGAAGACCAGCAAGTGCTGATCGAAGAAGCAAGCAAGGTTTACCAGGCTCGCGCTACCAAGATCGCCGCAAAGTAACACAAGAGTCAGTGAGGATATAAGCATGGCAGAAGACAACCTCCGCGGTCTGTTGGAATATCTGACGAAATCCATCGTCGATAACCCAGAGGACGTGACTGTTGAGGAATTCGAAAGCGGCAAAACCGTCCACCTCGACCTGCGAGTGCACCCCGAAGATATCGGAAGAGTGATCGGGAAGCACGGCAGAGTTGCCAATTCAATGCGGGCGATCCTGAGGGTCGTTGCAGCTCGAAACGGTAAAAGAGTGGAAATGGATGTCGTCGACCTTGACTGATCTGAAACATGACTGAAATCAAATCAAACGCAGCAGGCTCGTCAGTTCAAAACGAGCCTGCTTATGTATTAATCGGCAAACTTCAGAAAACCCATGGCATCAAGGGTGAGATTGCGATGCGCGTTATAACTGACTACCCGGAAAGAATTCGAGCAGGTAAAAGCGTTTTTCTAGGGGAGGACCACCAGGAATGGAAAATCCAGGCAGTGCGCTGGAAGAACGCCCTGATGTTGGTAACATTCGTTGGCATCGGCAACCCGGAAGACGCAGCCAAACTAACCAACCTGGAAGTTTTTTCACCAACACATAGTTTGCCAAAGCTGCCCAAGGGCCAGTATTATCACCACCAGCTGCTCGGGCTTAAGGTGTGGCAGAAGGATGAACTGCTTGGAGAATTGACCGAGATCATGGAAACTGGTGCCAATGATGTTTACGTTGTCAAGTCAGAAGATGCCCCCGAGCTGCTCATACCGGCAATTCCGGATGTGATCAAAGAAATTGACCTCGAAGCCGGTACCATGCATGTGAAGTTGCTTGAAGGATTGCGTGATTGAGCAACGAGAACGCCTTCTGGTTAGCATTCAGTTATGTCCGCGGCGTCGGCGCGGTTCGCTTTCGTAAGTTATTAAACTTTTTTGGTGAGCTTTCGGCTGCCTGGCAGGCCGACCGCAGTCAGTTGATCAGTGCTGGCTTGACAGATAAGGCTGCAGACCTGGTTTTTGAGACCCGAAAAACCCTCAAACCTGAAACCCTGGAAGATGACCTGACCAGGAAAGGGATCAAATATCTGACATGGAACTCCCCCGATTACCCTCGTTATTTGATGGAGATCGCCCAACCACCGCCTGTGCTGTACTATACCGGTAAAATTTTACCTGAAGATGATCTGGCAATAGCGATTGTCGGAACCCGAAATGTAACCAAATATGGCAAACAGATCGCGCATGACACAGCCGCTTACCTGGCAGGCAGTGGGATCACGGTTGTCAGCGGTTTGGCACGGGGTGTAGACGGGATAGCGCACCAAGCAGCAATTGACGCCGGCGGACGGACTTTTGCCGTATTGGGCAGCGGTGTTGATGTTGTTTACCCGCCCGAACACCGCAAATTGGCACACGATATTATTCACCAGGGAGCCCTGATCAGCGATTATCCTCCAGGAACCAAGCCGGATGGCATCAATTTTCCACCCAGAAACCGGATTATTTCCGGGCTTTCCAGGGGAACGGTTGTGATTGAAGCTGGGGAACGAAGTGGGGCATTGATAACAGCGAAATTTGCCTTGGATCAGGGGCGTGATATCTTCGCGGTGCCAGGCTCGGTACTTTCCCAGATGAGCAAGGGCACCAACCAGCTTATCGCAGAGGGTGCAACTCCCATGACCAGCCCGGTGATCATCACCGACACGCTCAATTTGGCTCGTACTGGCAATGAACACATATCGGAACAAATCGAAATCAGTACGACAGAGAAGAACATTCTTAGCGTATTAGGCGACAGCAGTATTCACATCGATGAAATCTGTGCCCGCACATCGCTTACAATTGAAAAACTGACTGCCGAGCTGACCATGATGGAGTTGAAAGGTCTTGTTCAGCGGGAGAATGGCATGGAATACCAGCGTGTAAAAAAGTGGGACATTGGGTAAAACCCGTATATGATCTGTTCTTGACAATATTTTGAATATGGTATTATAGTGCCCGGCTATTGCGGAATCGCAGCCTGGAGAAATTATTATGGAAGCTTATTGTCTAAAATGTAAAGAAAAGCAGGAGATCGCAGATCCTAAAGCCGGATTCAACGCCCGCGGGGCAGCAGTGACCACCGGTACCTGTCCAGTTTGTGGTACCAAAATGTACCGTATCGGAGTGACACCCGCTCATGACGGTTTGGAAAAACCGGTCATTACAAAAACACCTGCCAAAACCAAGAACAAAAAGGCAATATCATCTGCAAAGGCTACGAGCAAGAAAGGCACCAAAGGCACGACGAAGCAGGTAGCATCCAAGACTGCCCACGCAACTGGTAAACCCCTGGTGATCGTTGAATCACCGGCCAAAGCACGCACGATAGGACGCTTTTTGGGTAAAGGTTACGATGTAGTTGCTTCAGTGGGGCACGTTCGGGACCTTTTAAAATCACAGTTAAGCGTTGATGTCGATAACGGGTTTGAACCGAAGTACCGCGTACCCAATGAGAAAAAAGAAATCGTTAAGAAGATCAAGAGTTTGGCGGATGGAACCAAAAAAGTGTACCTGGCAACTGACCCTGACCGCGAAGGGGAGGCGATCGCCTGGCATTTGATGGAGTCAGCAGAAATTGAACCCGAAAAGACAGAGCGGGTTGTATTCCACGAAATCACAAAGAATGCAGTCGCGGAAGCTTTTGAAAACCCTCGCGGACTGGATATGGACCTGGTCGATGCGCAACAAGCCCGCAGAATTTTGGACAGGCTGGTTGGATATAGTGTTTCGCCGATTCTTTGGGCAAAAGTAAAAGGTCACCTTTCAGCAGGACGTGTGCAGTCAGTAGCTCTGCGGCTGGTCGTAGAACGAGAACGTGAAATTGATGCCTTCGTACCAGTTGAATACTGGTCCATCCATGGCATTTTCAATCCAGATGGCAGCGACAAACAATATCGAGCAAAGTTGGCGAAAGTCAATGGCAAAAACCTTGAAATGAGGCTGGTGAACAAAGACCAGACCATGGCGATGGTTGAACAAATGAAAAAAGCTGCCTACAAAATTGCCGATATCAACGTTTCGACTAAACAGGTCCGACCCGGAGCACCCTTTATCACCAGTACGTTACAGCAGGAAGCATCCCGCCGTCTGGGCTTTTTGACAAAGAAGACCATGGGCATTGCCCAGCAATTGTACGAAGGTCTCGATATGGGCAGCGGAGAAGAAATCGGTTTGATCACTTATATGCGAACTGACTCGGTGCATGTTTCTGCTGAATCCGTGAAGGAAGCCCGGGCATACATCCGGGAGCGTTATGGCGAAAGCTACCTGCCTGAAAAGCAACCCCAGTACCGCACCCGTGCTGTTTCTGCCCAGGAAGCTCACGAAGCGATAAGACCGACCTCGGTAAACCGCACGCCTGAATCGTTAAAAAAGCATCTTACGCGCGACCAATACGCCCTATATCGGCTGATCTGGCAGCGTTTTGTTGCCAGCCAGATGAATCCTGCCAGGCTCGAGATCACCACTGTTGAGGTGGAAGGCAAGGCAGCAAGGGATGTCTATCTGTTCCGGGCTACTGGAAACCGCGAAGTGTTTGCCGGTTTTCGAGCCGTATATCGTTATGCAAAGGCAGATGATGAGAATGGCGAAGAAGAGCTGGTCGAGCTACCCGTTGAAGTCCTTAAGGTCGGACAGAAGCAAAGTTTAGTGGATCTTGACCCTGAGCAGCACTTCACCCAGCCGCCACCCCGCTATTCGGAAGCAACTTTAATCCAGGCTCTGGAAGAAAACCAGATCGGGCGACCATCCACGTATTCTCCGATTATCTCCACCATTCAAAGCCGGGGTTATGTGAGCCGAGAAAACAAACGCCTCTACCCCACCGAAATTGGCTACCTGGTCAACGACCTGGTGGTAGAGTATTTTCCCGGGGTGGTTGACCTGGGTTTCACCTCACAGATGGAAGCCGAACTGGATAAGGTTGCCGAAGGTGAGCGAGCATGGGCGGATGTGATCCGTGAGTTTTACGCACCTTTCAGCCAAGACCTGGAAAATGCTAAAAGGCACATGCCCAAAACCAAGATTGAGCCCGAAAAAGTAGGCAGGCTCTGTCCGGAAGATGGCGGCGAATTGGTTTTTCGAATGGGCAAATTTGGCAAGTTCATCAGCTGCAGTAACTTCCCGAAATGCCGTTATACCGAACCCTGGTTGGAGAAGATCGGTGTTACCTGCCCAACTTGTGGGGAAGGCGATGTAATTGAGAAGCGCTCAAAAAAGGGCCGCAAGTTTTACGGTTGTTCCCGTTATCCGGTTTGCGATTTTACTTCCTGGGACAAGCCGGTAGAAAAACCATGCCCGAATTGTGGCGGGATGCTCGTAGAAAAAGGTAACAACTCACTCGTCTGCAGCAACTGCAAAAAACGTTTTCCTAAAGAGGATAAAGAAGAATAAGTTTTCTGTTGGCATACATCGTGCACCTACTTGGCAAGAAGTATCATGTTGAAAGGTGCAGGTTATGGAAAACTTTACTGCTTTCTTCAAAGAAAAATTACGAGAACCCAGAAATCTGGCAATAGCTTTTGCTGTGGTTGGATTCCTGGTAGGGCTATTATTTGCTTACGTTCTCTTTCCTATTCAATGGACCGATGCGTCGGCAGAAAATCTTCGCCCAGATTTGCGCGTAGAATATTTACGCAATGCAATTACAACCTATACACTGACTGGTGATAAGGTCAAGGCGCAACAAGCTTGGGCGGAACTGGGAGACAAATCCGAAGACACGCTCCTGGCTCTTGCAGAGAATCCTGAATTTTTAAACCCTGAACAGATCGAGCGTTTCAGTACAGCGATCAACACCACCATGCCTGCTGCTGATACAGTGTTAGCGACACCAGGAACTATGCTGCAGGATGGAACAGAGATTCTGGTGGACGGTGTCAAGCCGGAAGAGAGTACCAATTCTCTGCTCTGGATAGGATTGGGGCTTTTAGGAGTTCTGCTGATCGGTGGTGCAGCTGCATATTGGTTTTACTTCCGTGAGCATGGCTTTAATTTCGGTTCTACATCTGCGCAGGAAATTACCTCTGAACATCGAGTGGCGTCCCAGGCTGTAAAACGCCCGGTCGCACCTGCGGCAGTCCCGAGACAACCAATTGCAGAATCAGAGGAACCCAAACCAGCCGCTCAACGTATGTCCATTTTTGCCAATGGCAATAAAAATGGGAACGGAAACAGTAACACCAATGGAAACGGTGAGAAACCTATTGCCCAGTTCATGTCAAGCTATATGTTTGGAGATGATCGTTATGACGAATCTTTCACCTTTGATGCACCAAATGGTGCCTTTTTAGGCGAATGCGGAATCAGCATTTCCGACCTGATCGGTGTGGGTGAACCCAAGAAAATCTCTGCCTTTGATGTCTGGCTCTTTGACAAGAACGACATACAAACAGTCACCAAGGTGATCATGAGCAAACACGCCTTCAACGACCCTGCCATTCGCCAGCGCCTTGAAATACGAGGTGAACCGATTTTGGCTGAACCCGGTAAACTTTTCAGACTGGAAACTGCTACACTCAGGATGGAGGGAAGGATTGTGGATGTCTCTTATGGCGATATGCCCTTGCCCGAGGATAGCTACTTCCAAAGAAACACCATTGAATTAGCGGTGTATCGGAAGTAGAGATATTGTGTAAAATAAAAAAAGCCGGACAGTCGATAGCCCGGCTTTTTTATTATTTTTGACTCTGATGACTATTCTATCTTGAGAACTTTGTAAATTATCTTCATGCCATTCGGCAGGATGACTTCAGCAATATTACCTACTTTTTTATTGATCATGGCAGAACCAATTGGTGAAAGATAAGATATTTTATGTTGTTTCAGGTCTGCTTCACTGGCACCGACTATGGTCCAGGTTTCCTCTTTTTGGCCTTCTTCCTGGATTGTTACCTTGTTTCCGATCTGGACGGTGCCCTTATTATTAGGAGCTTTTACAGTGATCTCTGCTCTGTACAAAATTGCTTCGATCTCCTGAATTCTACCTTCCAGGAAACTTTGGTCTTCCTTGGCGGATTTATAATCGGCATTTTCCGAAAGATCGCCCATTTCGATGGCGCTTTTCAGTCGCCTGGAAATTTCGTCTCTGCGGGGTCCTTTTAATTCGATTAGTTCTTGCTCAAGCTTGGATTTGCCTTCAAGTGTAATATAAATTGGTTCGTTCATGATCTCTTTCTAAGGTAAAACTGTTACGTCAAACAGACGTTGATATTCGTCGATGGCAAAACGATCGGTCATGCCTGCGATGTAATCGCAAATGGTGCGTTCCAAACCACGCTCCGGGATCAACTGCTGAACAGCTGGGGGCAGGGTGGTGGGTGAACTATGATAGGCTGTAAAGATCCTTGATAGGATCTGTTCAGATTTCTCTGCCATGCGCACGACTCGGTAATGCCGATAAAGGTTGTTGAACAGGAAATCTTTCAATTCCCGATTTCTACGATACATATCCTCGCTAAAGCCCACCACATTGTAAGGAAGTTTTTGCAGATCAAGTGCAGTCTTGATGTTGCTCTTGCGCAAATATCGATCAATGGACTGGACCAGGTCGGTAATCTCAAAATTGATCAGGCGGCGGATGATCTGATGGCGTGAAAGTTCATCCAAGACATCCGTTCTGCGACGACCAATACTTTCGTTAATAATCTCCCAGATAGCGATGCCATCCAATTGTGAGGGCGTGATCATCCCTGACCGCAAACCGTCATCCAGGTCGTGGCTGGTGTAAGCCAGTTCATCGGCAACATTTGCGATTTGGGCTTCAAGATGTCCACGCAAATCCGGATCATAATTCTGGGCGTCAGAGTGATCAAAATCAGTCTCGTGCTTAACCATTCCCTCGAGGACTTCCCAGCTGAGGTTTAAACCGGGAAAATCAGGATAGCGATTTTCAAGAACCGTTACAATTCGCAGTGATTGGCGATTGTGATTAAAACCACCGTGATCGCTCATCATTTTTGCCAGCGCGCTCTCGCCTGAATGTCCAAAAGGGGGATGTCCAAGATCGTGTGCGAGGCAGATCGTCTCGACCAGGTCTTCATTGGCACCCAGTGAGCGCGCAATGGAACGGCCTACCTGGGCAACTTCAAGCGTGTGGGTCAACCTGGTGCGGTAATAATCACCCTCATGATTGATAAAAACCTGCGTTTTGTATTCCAGCCGCCGGAAAGCAGTCGTGTGCAAAATGCGTTCACGATCGCGCTGGAAACGCGTGCGCAAATCAGCTTCCTCCTCTGGAAATTTACGTCCTTTAGAGTTCTTGCTGTGGATTGCATACGAAGCCAGCTGCTGTGATTCAAATTCTTCTAATTGTTGTCTCGTATAAATCATCGTCTAACCTAATAACAAAGTATAGTCCAGGTTAAGGTTATTTCAAGCCAGGGGCATCAGGAAATGATTGTACCTGAATGTGAGCCGGAAAGTGCAGAAAAAAGCTCTCCGGGCTGATTGTAACCAAAGATTTCGACGATTGTCCCCGGATTTGCCAGGGCAATGGTTTGCATTTGCGCGACTTTGGAACGCATTCCGCCAGTCACATCCTGGTTTTGAGAAGGGTGCAGATAGTTTTCCAGTGGTGCTGACCGGGAAATATGATCGATTCGCTGTTGGTTGATGGGGTAATCTGCATATACAGCCTTTTCCTTGCCTGCCAACAGAATGCGCGTTGGTTTCAAAATGTCAGCAAGATACGCGAAAAGTTCCTCGGTTGAGAAAATTGTGCCACCGAGAACTTCATCGAAGACCACATCTCCATAAACTAACGGGATCAATCCGCTATCCAATGCACGTTCGATTGGTTGAGTGTTCCAGTTTACAACCTGACCATTCTTAGAAAGCAAACCCGCAGAAGGCGGAAACGAGATCAACTTCAGGTCAACTTGTTTACTAATTTCAATGACAATCTGGTTTAACTTTCTGGCACTCTCCCAGACTTCGTGAAAACCTTGCCACTCAGCAAAAGTATGAACGCCGTTGCGCGTGTTGTACTTTGCAGCAGCATAATGTCCAAAAGAACCGGAGCCGTGACCCAGAAGGATTTTTTGCTCAGGATTGCTTTGAAGATAGCGCTTGAGGTCTGAGAGCAGGTTGAAGATCACCTCTGGCAGGGCAGTCTCTTGCTGACCTTTCTCGGTGATCAGGGATCCACCCAGTTTGAGAAAAATGACGTCTTCGATCATTCTGACAGCTCCGCAGGTTCGAGGATGGTGAAAAAAGCTTTCTCCCCGGAAGCTTCTTTGAGAGCTGTTAGCACATTTTGAAGTGATTTTTCGTCAACCAATGCCAGTATATGCCCGCCTTTACCGCCGCCAGTCAGCTTGGCAGCCAGCGCTCCGGCTCCAAGTGCGATATCCACCAGGTTGTCTACTTCCGGACAGGAAAGCCCCAGCCACTTGAGGACTGCCTGGTTTCCATTGATAGCTTGTGCGAGATTTTCAACGTTTCCATCGAGGAGAGCCTGCTTGCCTTCCAGGACAAGTTGCCCGATTTTTTCCAGTTCAGGCTGAATTTTGCCCGGGTTTTCGCTTAATTCCTTAGCGAGCTGGGCAACGGTTTCTTTTGTCGATTTGCGCACCCCGCTATCTGCCAGAACGAAGCGGAATTTACCTCCGGGCTGCAGGAATTTAATGCTCTGTCCCTTTTGGAAGAGGATCGCTTTTTCATAAGTTACGACTGTATTGTCTATCCCAGAAGGTTTACCATGAACATGGGTTTCGCATTCAAAAGCGATCCTGTTGATCGTTTCGCGATCCAGCGGATGTCCAAGGAATCCAGACAAAGCCCTGGTGGTGGCAATTGCCAGGGCAGCGCTGGAACCCAGCCCAGAACTGAATGGCAAGGTGGATGTGATATGGAACGTGCAGCTTGGGGTTTGAATGATGCCAAGTTCCGCAAGCGTTAGCTTCACGGCTTGATATACGGGATGATCCCCGGGCATATTTGCCAGGTCATCGTCGAGGTTGAGACCTGGTGATATGACCCGAATTTTTCCCGTTGGGGCGATAATTTGTGGTTCGACTCTAACCGTCACCCGTTTATTGGAAAGCGGAATGGCGATAGCTGGCTGACCGTGAACCACCGCATGCTCACCCAGCAAGATAGCTTTGCCACAAGCAGATTGACTAATTGCAGCCATAAAAACCTCAAAATATCAGGTACAAGATCGCCAATACTGAAAGCCCCCAGAGACCAATGGCAATTTGCAGTGGACGATCTTTTAATAACACCTCTTCAGGAGAAGAAGTGATCAGATCACTTTGGATAAGGTAAAGGTAACGAAAAATTCCGTAAACGACAAACGGAATCGTCAGCATCATGGCATGACTGCTTTGACCGGGATGAGCAGAAAAAGTGTAGAGGGTGTAAGTGATCAGTATTGCAGTCAAGATGACCATAATGTATTGATTGAGCAGTGGTTCAGTATAGCCATCGAGTGTTTTGCGGTGATTGCCTGCATTTGCTTCCAGGAGTTTCAGTTCTGCCAGGCGCTTACCAAAAGCCAGGTACATCGCCAAAAGTGAAGTCAGTACGAACAACCAGGGGGAGAAATAGGCAACAGTGATGACGCTCAAACCAGCCAACATACGCAAAACGAAACCAGCTGCGATAATCAGCACATCCAGGATCATAATTTTCTTTAACCATAATGAATAGGCAAGGATCAGAAGTATATAGGCGATAAAAATGATCGCCAGGTTTGGTGAGAGCAGGTAACCTCCGATCAGGGAGATGGTTGAGAGCACAAGAACCAGCATTATTGCTGTCCGCTTGCTCAACCTGCCGGAAGCGATCGGTCGGTTCCGTTTTCGAGGATGCTGCTGGTCAGATTCAGCATCCAACAGGTCGTTCACTGTGTAAGTTACACCCGAAACCAGGCAGAAAAGCAAAGCCGTTGCCAGCACACGTAGAAAAGGAATCTGATGGAGGAACTGTCCATCGAAGATCAAGCCGGCAAAAATGACCAGGTTTTTGGTCCATTGCCTCGGTCGCAGGGTCTCAATCAGTGCTTTGAACATGAAATTATCTTATCACAAAGAAGGGTGAAAAAAGTGGGCGTTGAATGAGAAGAAGGGACTAATTGTGAATTTTGATTAGGGTTTGTGGGGGAAAGACAATGCCGTAAAACGATAGAAAAGGTTTTATAGGCATTGTGGTCAGTTGTTCAGATATCGCTTATTGAGAATCACTCCGAAAGCGATAAATGACATAATCATTTGCTTCATCGTACCTCTCATAATTTGCATTAATCCAATCCAGAACCACATCAAGATTGTTGGAAAAACTCACTACAAAACGTTGATTTTGCCTGGTTTTAGAGTCGATTGCGGGGATTTGCTGAGATAAAAATAAATGTCCGTCAAGGATTAAAAATGGTTTCTCTTTTTGAAGACTCTCAAAGTAGTCCTTTTGTTTCTCCATACCAATACGCGAATCATTAATGAGAGGATAAAACAAAGCGCCGTTTATAGAATCGCGTTGTGCCATTATATTGAGACCAGCTTGTCCGCCAAAAACTAGAACTTTGTCAGATTCTACTGTTAAACTTTGGACAACCCTGGCGACAGGTTCTTGAAATTCGCGTTTCACATCGGGTCGTAGTGTGCTTGCGGCAAGGAACCTTGCCGTGGTGGTTACGTAGTTAAAAGAGTTAAGCGTTATGAATAAAAAAATCAAAAACAATATTAAAGGAGTACGAACTGTCTCACATTTCTCCCGGAAATCAACGTCAATGGCTTCATTTTGGATGATTGATAACTGAAAACCGACGGAAAGCATTAAAGCAGGTATCCAACAAATGAAGTAATGTCCGTAACCTCTGCCAGAAATTGAACTCATTATCATTTCGACTGGTAAAGCAAAAACTGTGAGAAATACGAAGGGTCGAAATTCATTTTTCATAAAACCAGAAATCAGGTCTTTTACTGCGAAGAGCCATGCAATACCTAAAAAATAAAACCCCATATTTAAATCGGCAAGAGCAGGGGCAATACTGCTGCTAAAAGAACCCCCTTGCTCAAATGAATAAGTGAAATTGTAAAGGATTGATGCATCAATCATGGCGGTAAAGGTGCCGTTGAAAATGAAATAGAGAGTTGTCGGAATAGCAATGGAAAGTGCACCGAAGACAAGATAGACCAAAAAATGCCAGAAATATGTTTCTTTTCGTTTAATGAATGTAAAAATCAAAGCAGTCAAAATGACTATAGCTTGTGTACCAATATTATTCGCGCGTAATAAGAAATTGAGCACGATCGAGGCACCCATCAAGAAGGATGGAAAAAGATTTTTTTTATGATTAGAAATGAGCAATAATAAAGCACCAATCGATATCCATGTGAAAAAGAGGGAATACTCTTCAGTATAATTACCCGATCCAATTACGCGACTGAATAAATGAGAACCGATAAAGATGGTTCCAAGAGCTGGCAAGAAGCCGTACTTTTTTTTCAAAACCCAATAGGCAATAAACAGCCCTGCAGCCTGGAAGCAAACTTGGATTACTAAGAGACGACCACGGGAATAATCACTACCAACACCAAGAGCATTAATCCAGAATATTAATGGACCTTTAGAATCCCAAATATCAGCATAAAGTTTTGCTCCGGATCGAATTGCCTTTCCTACATAAAGGAAAAAGCCTCCATCACGACCAGGTGGATACAATTGAGGGTTAGCTGTTGATAAAGATAGAATGCTCATCATGAAAACAATCAGCAGAATTAAACCGATTTCGAATGCAAGTCTAATCTTTGAATTATTGTTGATTACGTGAATAAGACTAAAGAGTTCGTTCTTCTTTTTCTCCACCAACTATAAATTACCTCACTGATGGATATTATATTCAAAAACAAGAAAAGTTGTTTAACTCCACAAAAGTGCTAATGTCATGACCACAACGAAGAGAGTCTTTAGAATTAACTATCCTGTTATGACATGATTTTCAGAACAAATGCAGAGATCCTTAGTTACGAAGATTGAAGGAAAGCAAGGCGTTCAAATAAGCAGATGGTCAAACTATACCTTGGTTGACATTGAACCTCGTTATCATCACGACGAATCAACAATTTTCGTTTACTTTGTTAGATATAATCAAAAGAAAGATTGGAGGGTCTATTTTGAACCAGAAAAATGACATCGCAAAATACCTTAGAGATATGTTTGGCTTACTAGCAATTGTGGGGATTTGGTATCTATATCAAAACCATGAAGAAATAAATAATTGGTTCAAACTCTATTTAACCTTTACTATAATAAGTGCAATTTTCTTTGTTGTTCTGTTGATTTATAAACCTTCACTGCATTTTTTTGTAAAGACCAAATTACCTCAAAATATTTTCATTATTGTATCAGTTTTACTCATTTTCCTTCTGGTTGTTGCGTTTTACACCCTACCTCAAAAGTATTATCGTTTCGGAGAAGCACGCCTGGTTTCACTGGCTGTCATGGCTGGAGTATTGGGGTTCGTTGTGGTAGTTACGGAAAATGACTTTGAGGCTCGCAATGTTATTCTGGCAGCTCTGTTATTTGGTGCGTTTATACATCAAATGGGAACATATGTGATAACCGTTCAGAGTACACCATTTTCTTTAGGCTGGTCCGAGGGAAGCCAAATTTATAACGCCTCAACTTTCCATGCCCAGCGTGTTTATGGACAAGATTTGCCGTTGACTGTCCTGGACCCAAGTCGTTATATGTTGCAATCCATTCCTTTCTTGTTTAACATCAAATCGATTGAGATACACCGGCTTTGGCAAGCGATTTTATGGGTAGGCTTGACCTGTTTTGGGAGTTGGTTGATAGCTAAAATACTTGGGAATTCAAGCAAAGGTGTTACTTTCTGGCTCGGTACCTATATTTTTTTGTTCTTCTATCAGGGTCCCATTTATTACAATCTGGTGATTTGTTATTCTTTGGTTATGTTAGGCTATAAGAAAGGCGCGCATAAAAGAACGCTGTTATTTGTGATTTTAGCTTCAATTTGGGCTGGGCTCAGCCGTGTGAATTGGATTCCCCTGCCAGCTTTGTTGGCAGTTTGCCTTTATTTATTGGATGAACCAATCAATAGTAAGAAATTGATGGGTTATCTCAAGTGGCCAATAGTATGGACTGTCGCTGGGACCGCAGCGGCATTTGTACCTAAGTCAGCTTACAGGTACCTTTCTGGCGAGAATCCGGGCATTTTTGACTCTGCCTTTTCTTCGCCCTTGCTTTGGGAAAGAATTTTACCAAACGCTACTTTTGCACCTGGCATTTTAATAGCAATTCTGGCAGCATGCTTGCCATTTTTGGTACTGGCGATCCTTTTTAAAAAAGATTTTGTTAAACAATCTGTACACTGGCTGCGTTGGTCAGGCTTGGTTACTAGCCTGGCAATTTTTTTTATTGGTGGCTTGGTCGTGAGTGTAAAAATTGGAGGAGGTTCCAATTTACACAATCTGGATGCCTTTATGGTGTTGTTTGTGGTAGTTTTGGTTGGCATCCTATCCGGTCGTATAGCGGTGGAAAACGGAAATAACTCGGTGAAAGCCATCAACATCAGGCAAATTCCAAGTTGGCTCGTGTTTGCGATTGTGTTGGCTCCGCTGTTATTCACGTTTAGCAACAGTGTCCGCTGGGTTTTTGAGGATGCAGAATCAGCTCGCGAAGAAGTGGCTGAGATTCAAAACGCCATGGATTCGATAGCTGAACTACCTGGTGAAATCTTGTTCATAACCGAAAGGCAGCTTCTGGCAACCCATGCGATTGAAGGTGTACGTGTGGTTTCAGATTATGAAAAAGTTATGATTATGGAAATGGCGATGGTTAATAACCAGGAATATCTGCAAAAATTCTATCGATTATTATCCGAACACCATTTCAAGGCAATTCTTTTAGACACCTTAAATACGGGCATCCAAGGTACTGAGGGATGCTTTGCGGTAGAGAACAACACTTATGTTGAACGAGTGGTAATCCCTATATTAGCAAATTACCAGGAATTGGACAGCTGGCATAATGACACCATTTATTTGATGGTCCCAAAACAGCTGAATTCCTTGCTTGGAGTGCCAGTTAACTTGCCTTAGTGTAGCCTTAGGTAGTATCTGTTTCAAATTCCTGCGCTCAGGAAAATATACAGCAAGTATATGGAAAGTTCTCACGGCAACCATCGTCCTTATACTTGTTGACGGTATAATAAGCTATACTAAAGCGCTTATGGAAAACATTAGAAATTTTTGCATTATTGCCCATGTGGACCACGGGAAATCCACCCTGGCTGATCGGATGTTGCAGCTGACGGGCACTATTTCTGATCGTGATATGACCGAACAGGTGCTCGACTCGATGGACCTGGAAAGGGAAAAAGGGGTCACGATCAAAGCTTCAGCGGTGCGCATGGTTTATATCGATCCGACTGGTAAGGAATTTGAGTTTAACTTGATCGACACGCCCGGTCACGTTGACTTCAATTATGAAGTCAGTCGTGCACTTTACGCTTGTGAGGGCGCAGTGCTGGTCGTAGACGCAACCCAGGGCATTGAAGCACAAACACTGGCGAACCTTTACCTGGCGCTGGATGCCAATCTGGTCATTATTCCCGTGATCAACAAAGTTGATCTGCAGTCTGCCATGGTTGAAGAAGTGACCAGGGACCTGGTTGCCCTGCTGGGTGTGGACGAGAGCGAAATTATCCCGATCAGCGCTAAAACCGGAAAAAATGTGGAAGCTGTATTGCATGCGATTGCAGACCGCATTCCGGCGCCTAAAGCTGATAAAAACCTGCCCCTGCGGGCACTTGTTTTTGACTCACACTACGACTCTTATAAGGGTGTGATCGCCTATGTGCGCATTTTTGATGGCAAGGTCAGTGCAAATGACAAGATCTTGATGATGGCCACAGGCTCAAAGGTAGAACCCGTTGAAATTGGTGTGTTCTCGCCAGGCATGAAGCCGGTTGAACTGCTTGAAGCCGGCGATGTGGGCTATATTGCTACCGGGCTGAAAACTGTGCATGACTGTCGTGTCGGCGATACGATCACCTCCGCCGTTAAACCCGCTGATGAACCTCTTCCGGGTTATCAGAAAGCGAAACCAATGGTCTTTGCCGGTGTCTACCCGGTAGAAGGTGAAGACTATCCTGATCTTAAAGAGGCGCTTGAGAAATTGCAATTGAATGATGCTTCGCTCACTTTCGAACCGGAGTCTTCTGAAGCTTTGAATTTTGGCTTTCGTTGTGGTTTTTTGGGTTTGTTCCATATGGAGATCATCCAGGAACGCCTTGAGCGTGAGTATGACCTGGATGTGGTCTTTACAGCCCCGTCGGTTGAATATAAGGTTGATTTGAAAGATGGTTCGACGACCATCATCGATTCCCCTGCCGATTTACCTGACGAGGGTGAAATCGTTGAAATTTACGAACCATGGATGAAATTAGAAATTTTGACACCGACAGATTATTACGGTGTGGTGATGGACCTGGTGAAACGACGGCGTGGTATTTACGTCGATCAGGAGTATCCGGCAGTCAACCGTGTCCAGTTAAATTTTGAAATTCCACTTTCTGAAATTATTGTTGACTTTTTTGACCAGCTTAAATCCAGTACGCGGGGCTATGCCTCGATGGATTACAGGTTTATTGAGTATCGTGCTGGCGACCTGGTAAAGCTGCAAATTTTACTTAATGAAGAACCCGTTGATGCGCTGACTGCGATCGTGCACAAGCAGGACGCCTTCCACAAAGGTCAGGCATTGGTCAGTAAACTTAAAGGCATCATACCCAGCCAACTATTTGTGATCCCAATTCAGGCTTATGCCCAGGGCAGGGTTATTTCCCGCGCTAATGTGAAAGCCATGCGCAAGGATGTTTTGGCAAAATGCTACGGCGGTGACATCACCCGTAAGAAAAAACTCCTCGAGAAGCAGAAGAGGGGCAAGAAGCGGATGAAAATGGTTGGCAGTGTGCAGATCCCTCAGGAAGCGTTCATGGCAATTTTGCGCCTGGAGGACTGATGCCTGAGGCTGCTGCAAAACCAGGTCTGAGCCGTTATTTAAAGATCGTAATTCCCCTACTGGTAAGTGCACTGGCAATTTGGCTGGTATTACGGAAGCTTGATTTTAAAGCAGTGGGAGATGCCTTCAGTCAGCTATCGGCGAGTTCGATTGCTTTGATTGTGGTGTTCTTTTTAGCAGGTTCTCTGCTGCGGGCTGTGACCTGCTGGATCCTTTTGGGCGGGAAGATTAAATATTCCGATGTTTTCTGGGGAATGAATTTGGGTTATTTACTGAATACGATTATTCCCCTTAGATTGGGTGAATTCGGAAGGGCGGCTTTTTTGACCGAACGGGGGGACCATCGGGTGAGTTACTTTGAAGTGTTTGCCTCGATCGTAGCAGAACGTTTACTCGATCTGTTGGTAGGTTTTTCCTTCTTACTCTTCTGTCTTTTGTTCCTGATCCAAAATGCGACGCTCAATCGAATCGCTGGAATCGGAACTGTCGTTTTGCTCTTAGCCATTATTTTAATTTTTTATGCAACCAGGAATCGCGAAAATGTTGTGGCTTGGCTTGAAAATCGTTTCAACAAATCACGGTTGATGCGAGAAAAGTTCATCCCTTGGTTTGAGCAGCTGTTGACGGGTTTTCAATATTTCACTAAGCCGGGCAGATTCTTCCTGGCATTTGCCATTTTGGCGGTCAGCTGGTCGTTCTCCATGCTTGAATATCTTATTTTGCAAAACACTATCCTGGCAGATTCTGTCTGGTGGTGGCCGATGCTAGTGAATACTGCCAGTGCATTCCTGAACGCTTTGCCGTCCGCGCCAGCAGGTTTGGGCGTATTCGAAGCTGGAACAGTTGGTGCTTATGCCTTAGTTGGGATAGAAAAAGAACCTGCACTGGCAATCTCACTCGTAGTTCATAGTGTGCAGATCGTCATTCCTGCTATTCTGGGTGTGATTGCCTTAATCATTTCCGGACAGAGTCTTGGTATGTTAATTGATAAAGCCACCAAAGTTCGGCAGAAAAAGGAGATGCAATCATGAAAATCCTGATCTCTGCAACCTATTTTTACCCCTACAGTTCTGGCCTGTCGGTTTACGCTTTACGCCTTGCCGAAGGGCTGGCGGAGCTGGGTCACGAAGTGGTCGTATTGACCTCCCAATATAAGGAAAATTTGTCAAGTCTGGAAACCTACGGAAAATTCCAAATCGTACGTGTACCAGTGAGGGCGAGGCTTTCAAAAGGTGTGATCATGCCAGGTTTGTTCAAGGCTGCCCGAAAATGGGTGGAGTGGGCTGATCTGGTCAATTTGCACCTGCCGCAATTCGAAAGTTTTTTAATTAGCCAAATCGCGCAGAGGTTTGGTAAGCCGGTACTGGCGACCTACCATTGTGACCTTGTCAGCAGTGGAAGCACGCTGGACAAGCTGGCGGTAAAGGTCACCACATCGATTGCCAATCAAGTGGTTAAAGATGCAAATTTGGTTGTGCAAAATTCTCTGGATTACGCTGAGAATTCTCCCCTGTTAAGCTCGTACCTTGATAAAGTGGTGGCTGTTCCTACCCCGGTAAAAGCGCACAAGGTTCCGGCTGAACAAGTGGAAGTTTTTCGCCAAAAATTTGGTATTAAAAAAGACGAGAAAGTGATCGGTCTGGCTGGCAGAGTAGCCACCGAAAAAGGGTACGAATATCTCGCGATGGCCCTACCAGCAATCCTTGAGGTCTACCCGGAAGCCAGAGTGGTCCATGCCGGCACCTGGAAATCGGTTGTGGGGGAACAGGCATATCAAGCCCGGGTAGAGAAGTACATCCAGCCCTTTGGCCATAAATGGGCTTCACTGGGTTATTTAAGCGATGAGGATTTTGAGGCTTTCTTTGCAGCTTGCGACGTTTTGGTGTTTTCAAGCCTGAATGCGACTGAATCCTATGGCATCGTGCAAATCGAAGCCATGACCCAGGGCACACCGGTTGTGGCATCTGATTTACCCGGAGTAAGGCAGCCTGTTAGCGAGACAAACCTGGGCAGGATTGTACCTATTAAGAATCCCGATGCCATCGCCAGGGCTGTCATTGATATTTTCAAAATGGGAGAAAATGCCAGGTTTGTTCCGACAGAATTTTTAGAAAAATTCCAACAGGCAGCTGTTGCCAGGCATTATGAGGAATTAATGGCATTGTTGGTGAACAATGAGTGAATTGAGCCGGGCAGATATTGAGCGCATCTGTGATCAGCAGCTTTTTCATCTGCCTTATTTCAGAGGTATGCTGCGGGCTGTTGAGCAGAGCTTTTACGAACAGCAGAAACTTGAAGAGCCAATCTATGATGTAGGTGCCGGCGATGGTCATTTTGCCTGGGCACTATTCAACGGCGGTAAAGTTATTGGCGCAGACCCCTGGTGGCAACCTCTGCAGGAAGCGAAGGCGAGAAAGGTTTACCCGCTTTTGATCCAGGCAGAAGGAGCTTTTGCGCCTCTGGAAAGCGGATGCGCCGGTTCTGCCATCAGCAACTCGGTTCTGGAACATATTCCCGATGTACTACCGGTATTGGATGAAGTTGCGCGTGTGCTGAAACCGGGCGGCAAGTTCTATTTCGCTGTTCCCAACAGGCGTTTTGTTACTGACCTTTGGGGCATGCAAATACTCTCTTACCTCGGTCTAGGTGGATTGGCAGTATCTTATTCCCGATTCTTCAACAAAATTGCACGGCACATCAACCTTGACCCACCTGAGGTATGGCTGGGACGATTACATAAGGCGGGCTTTGACCAGGTGGAATACTGGAACTATTTCCCGGTTGAATCAATGCACAAACTCGAACGGGGTCACGTCGCAGGGCTGCCGAACTTGCTCTGGAAAAAATTATTTGGCAAATGGGTCCTGTTCAAAAATCGCAAGAATCCCTTCATTCATTTCAGTGAAATCACCCAGCTGGTTGAAAATCCGTATGATGAAGAAGGAACCTGTACATTCTATATTGCCAGGAGGCAGGCGTGAGGTTTTTACGCAAATATACTTATTATCTTCAGTCAATTTTTTCGTTATTGGTTGGAGTCAAGAACTGGAGAGTATTGTTCGAAATCTTTCTCGGCAAACCTTTCATTGGTGTAAAGTGGCTGGAACTGCGCCGCAATAATTTGAAAGTCGGCGTAGGCAGTAAGATGGAAGCCTGGTCTGTCAAAGAAACCCTGATCGATCGGTTTTATACCAGGTTGGGAACCGAGGTACAGGGCGATTGGACCATTGTGGATATCGGTGCTGCCATTGGCGAGTTTACGATTGAAGCAGCACTTCAATTGACAGAAGGAAAAGTTTACGCTTTTGAACCTAATCCGGGCTCGATCAATATCCTGCGGCAGAACCTTCGGGTCAACAATCTTGGGAGGGTGGAAACGTTTAACCTGGGAGTTTGGAGCGAGGAAGGAGAGATCCCACTCCATTTTCTAAACAACGAACCCTTGCAGGCTGTGAGCGGAGAGACAGATTCTGAAAAACTGCAAGAGATCAAGGAGACCAGCATCGAGGTTATTACTCTGGAGCAGGTTGTTGAGGAAAAGGTGGGCAATAAGATTGATCTGATGAAATTGGATTGCGAGGGTGCAGAGTATGATATTCTGCTCAACCAGGATCCAAAGTTGTTCAAGAAGATAAGACGGATCATCATGGAATACCACGATTTGGATGAGCAGCGCAATCATCAGGTTCTCGTGGAATATTTTGAAAAACTTGGATATCAGGTAAAACTGTATGAAAACAGTGTCCATAAACATCTTGGTTACCTGTACGCTGACAGGCTTGTTCGTTCTTAGGCAAGATTACCGGCTAAAATACTCGTATGAACCCCGATGAAACCAAGCCAAAAGAGGACCCAACCGTCCTGGAAGCTTTTCAAAGGTTTTTCAGCAGACCCGGTGAGACTGTAAAGCTGCCAGATTCAGGTGAAACAACCGAAGTTAAGCCAAAGATCAGCCGCTTTATCCTGGCTGCGTTAGTTTGTTTTTTGGCTGGTCAATTTCTGGTCGAGTTTTTGCGGGAGGCACTGGGCAGATTGGGTCTGCTGCTCCTGCTGCTCGGATTTGCTCTGGCGGTTCTAGGTTTTTTTCGTGAGAGAAAACGAACATCCCCAATCATCGAGTGTGAGACAGGACAACAAAGTGGAAAAGAAATTCGCGTACGGTTGATTTGGCTGCTCGCGGCCTTTGTGATGTCGATTGGTGCCAGCTTGATCTACCGGAGAGGGCGGTTTGATTTCGTTTCAACGCTGCTTTGGATTGCGAGCATTATCTCGATAATCGTCACTTTCGCCCAGCCTATTACCATAACGAAACTGGATCTTCGATCGATTTGGATTAAAGTGACGATCAATCGTAAAAAGACGATCGCATACTTGCTCTTGGTTGCAGTGGTTTTGGTCTTTCAGTTTGGAAGAGTAGGGCAGGTGCCGTCTGAGATCATCAGTTCCCAGGTGGAAGCTTATTACACTGTTGATGGAATCACCAAGGGGGACTCCTCACTTTGGTTTCCGCGAAATGTGATCAATGAGCCAGTAAGTTATTACTGGGTTGCCCTGGTTGATCGGTTCATTCCTGGAACGCTGAGTTTTACGGAGATGAAGCTTGCCTTTGCCCTGGCCGGACTTGTTGCGGTTTTCTATATGTATAAGCTAGGACGGCGGTTGTTTGGCGAGAAGAGCGGATTCATCAGTGCCCTGCTGCTGGGGGTTGGTTTTTGGTCGATCCTGCAGCAGCGGGCAGTGTTGGGGTTTGGGCTTATTTTGCCAATCATGCTGCCGGCGCTTTATTACCTGTACAAATCGCTCCAGGAAGACGACCTAAATTCACTACTGATCGCGTCTGTGCTGACTGGTATAGGGCTTTTGACCAACAAAATATTCATCTTCCTGGTCATCGCCAACCTGATTATCACAATTGTGTACCTGGCAGGTCATCAATTTGCTAAGACCCGAATTACCATACCTCTGCGCATAGCCATAGGATTATTAGCGATCATTCTGGTTGTCTTACCCATGGTTTTCGTGGTTGCCGCTAACTCAAACAGCTGGCTTTCGCCGATTATGAACCAGCTTTCCACCGTCAATAATCCTGCATCAGGTAGTCCAATAATTACTTTTTCCAAGAATCTTTTATCTGCTTTGGGAATGACGAACTGGCTAAATCGAAGCAGCTGGGCGGATGGAATTGCCAATCGAGCAGCTCTGGATTGGGTGAGCGGAGCCGTCTTCTTGTTCGGTATCTGTGTAACCCTATTCCATGACTTCTTCACCAAACAAAAACAAGTTCTCTCTCTTTTAATCCTATTTGTCTTGATGCTCTTACCGTCAGCATTTTCCATCGCACAGCCCATGGAAAACCCTTCACTCAGCCGTGCGTTGGGGGCTGCGGTTCCGGTTTTTCTGATTGCAGGGCGGGGATGTGCTTATGCAATTGATCAAATCAATGCTCATAAAAAAGGAGCTCTTTGGGTCAAGCAGGGGGTCTTCTTCGGCTTATTCGCCATTTTGCTTATTGCCCGCAATTTTTCGTTGATCAACACCACCTACCAACACAACTACCAGAATTCTTCCTGGAATGCGACTGAAATGGCACAGGTGATCCGGAATTATGACATTGGGCAGGCAGGTTCAAGCCAGGCATACATCATCGGCTATCCCCATTGGGTCGATGCCCGTTCCGTGGCGATCAGCCTTGGAGAGCCTTATACCAACCTCTCGATTCTCCCGCAGGATATAGGGACTACGATCGATTTAGCTATTTCCAAGATCTTCCTCTTAAACCTGGCAGACAGTGAGAGTTTGCTCCAGTTGCAATCCCTTTATCCGGCAGGGGTTGCCACCACATATCAGAGTGTATTGCCGGAAAAAAACTTTATAATTTTTATTGCGAGTCAATAGCTTAATGGAAGAAATAACGAATGTACAGCCTGATCTGCGAAAAAAAAGCTTCAACCAGGCACTGATCACAGTTTTTTTTCTTGCCCTGATCTTGATCGTCGGCGGATATTTTCGTTTTCTGAATCTTAATTGGGACGAGAGTTATCATTTGCACCCGGATGAACGCTTTCTTTCCATGGTTCTAAACAGTATTCAGCCAGTTCACAACGTCAGCGAATACTTTAACAATCAAACCTCCACGCTGAACCCAAACAATCACGGTTATACCTTTTTTGTTTACGGGACTTTTCCCCTGTTCCTGATCCACTATGTGGGCGAATGGATCGGGCAGGTTGGTTATGACCCGATTACCCTGGTTGGCAGGCAGCTCTCTGCTTTTTCGGACTTGTTTACCGTGATCCTGGTTTTTCTGATTGGCTACAAGCTCGTGAACCGACGAGTGGGTTTGATAGCTTCTGCACTCTATGCCTGTGCGGTACTGCCTATTCAGCAGTCCCATTTTATGACAGTTGATACGTTCACCAATACTTTTGGCATGATGACCGTCTTGGCTGCCGTGGTGATACTCAAGCGACCATTTGACATGGCGGATAACAGGTGGACCTGGCACAAGCTCTGGCCATATTTACTGTTCGGTTTGGGTTTGGGGATGGCGACCGCCTCGAAGATCAACGCCGTTTCACTGGCGCTTATACTGCCACTCGTGGAATTGGTTCGCTACCTGAAGGCTGAAAAACGGGAAGAACCCCTTGATTTGGTGAAGATAATCATCCCAATTGCGTTAGCGGCTCTGGTCAGCGTGGTCACCTTCCGTGTTCTGCAGCCCTATGCTTTTAGCGGACCAGGTTTTTTCAGTCTGAACCTGAACCCCGATTGGTGGAACGGATTGAAAACCCTGCAGGCACAAAGCACCGGCGAGGTCGATTTCCCGCCAGCATTGCAGTGGGCTCGCCGACCGAGTACTTTTTCTCTCTATAACCTGCTGGTTTGGGGCGTGGGCTTGTCCTGGGGTATTTCAACTGTAATTTCATGGCTGGGTATGGCTGTCAAGATTTTCAAAGGCAAAGATTACCTGTATCTACCTTTGTGGGTTTGGAGCCTGGTGTATTTCGTTTGGCAGGGGTTGGCATGGGTTTCTTCGATGCGTTACCTGCTGCTGCTCTACCCGCTGCTGGCGATTTTTGCTGCCTGGGGGCTGGAGCAATTGTTGGATAATAGAACTGGCTACCAGTTCAAACGACTTAACTTATCCAGAAAAACTCTGAAGACCTTCGGCATCATTCTTACCATTTTGGTTCTGTCAGGAACTGCTGCCTGGGCTTTTGCCTTCAGCCGTATTTATACCCGTTCTGTTACCAGGGTGGAAGCAACGGACTGGATTTATGCCAATTTGGAAGGTCCAATTAACCTTGTATCTGAAACTAATGGAGTAGAAACCAACATTCCGGTTGCTTATCGGGCAATGAACGTGCTCAATGGTAACGAGAGCCTGAGCTTGCTTTACCAGGCAAAAGCCAACGGATTCCTGACTGATCTGACCTACCCGGCTGTGCAATCTGTCACGAACACCGAGCAAACTGTGCAATATCAGCTGAGAATCATTGATGTAGAGGCCGGTCAACTACTGACTGTGGAACCACTGATCGGACAAAACCAGGTAACGGCCGAAGGTCAGACCCAATCGACCTTGCTTTTCCAGTTTAACCCGGCTGTTTACCTTCTGAAAGACCAGCTCGTTCAATTTGAATTGTCCTTGCTCACTCCTGATGCCCAGGCATATTTGAGCGATGTACCGATGATGAATTTTTACTATGATGACGGTACCACCCGCCAGGAGACCCTACCCAAAATCAACGAAGTCATTACACCTGACCACGCCTATCAGATGAAAATCAGCACTCAACCGGGTCTGACAATTACCCGTGTTGAGATTCCCTACATTCTGGACATGACTCAAAGTGCAGGTGAAAAACAATTACGACTGACCCTTTCAGGCAACACTGCTAATGGGCCGGTGGCTCGTAACGGATATGCATCGGCTGATTTTCTCGAAACCGATAAAACGGTATTCAATCTGGACGCACCGTTAACGATCGACCAGGCTCAGGACCTTGACCTGCTGATCGAAATGGTGGAGGGTGATGCTGAACTGATGGTCAACACGCCTGGAGTTGCCCTGGAAAGCAGCTGGGATGATGCTTTGCCGCTACCGCGCCCCGGGTTCGTGCCTTACCAGGAAAATGCCGGAATTTTTAGGGGCGATTTGAATTTTGAGATGTACTGGCCGGACGATGCCAGTAAAATTCAACGTTTTTACACCATCCTGAATCAGGCTGAATATATTTTCATGAGTTCCAACCGGCAGTTCGGCACGATCCCACGTGTGCCAGAACGCTATCCGCTAAGTACTTTTTTCTACCGCCAGTTGTTAGGTTGCCCTGAAGGGCAGGATACGCTGGATTGTTACTACCAGGCTGAAGCAGAAGGTACAAATGGCAACCTGGGTTTTGACTTGATCGCCACCTTCACTTCCTACCCCAACCTGGGCAGCCTTGAATTCAATGATCAATATGCCGAAGAAGCTCTCTCGGTATACGATCACCCCAAAGTGCTCATTTTCAAGAAAAACGAGAATTACGACAGCCAAACCACCTGGAATTTGCTGAACTCTGTCGATGTGAGTAAGGCAGTCTTCCTCACACCACGGCAGGCGGATTCTTATAAGGCTGGGGAAGCCGAACCTGGCAATGGATTGATGCTCACAGAGCAGGACAAGCAAACACAGCAAGCAGGCGGAACCTGGTCTGAGCTATTTGACAGGCATGGACTGCTAAACCAGCACACATGGCTGGCTGTGCTTGCTTTTTACATATTCTTCTGGCTGTTAGGAGTCTTTGTTTTCCCGATAGTACGCCTGGCACTCCCTGGCTTAAAAGATAAAGGTTATGCTTTTGCGCGCATTATTGGCTTGCTTTTATTTGTGTTGATCGTTTTCAATCTTGGCTCAGTTAAGGTCCCAGTAACCAGGACCCTGCTTTGGCTGGTCTTGTTCGTAATACTGGCTGCATCTTTGATCGTTGCCTGGTTGACGAGGAAGGGTTTGACCGAAGACTTGAAGGCGCTATGGAAGCAGTTTTTGGTTGAAGAAGCTATTTTCCTGCTGGCATTTGCCTTCTTCCTATGGATCCGTTATCAAAACCCTGACTTGTGGCATCCCTGGCGCGGTGGCGAAAAGCCAATGGATTTCAGCTACCTGAACGCAGTTATCAAGAGCACAACTTTTCCGGCTTATGACCCCTGGTATGCTGGAGGTTATATTAATTATTACTATTACGGGCAGGTGCTGGTTGCCATGCCGATCAAGCTACTGGGGGTTGTGCCGGCGGTATCTTATAACATCCTCATCTCACTGTGGTATGCCATGCTGGTAATTGGAGCTTTCAGCATCGGTTGGAATTTTGGCAGGGCAGTTCTCGAGAAAAACAAGGAAGATGAGCCAAGACTGTTTGGGCTGGCTTTTTTGGCTGGGGTTGGCAGCGCGATCTTTTTAGCCCTGGTTGGTAATCTGGGTGAACTTGGTGTTATTTCCGGTGGTCTGAAGGCGTTAGGTTCAGCTGGTGCAAGCATGGAAGGTGCGACACTCAGCCAGAAGCTGGTTTGGCTTTCAAGGGGTATCGTACAGATGCTGCGTGGCGAGCAGTTGCCGATTGCTGCCGGAACCTGGTATTGGAACCCCAGTCGGATGATCCCGGGAGAGCCGATCACAGAGTTCCCATTCTTTACATTTTTGTATGCAGATTTCCACGCCCACCTGATCGCCATGCCCATCGTTATGGCAGCAATTGGCTGGTGCCAGTCGCTGATCATGCTCAAGAAGAAGAATGAAGAACTGGATCTGAGGGTCAGGGAAGTGATTTTACCGGTTTTGTTAATCGGTGCTGTTGTTCTGGGAGCATTGCAGCCTACTAACACCTGGGATTACCTGACCTTTACAGCCTTGGCTCTGATCGTATTGCTCTATGTTGGCTGGCGGTACTTCTCCAAAGCAAAATGGCGCTTTTTACCGAACTGGTCAAAGCGCTGGATCTATCCAGTCTTGAGCGCGCTGGGCTTGTTCATTCTGACGCGTATTCTTTATTTCAATTTCAATCATTACTTTTTCCCAGGGTATTCTTCTGTTGGCCTTTGGAATGGAGCGCGGACCCCAATAAGCTCTTACATCCTTCATTGGGGCTTGATCCTATTTGTAATCGCATGCTGGATGGTTTGGGAAACTTACCAATGGATGGCAGCCACTCGTCTTTCAGAGTTGGATAAGTACAAGAAATATCACAATCTCCTGATCGCACTGATCGCTTTTATTGCAGTTGCCTTCCTGCTACTCATCCTGCTCAAGGTTACGGTGGCAATAATAGCGCTGCCTTTATGCGTTCTGGCGCTTTTCCTGTTCGTTGTGACTGACGATGACATCAAACGACTGGCATACTTTATGATCGGAACTGGTTTGGTACTCACCCTGGTTGTCGAATTGGTTTACCTGGTGGGTGACATCGGACGAATGAATGTCGTTTTCAAACTGTACAACCAGGCATGGATGCTGTTGACACTTCCTATGGGGTTGGCAGCTGCCACACTCTGGCGCGATCTGAGCCGCTGGCGGACACGCACCCAGGTGGCATTTCAGGCAATTTTTATTGGACTATTCTTCATCGCCATGCTCTTCCCGGTTTTAGCGACCCAGGACAAAATTACCGACCGAATGGACCCAAATGCGCCGCATTCGTTGGATGGGATGAAGTACATGGAGACCTCCCAGTTTTCTGTCAACGGCGTCAATATGGATTTGGGTCAGGATTATCGTGCCATTCAGTGGATGCAGGAAAATGTGGAGGGCTCACCGGTCATCCTGGAAGCACAGGCTTATGAGTATTACTGGGGAAACCGTTATACAATCTATACAGGTTTGCCGGGTGTGGTCGGCTGGAATTATCACCAGCGCCAGCAGCGGGCAGTTTTACGCAACAACGCTGTACAGGAACGCGTTGATAGTGTCAATGCTTTTTACCAGAGCCTTGACCGGGATTTTATCGTGGATTATTTGGATAAATATGACGTTGCCTATATCATTGTTGGTCAGCAGGAAGAAGCGTTCTATCCAGCAGAGGCGTTGGCTAAGTTTGAAACCTATGACGGAACATTGTGGGATCAGGTTTACAACGAAGCGGATACCATAATTTATAAGGTCAGGTAGGACATGATCGATTTTCTAAAGTGGTATTTACTTTTGGAAGTATTGGGTTTGATCAGCCTCCCGCTGACCTGGTCGGTTTTTCAGAAGCTGTGCTCGAGGGGAGTCTACCTTTCTAAAGCAGTCGGTCTGTTGCTGTGGGGCTTTGGCTATTGGTGGCTGACCACGCTGGGTTTGCTCAGAAACGATTTGGCTGGAGCTGTAACCGTTTTAGGTATTCTGTTAGCAATAAACCTGCTGATCGGCCGAAAGATTGGTTTTTTGAATCTGAAGTTCTGGCTCAAAGAAAACCAAAAAATCATGATCGTCACTGAGGTTTTTTTCCTGGCATCTTTTGCTTTTTGGGCAATTGTACGGGCAGCGAATCCGGATATTATCCATACTGAAAAGTTCATGGAGATGGCGTTTATTAATGGCATTCTCAAATCACCGACAATTCCTCCGCAAGACCCCTGGCTTTCCGGTTACTCGATTTCCTATTACTATTTTGGTTACCTCCTATCAGCCCTGTTGATCCGCGTTAGTGGGGTAGTTTCCTCGGTTGGGTATAACCTGGTTTCGGCCTCCTGGTTTGGGCTCACCGCTGTGGGTGCCTATGGAGTTGCCTGGGATTTATTGGCGAAGAAAAATGAGGAACCTGAAACCTCTAAACCGGTATCAAATCGCATTTATTCACTTGCTTTGCTTGCCCCCCTGATGATCCTGATCGTTTCCAACTGGTTCGGACTACTCGACATCCTGCATGCGAGGGGTTTGGTGAGTTCCTCTTTCTGGCAGAGCCTGCAAATCCCAGCCCTCACCAGCGGACCGTTTAGCCTGAATTGGTTCCCGAATCGGGGTGGTTGGTCATGGTGGCAAGGAAGTCGGGTTGTGCAGGACTTTCGCCTGAATGGTTCAATGATTGAGATCATTGACGAATTCCCCTTCTTTACCTACCTGCTGGCGGATATTCACCCCCATCTATTAGGAATGCCTTTCGTACTTTTGGCAATAGCCCAGGCCTGGAATGCTTTCTTAGGCGGATGGAAAGGTGCCCTTACCGTTTTTAAACGAACCCTACCGATCAATTGGCAAAATGCGCTCATGGCGGTGCTTACATTCGGCGGCATTGCGTTTTTGAACACCTGGGATTTCCCGTTCTATTTGTTACTCATTACAGTTGCCTTTGTATGGCGACAAGCCAGTATGGAAGGCTGGAAGGCTGGGCGGATCAGAGATATCGTTGTTTTCTGCCTCGTAGGCGGCTTTTTGAGCATCCTGGCTTACCTCCCGTTTTATCTCAGCTTTTCATCACAGGCGGGTGGGTTACTACCAAGCCTGGCGTTCTTTACCCGGGGAAGTTACCTGTGGATCATGTTTGGGCCTCTGTTGATACCTATCTCTGTCTGGTTGATCTACCAGCAGGTCCAGGCAAGGAAGATCCCTTCCTGGCAAGCAATTGTTTTGACTGTCTCGCTTTTCGGTCTGCTCTTTTTGGCAGGTGGAGTGTTGGGTTGGCTCGGAGGAAGATTTGAATCCCTGTCACCGCTTTTGAACGGGTTGCAGGGTGCAACTGGCAACCAGCAACTACTGCTGGGTTCACTGATCGAGCGGTTGAAGCATCCTGGCACATTTATTACAATGTTCCTCCTGGTATTATTGGCAGTTGATTACTTCGTGCTCAAGATCAAAGGAGACAATGGCTCTTTGACTATAGGAGAGACTGAAGAGAATCGGCCGAAGTTTAAGATCGAGACAAATGGCTTCGTATTGATGCTGGTGTTATTGGGTGCTTTGCTTGTGATCGTGCCTGAATTTGTATACCTACGGGATCAATTTGGCACCCGAATGAATACCATCTTCAAGTTTTACTTCCAGGCTTGGATTTTGTGGTCGTTGGCAGGAGCCTATATCATTGCCAAACTGCTGGAAAAAGCGAGGCTGGCTAATCGATTGTTTAGTCTGGTCATTGTCAGTCTCGGACTGCTAGCATTTGGCTTTTCTCTCACCCAGCGTAGTGAAACGCTGCAGCCTGCTTTTGGCGGTAACAGACTTGATTGGCTTGTTTTGCTGATTCCTATTTTGTTCCTGGTCTGGATCGCTTTCAACCTGATCAAGAAAAAGAGAACCGCTGCTTTAGGCGTACTTTGCCTGGCAGGATTGGCGGTTGGATTGATCTATCCGACAATCGAATTATGGAACAAAGCTGAAGGGTTTCAACCCGGTGATGGCTATTCACTCAATGGTAAACAAGATTTCTACAAGTCTTCTCCTGATGAGATGGCAGCAGCTGAATGGCTGGCTAAAGCCCCCAATGGCGTGATGGCGGAAGCTGTCTCGGATACAGGCGGAAGTTATTCCACCTACAATATCATCTCAACCTTCTCAGGAATGCAGACCATTTTAGGTTGGATTGGGCACGAAGCTCAGTGGCGTGGTGGGTACGAGGAGATCGGCTCCAGGCAGTCAGATCTGCGTACCCTCTACAGCACCGCAGACTGGAGCCAGGCTGAAAGCCTGATCGACCTGTATAATATACGATATATTGTGGTCGGCACCTTGGAACGCCAAACCTATCAACTTGACGAGACGAAATTTGAAGAAAATATGAACAAGGTTTTCGACACTGCCACAGTGGATATTTTTGAGGTTAGAAATCCATGAACTACACAACGGTCAACAGCGAAATTGTGAAGAGGAAAGCATCAGAATCTGCTTTCACCTGGTTCCTGTTAGCTTTTGCATTGGGTCTGACCTTGAGGTTAGTGACACTCGATAGCATGGTCTATACCCAAAACGAACTGGTTTTGGTCAACCAAGCCTTGCAGGTATTACAAAAGATACCAGCGGCAACCAGCACCGTACCTGTATATACTGGTCTGACAGGATGGCTGTTTTTCCTCTTTGGTGCTGGCAACTTCCTAGCGCGGCTGCTACCTGCTCTGGCTGGAGCATCCTTGGTTTTGCTGCCCTGGGCATGGAAGGATCACCTCGGTCAGAAGGCAGCTTTAATTTTAAGTTTCGCCTTGGCATTTGAACCAACTTTTCTAGTGTTTTCCCGTGCCATACACGGAGGAATTTTTGCGATTGCCGGCTTATTATGGGCATTCACCTTCCTGAAGCAGAACAAAGTTGCTCTTGCAGGATTTACCCTGGCTGTGGCCCTATTAAGCGGAGCAGCTTTTTGGAGTTTCCTGCTGATCATTGGGTTGAGCTGGCTGGCAGCTCATATGATCCAACCAGACCTGGCAAAACAGGTCTTTGTCTTCAGACTTGCAGATCGTAATAATGCATGGTTTTCCTTTGGGGTTACCTTCTTCGCAAGCAGCATTTTGATCTTAACCAGCTTGCTCCTAAATCCTTCAGGTTTGGGCGGAGTGGCAAGCGGATTGATCGCTTTTGCGCAGAATTTTGTGCTTCCCTTTGAAAAACCTATCTATCACTCGATTTATCTATTACTTGCGCATAGCATTCTACCGTTGATACTCTTTTTGGTTGGTTATTCTCGAACTCAGGCAAAAGAAAGTGATGGTTGGTACAAGATTGCCGGTGTATCTGTCATTATTTCGTTGATCATCAGCCTGGTAATTTCCAGAGAAACTTTTGAACTGTTGCTATGGCCTGTATTCGTTTTGTGGCTGGGTGGAGCGGTTTGGTTGGGGCAATGGCAACTAAAATTGCAGGGCTCCTGGTTGTCAACAAACTTATTAAGAGGATTTGTTCTGGCGATTTTGACTTACTTGATGGTGAATCTTGGTCGAATTGCAGAACAGCCACTCGGATCCCCTCAATTCTGGAGCATCCTTTTAATGATTGCCGGGGGAATAATTTTGCTTATTTCTGCCTGGTGGTTGGTAAAATTCGGATGGTCCAATGGCGGCGGTAACAAAAATATTTTGCTTGCTCTTCTTAGTTTCTTAGCTATCGTGAGCATCGGAAATAGCACCCGCAGCTTGATCAAAACCCAAGAACTCCGTTCCCTTGAATTCCTGGACAATTCCTTGTTCCTGCCCAATAATGATATCGGGCGTGTTTTAGATGACTTCGCACTCACAGGCAAGACTTTGCCTCAATTAGGTGGATATGAGCTTGTGGATTTGCCCTCTGAATATTCATGGTATTTTCGGAGTTTCTTAATTGAGCGAAACCAACCCAACACGAGAGTGATTCTAACTCGAACAAGCAATATGCCTGAACGAGATGAAGAATTTAGAGGAAGCAATGTCGTTTTGGAAAGATCGATTGACTGGCGAAAAGAACCGCTGAGCACTTATTTGCAGGCATTGGCAGGTAATACACCTGCTTTTACAGATCAAAAAGGGGTGATGTGGATCCAGACATATTTATTTACAGGAGCAACTAATTAACATGTGTGATCAAAAATACCAAAACCCACCAGAAATCATTGCGATCGATGGACCAGCTGCTTCAGGCAAATCGACTATCGGCAACCTGATCGCCAACAAACTCGGATACATCAGTCTCGATACTGGAATTATGTATCGGGCAGTCGCATTCAAAGCGGTGGAACAAGGTGTGGATGTATATGATGACGAAGATATCAGTGACTTGGCAGAGAAAATTTCTATTGATATCCGACCTTCACATGGTAATGATGACCGACAATTCGACGTAATTATTGATGGAATTGATCGCTCCTGGGATATTCGCACACCAGAGGTCAACCAGGTTGTTTCGGAAGTCTCAGTTTTTCCAAGAGTGCGAAACGCGATGACCCAACTTCAGCGGGAAATAGCAAAAAACGGCAAGATAGTGATGATTGGGCGCGATATTGGCACAGTGGTTTTACCCCATGCTGATATGAAGATTTATTTGGAAGCCAGTGTTGAAGTCCGTGCTCAACGCAGATATATCGAGGAACTTTCAAGGGGCAAAAAGGTCTGCCTTGATGAAATTGCGGATTCCCTGAGGCATCGGGATGAAATAGACTCAGGCAGGGCAGTGGCTCCGCTACGCCCGGCAGAGGATGCGATTGTGATCAATACAGATGATATGACTGTCTTTGAGGTAGTTGAATTCATTTTGGGATTAATTACTAAAAAATAACAACACTTAATTTCTCTCACAGACAGAGAACCGATTGTCATACAGATTTTCCAAAAAGGCAATTCAGATTCAGCAGAAGAAACACAGCAAAACGGATCGCAGTTTTTGTTGAGCAAGTTAATCCCTTGAATATCCAAACGGATATTGACTGAGGATTATGTATTCCTGCCTATTAATCTACGCTCAAAGATAGAGCAGTACCACACCGACCACTGTCACCATTGAGCCGAGAACCTCAAACCACTTTATTTTTTCCTTGAACGCCAGCCAGTTAACCGGTATGACCAGGACAGGCATGATCGACATGATCGCCGCAGCAACTGCTGCCGGCGCATTTTGAATAGCCAACAACGAAAACCCAACCCCCAGCACCGGGCCAAAAAAAGCCCCCGTTGCAGTCATCCGGGCAGCTTTCCCATCTCTGAGTAGTACATGCAGCTTATGCCAATGATTGCCGATGAGAAAGAACAGTATAAAGCCAGCGATCGAAGCAATGATACGTATTTGGGTGGCAGCAAAGGGGTAATAGTCCCCCATGCCCTGTTTACTCAAAATCAGACCAAAGGATTGACCGACCGCTCCCATTAGTCCGCAAAAGAGACCATATGAATTCATTCGTAATTTCAGTTTATTCTTTTCCCCACGAGTTAAGATCACTACAGCTATGCCAGTCAGGGTAAGGGCGATTCCTAATATCGCCAAAGGTTCCAGAACCTCGCCGAAGATAAAGAAACTCAGTACACCGGTAAGGACTGGTGAAAGGCTCATCAGCAGAAGTGTTATTCGCGTGCCATTGCGCACATAGGCTTCGAATAGGAAAATATCTCCGATCACGAATCCAACCACACCGGAAAGTGACAGCCACAACCAGGCAGAAGGTGGAGCATCGGTCGCAAAGGGATTTCCGCGGAGAATCCAGAGGACGATGCTTATTATGCCCAGGGCGAAGATCATACGCAAAAAGCTGACCGCCAGCGAAGAAGTTCGCTTGCTGGCACGTTCAAAAAATGTACCGGAGATGACCCAGAAAAAGGCAGTTAGCAGTGCAGAAAATTCACCGATATGGGATAGATTCATGGTAGATTCCTCAAAGGCGAAATCTTATCACGAATGCTGACTTGGTGGGGCAGGTTAAGGTGATAATTTGTCTACACCCACAAAATTCCTTACTTACAACATGACCTCAGTGAAGATTGGTTCAAGCAACTGTTCTATGATTTAGTTCGAATTCACAGGTCGCTCATGCTATAATTCCATATCATGACTCATGATCTCCAGAAGGCACTTTCAATCTTTTTTTCAGCGAGCTTTAGTGCACAAACTGCACAAGCTTTTCGACCCACATCCCTGATTTTTCCTATCCTGTTCCAGGCTGTAATGGTTTTTGTTTGCATGAAGCACGTCGATTTTGCACATCAAAAGAATATTTTCAAAAATCGCTGGCTCTATATCCTGGCTTTGCTGGTCCTGCCCTTTCTTTTTGCAGTCGTACGACCGTTTGATGGCCAGGTATTAGGATTCAATGGCGAATATTACAGCCCGATCGTACCGTTGTTGAGCCTTGTGCCGGTCATAATTGCTGTTGGAACCGTTGGTCCATTGCTTGCCATTATCCTTGGTCTTCTCACAGGCGTTGGGCAAATGCTTATCCTCGGACAAGATTTGTCAGTTGTACTTTTTTATTCGGGAATGGGGCTGTTTTTCGCTGTTCAGCTTAACTTATCACCGGAAGATACAACTGACTGGCGCATCGTTTTCAACAAAACTTTTGAAATTGGGATGCTTAGTTTACCTTTCTGGATGCTTTGGCAATTTAACCTTGGATTTGTGCATGGGTTGCGAGATGCGATCGCCCTCCTCAGCCAGTCGATATTTTTATGGGTCACACATCTGCCCGAATTAATCGTCTCAGTTTTCGCTCTCTACTTTTTTATCCATTTCCTCAAGGACGATTGGAAACCGAAATATTATCTCAAGGATCAGGGGATCGGCGGGGTCTTCAGTGTAGTTCTTGAACAGATCGAACAGATGAGCAAAGGTAATTTCGACCAACCGACCCGGGTTCAAACCCGCACAACTGGAGAAAAAGCGCTTCTGGACGGGATCGAAAACTTGCGTCAAAGCTTTAAAGTCCGCAGCGATACCCAGGCACGTCTCCTCTCTGTTGACCCGACACACTACTCGCGTGAAGGGTATGACCTGGTCATGTCCTCGATATTACGGGCAGCACTGACAGGGGACGCCAGTTCAGCTCGGATTGTCTTGATTGAATCTTCACCTATAAGTCGCAAGCCTGAGATGAGGTTGCGTACAGGTCAGGGCGAACAAACCCGGAATTATGCCTACCTCGATCCGATGATTTTGGAAAAAATCGCCGACCAGGAACAATTGGTTCTGAGTAACATCAAAGTTGACCAATATTTTGGGCTGACTCCCGGTACGCCTTACCCACAGGCTTTGATTGCATTAAAAATTGATGGAGGAACCCAATCGCAGGGAATTCTCTGGGTTGGATTTGAGCAAAATCACTGGATCAGCAATCAAGAGTTGGAACTTTATAAGGAACTTGCCTATCGCGCTTCCGCCACCTTGAAAACAAAGGAACAAATTCTCAAGGTGCAGACTGAAAAAAGCTGGTTGAACGAACTACTTAATGCGATTCCGGATCCGATCATAGTGGTTGATCCGAAAGGAACTGTTTTGTACCAAAACCTTGCCAGTAACGACCTGGTTGCTGATTCTCTTGGTTTGACGAAGGACGGACCAAAAGGTCAGCAGATCATCCAATCCCGCCTTGCGGAACTGACTCAAAGCAGTAGGGCTGACAAGGGGAGGAATAAAACGATCACCCTGGCAAACCAAAAGGAATATGGGGTGGATGTATATCCTGTCAAATTAGAAGGCAGGGACACAGGCACAATCATATACCTGAAAGATTATCACTGGATCAACCAGGCAAATAAAGAGAAAAATGAGTTCGTCAGCAACATCAGCCATGACCTTCGGTCGCCTTTAAAGCTTATGAAGGGTTATACCAGCCTGATCAAGCACATCGGTAATCTGAGTGATCAGCAGGAGGTGCTGGTCAATCGGCTTGAAGCCGGCATCGAAGACATGAAGCGCCTGGTAAGCAAAGTATTGGATATGGAAAGGTTGGATACGGATATCGGCTTGATGTATACGACCTTTGATATGAAGGAAATGATCCTCGAGACAATTGCCATGTTGAATGCCCAGGCACAGCAAAACAGAATCTCTGTGAATACCGATCTGGGAACGATCAATACGCCTTATATTTCCGCAGACCGTATTCTGCTTCAACAGGCTATCTACAATTTGCTCGAAAATGCCATCAAATTCAGCCCAAGAGGAGAGACGGTTTTGATCAAGGCGGAAAAAGATGCCTGCTGGATGCATGTGACTGTGCAGGATCATGGAAAGGGCATAGCGCCGCTGGATCAGTCGCGTATTTTTGATCGCTTCTTCTATATGGATGATGAACCCAATTTCGATAACCGTGGTCAGGGGTTAGGTCTGGCGATCGTGAAATCGATTGCCGAGAAGCACGGTGGTAGCATCAGTGTGGCGAGTAAGCTGGGGACTGGAAGTTCGTTTTACCTTGATATCCCCCTCCATCGACTTGAAGGAATGAATAAATCATCGTAGACTATACTGAAGATCAGAACGTGGTCGGGCGGGTTTTGGAGCCCGGTTTAAATATTGTCCTGGATGTTGACCCATAAAGGAGAATCTGAGGAAATTGTGACCGACTCGACCAAATTTTACTTGACAGAAGACAGAGATTAACCTTATAATGTCAGTTTGCGTGAATATACGATACAAACGAAAACGCACTGGAGAGACAGGTTCCAGCGGGTTTTTCGTGTCTTAAATTGTCCTCACCGAATTGGAGGTATGAGTGGAAACAAAAGAAATGAAGGCACTGCGAATTAACCTTGCTTCACCGGAAGTGATTCGAAGTTGGTCATATGGTGAAGTTCTCAAACCTGAGACAATCAACTACCGACGTTTGCGCCCTGAAAAAGATGGTTTGTTTGATGAAGCAATCTTCGGACCTACCCGCGACTGGCAATGTTATTGTGGAAAGTATAAGAACCCCCGCTACAAAGGAATTATCTGCGATAAATGCGGCGTAGAAGTCACAAAATCGTCTGTCCGTCGAGAACGGATGGGTCATATCGACCTGGCTGCACCGGTAGCTCATATTTGGTACACTCGCCGAATCCCATCTTACCTTGGTTTGTTGCTTGATATTTCCCGAAAAAATCTTGATCGCGTGCTTTATTTCGCCCAATACATCGTCACTTATGTTGATGAAGATGCTCGTCAAAAGGCACTTAATCGTCTGAAGGATGAGATGAGTGTTTCAGAACGCGAACTTGGCGAACAATTGAATGAAAAGATCGTTGAGACAAAAAAGCAGCGTGACGCTCAACTGAAACGTCTTGACGCTGAGATCGCCAACATTGAGAGCGAATATGATGAGAAGGTCTCCAGTCTGTTTGAACCAGTGATTTCGGCCGGTCAGGACCTGGAGCGTGAACTGAACGATAAAACCGGCAAGACCATTCGAAAAGCAATCGTTTTTGAAGTCGAAGGCGTCAGGCAAACCATCGTAGAGCCTGGTCAGGAAGTTACAGCCAAGCACGTTGCTGATGTCCAGGATCTGGTCCGCGAACGTATGGACATGCTCGAGAAAGATCTCAAGGCTGAACGAAGCGAAAGACTGGAAAAAATTGCGATGAAACGCGAAGAAATCAAAGCCGAAGCTGAATTGGCTATGGAAGGTCTTCGCAACCAATTGGATGACGAAAAAGACGTCACCAATTCAGAAAACGCCAGGAAACGTGATGAACTCGCTGAACTTGAGCCTTTTACCTTTATAAGCGAATCGCGCTATCGTGAACTTAAATCGCGGTGGGGCAATGTATTTAAGGCAGACATGGGCGCTGAGGCGTTCTATGATATTCTGCGCCGCCTGGACCTGGATGCACTCTCTGAAGAACTCTGGACTGAAGCCCGTACGACCAAGAGCAAACAAAAACGAAAGAAAGCTACTAGCCGGTTGAAGGTGGTTGAGGCATTCCGCCGTTCAACCAACCGACCAGAATGGATGGTCCTGACAGCATTACCCGTAATCCCCCCTGATCTGCGACCAATGGTTCAATTGGATGGTGGACGTTTTGCAACTTCCGACCTGAATGATCTTTACCGTCGTGTCATCAACCGCAATAACCGTCTCAAGAGGCTGTTGGAATTAGGCGCTCCGGATGTTATCGTCCGTAATGAAAAGCGTATGCTCCAGGAGGCTGTAGATTCGCTGATCGATAACTCACAACGAGGACGCATGCTCTCCCGACGTGGCCGCCGCGAACTGCGCTCCCTTTCCGATATGCTCAAGGGCAAGAAAGGCCGCTTCCGCCGTAACCTGTTGGGTAAGCGCGTAGACTACTCTGGTCGATCCGTTATCGTCGTTGGTCCGCACCTCAAGTTGTACCAATGCGGTCTGCCCAAGACAATGGCTCTGGAACTCTTCCGACCTTTTGTGATTGCCGGTCTCGAATCTCATGGTTACACCAGCAACATCAAAGGCGCGAAGAAATACATCGAACGCAACCGTCCTGAAGTTTGGGAAGTGCTGGAAGAAGTCATTAAAGACCGCCCTGTTCTGTTGAACCGAGCTCCAACCCTTCACCGTCTGGGTATCCAGGCTTTCGAGCCGATTTTGGTTGAAGGTAGTGCTATTCAGCTTCACCCGCTCGTGACCACCGCTTTCAACGCTGACTTTGATGGTGACCAGATGGCCGTCCATGTGCCTCTGTCTGATAAGGCTGTTGCTGAAGCACGCGAATTGATGCTCGCAAGCAAAAACCTGCTCAAACCTGCCAGTGGTGAACCTGTCATCTCCCCAGGAAAGGACATGGTATTGGGTGTTTATTACCTTACTATGGAACCTACCGAACCCAAGAATGACAATGTGCGCATTTTCGGTTCAATCAACGAGGTTATTTTGGCCTACCAGCTTCAGCAGGTCAAGATTCATACCCGTATTAAACTCCGCGTCAACACGTGGTATTCTGACAACGGTGACCGACTGCCAAGTGCTGAGACGAGGATCATTGATACAACAGTAGGCAGAGCGATTTTTAACGACATTCTTTCTGATACGATGAAATTCATTAATATGACCCTTGATAAGGGTGGTGTTCGTGACTTGATCAGCGAGATTTATGATCGTGAAGGTTTGGATGAAACCACCCGGATCGCTGATAGTGTGAAGGATATTGGCTTCCGCTATGCTACTCAATCTGGCTCCACCCTGGCTGTTTCTGATATCACCGTTCCTCCTGAGAAAAAAGAGTACATCGACGAGGCACTGGTAGCTGTTGAAGAAATTCAGCGAGCTTACAATCGTGGTCTGACCTCAGAAGCAGAACAAAATAAAAACATCATTGATGTCTGGCAGGCAACCACCGAAAAAGTTGGTAAGGCTGTGAAGAAGCACCTGGACCCGGATGGCAACCTTTCGACGATGGCACTCTCTGGTGCGACCAAGGGCGGTTTTAGCCCTATCTCCCAGATGGCTGGTATGCGCGGTTTGGTTGCTGACCCTTCAGGTCGTGTTATCCCAATGCCTATCCGTTCCAACTTCCGTGAAGGTCTGTCAGCATTGGAATACTTCATCTCCACCCATGGTACCCGTAAGGGTTTGGCAGATACAGCTTTGCGTACTGCAGAAGCCGGCTACCTGACCCGCCGCCTGGTGGATGTTGCCCAGGACATCATTATCAATAATGAAGACTGTGGTACTAAAGAAGGTATTTGGATCAATAGTGCTGATGACATCGCCGGTCAGCCGTTTGGCGACCGTTTGCTCGGGCGTCTCCTGGCTCTGCGCCTGGTGCACCCTGAGACAGGTGAGATCATTGCTGAAAGAAACGAACTGATCAATAAGGAATTGGTTGGCAAGATCATTGATGCAAAAATTACATCAGTCTATGTGCGCTCACCTCTGACCTGTGAACTGGTTCATGGTATTTGTGCTCGCTGTTATGGCACCGACCTCGGTCGTGGCGAAATGGTTAAATTGGGTTCAGCAGTTGGTATTGTTGCCGCCCAGTCAATTGGTGAACCGGGTACTCAGCTGACTCTGCGAACCTTCCATACCGGTGGTGTTGCCGCCGGAAGTGACATTACCACTGGTCTGCCCAGGGTTGAAGAATTATTTGAAGCGCGACGCATGCCCAAGGATGAAGCTGTTATCGCTGAGATCGCAGGTGTAGCTTCAATAGTTCAGTCAGAACGCAACCCAGATCAGCGATCGGTGCGCATTGAAAATACAACCATGATTTCTGATGACTACGATATCCCGGCAGATTGGGAAATCAAGGTTAAGGAAGAAGACAAAATCGAAAAGAACGATGTGATTGCGACGCACGATGAGGCAACCATTGTTGCCAGCAATGCTGGTCGCGTTCGCTACGAAGGCCGCCGCGTGATCGTTTCTTACGAGGATACCCAAGTGGAGGAGTACGAAATCCCAACCACTGCGCGCTTGATCACAAAAGATGGCGAGAGGGTAGAAGCCGGTCAACCATTAACCGAAGGTTCACTGAATCCGCATACCATTCTGAAGATCAAGGGTCGTGAAGCGACCGAAACTTACTTGCTCAAGGAAATCCAGCAGGTTTACCGAACCCAGGGTCAAAACATCAATGACAAGCACTTTGAAGTGATCATCCGCAAGATGCTCAACAAAGTCCAGATCACCAGACCCGGCGATACCAAATTTCTACCCCAGGACCTGGTGGATCGGCTCGAGATCCGCGCGGAAAATGAAGAATTGCTTGCCAAGGGTCTGCGTCCGGCTCGTTATGCTGAGATCCTCTTAGGTGTCTCAAAAGCTTCTTTGAGTACAGATTCCTTCCTGTCTGCATCATCTTTCCAGCACACCATCAAAGTGTTGGCAGGGGCTGCGATTGAATCGAAAGTTGACCCGCTGTACGGCTTAAAAGAGAACGTGATCATCGGTAAGCTGATCCCGGCAGGAACTGGTTTCCAGCCAGGTCGCTTTGATCAGGCTGAAGAGGAAGTAGTCCCCGGTAAGCCAGATATTGAAACCGAACAGCTCCAGATCTTCCCAGAGGAAGATTCCGAATCATTCGATGAGGACGAGGACGAACATCTCTATGATGAGAACGATTTTGACAGCCTTGATGAGCTGGAAGCTTCACTCGACTCCGATGAGGAAGAAGATGTTGAACCTGAGGTTCTCGACGACGAGGACGAATTCGTTGATGAAGAAGAAGACTTTGATTTTGAGTTGGATGACGACGAAGACGAAGACTCGTTCGATGACGATGATGAAGAATAATTTATAGTTCAACTAAATTAACAAACACCCGGAGACTCAAAATCCCGGGTGTTTGTGCTATAGTTAAGGGTTGTTAGTACCCGAATGAAAAATTTGAACATGAGTATTAGTTATGATCTCGACCAACGTCAATAAAGTAAATATTAACGCTGAAATGCAACAATCCTACCTGGATTATGCCATGAGCGTCATCGTCTCACGTGCGCTGCCAGATGCGCGCGATGGTTTGAAACCAGTTCAACGCAGGATCCTGTATGCCATGTATGACATGGGCATCCGTGACGATACTCCCCATAAGAAATCAGCCAGAATTGTCGGTGAAGTGCTTGGTAAGTACCACCCTCATGGCGATACTGCTGTATATGAAGCCATGGCGCGTATGGCGCAGGATTTCTCGGAAAGATACCTCCTGGTCGATGGGCAGGGCAACTTTGGAAGTATTGATGGCGACCCTCCGGCTGCCATGCGTTATACCGAAGCCAGGCTCTCCCCAATTTCAATTGAACTGCTCCGCCAACTCGACATGGAAACTGTCGATTTCTCTGACAATTTCGATGGAACACTCAAGGAACCTTCGGTTTTGCCTTCAGCTATTCCCAATATGCTGGTTAACGGCGCATCCGGTATTGCTGTTGGCATGGCAACCAATATTCCACCGCATAATCTGGGTGAGGTAATTGATGCCCTGGTGATGATGTTGGAGAACTGGGATCGTATCGAGGACATCACCGTTGATGACCTGATGGTGCATATCAAGGGTCCCGATTTCCCTACCGGCGGCATGATCTTGCAGGACGACAGTTCCGAACCACTTTCGCAAATTTATGGTTCCGGTCATGGAACTGTCAAAATGAGGGCACAAACCAGGCTGGAAGAAATGTCACGGGGCAGAATGCGCATTATCGTGACGGAACTGCCATTTATGGTCAATAAATCCTCTCTGATCGAAAAAATCGCCAGCCTTATCCGCGAAGGAGGGCTGGAAGGGATCACCGACCTGCGTGATGAATCTGACCGGCAGGGCATGCGTATTGTTTTCGACCTGACCAAAAATGCCGAGTACGAAACCATTCTGACCACTCTTTACAAACGCACACAGATGGAGAGCACCTTCGGCATCAATATCCTGGCATTGGTGGATGGAAGTCCCCATCGCCTGTCGTTGAAACAAGCGTTGCGTGTTTTCGTCGAGCACCGTATCGAAGTTATCCGTCGCAGAAGCGAGTATTTGCTGCGAAAGAATGAAGAACGGTTGCACATCCTCGAAGCGCTGCGCATAGCCATTCAAAATATCGATGATATCATTCGACTTATCAAGAAATCCCAGTCAGTGGATGATGCCCGACAAGGTTTGATGACCAAATATGGTCTGGATGAGATCCAGGCAAATGCGATCCTCGAAATGCCCCTGCGCCGCCTGGCTTCTTTGGAGCGTAAGAAAATTGAAGACGAATTCAAGGAAGTCAGCAAAACGATTGCCGACCTGAAAGCGCTCCTAAAATCACAGGTAAAGATGCGCCAGGTTGTGATCAAAGAACTGCGGGAGGTCAAAGAAAAGTACAATGACAACCGTAGAACGCAGATTTACACATTGGGTGAAGGCGAAAAGGCTTCGGATTTTCTTACTGTCACCGATGTGATGCCGCTTGAGCATTATTGGATTGAAATTTCTGAGGACGGACTGGTATCACGCACAGAAAATGATAAGTCCAATCGGCTGGGTGGTGAAAATGCGCCCTGGAACATGATAAGGACCAATTCACACCAGACAATTTTTCTGGTGACGACTGAAGGCCGTTGTGCAGCGATTGCATCGTTGTCAATCCCGGTCCAGCGTGAAGGAAACAACGCGATTCCAGTACACAAAGTGGCGCCATTGCACCCGAATGATATTCTGCAAACGATTTTTACTTTACCCCTTGACACAGAAGATTTGCCAGAAAGATACGCGATCACGATTACCCGTCAGGGTATGATCAAACGTTCAAGCGTCAAGGATCTGCCCGGTGTTTCTGTCAGTGATTTTGTTTTATGCAAGGTCAACGACGAAGATGAATTATTCCAGGTGATGATCAGTGATGGAAACCAGGACATACTCATTGCCACAGCTAGTGGAATGTGTATTCGTTTCAATGAGAACGATGTAAGGGCTATGGGGTTGGTGGCAGCTGGTGTGAATGCGATCAAACTCAAGGAAGGCGATACTATAGTAGGCGCGGCTTTGGTCTCCGATAAGGATGAGGTGGCGCTGCTTTCCCGCCTGGGTTTGGCAAAACGAACTCCTGCCAGTGAATTCCCGGTACAGGGGAGGTATGGTCAGGGTGTGATCGGCTGGAAGTTGAGTGATGAAGATCAAATCGCTGCCATGCTGGTTGGAAAACTGACTGATAAAGGGATCAGCCATTTCCGCAAATCTGCCAGTAAGGTCTTTACGATCACGAATGCTGTCACCCGTAAACGGGCTGCCAATGGGCAGAGCATGTATTCGTTAAAGCCTGGAGATGAAGTGATCGGCTTTACCACCATCACAGATTACAGTGACTATTGGGGTGAAGAAAAGTAAGCTAAATTCACGACAAGATTCCCATTTATTACGATTTTCAGATTTTTTTAAGGGAGACCTCTGTGGTCCCCCTTTGCTTTTAGATAGTCTAGGTTGCTAATAAGGTACTGGGCAGATGATGTGTAATAGTCGTTCTAAGCTTGGAGATTTCCTTCCAGCCCCAATTCATTTGCTATAGTGCGCATGGCCTGAATAATATTTTCGATGTGTTTCCAAAGTTCAACCCCAAATTCCTCAGCAGCCGCAGCGATAACTGTTCGATCGGCTCCAGCGGCAAAGGACCGGTCTTTCCATTTGTTCTTGACCGATTTTGGAGTGAGATCAAAAAGCGATCTGGACGGACGCACAAGGGCAACTGCTGTGATCAAACCTGTTACCTCGTCACAGGCATACAATCCTTTTGCGAGCAAAGTCCTTCGCGGAATACCAGTTGCGTCAGAGTGACCAGCTATGGCTTCAATGATCTCTTCCGAAACGCCTTTATCTCGTAATAATTGCAGTCCCAGTAGTGGGTGTTGTTCAGAGATTGGGTGGATCTCCCAGTCGTAATCGTGGAGAAGTCCGGTGACGGCCCAATCTTCTTCATCTTGCTCAAGCATTTTGGCATAAAAGCGCATTGCTGCCTCAACACTCAACATGTGCCTGACCAGGCTTTCGTTGCTGACTTTTTCTCTGACCAATTGCAGGGCTTGTTCTCGATTCATAACATTATCCTCACTTATTATGGAAAAATCGGTTCCATATCTCCCAGAACCGGTAAAGGTTTCAATACATATACATCCAGCCAGGCAATCGCCGTGGCGAAAACCTCCCGAACATTCCAAAACAGATAGCGGGAGCGGATATAACCCGATTGTTCGACAGGTACACCGACTGCATCCAACTCAGAATTCTCACACAAGAAGAGAGCCCGGGGCAAATGGTACGCCTGTGTTACCACGATAACCTCATCCAGACCAAAAATGTGATGCGCACGATAACAACTGTCATACGTGCGGCGACCAGCATAATCCAAAACAAGATCCTCTTCGGGAACACCTTGTTCCAGGGCGTAGATCTGCATGGCGCCAGGCTCGTTATAGGTGATCTCGGTATTGTCCCCTGTAAGCAGAAGTTTCTGCACTTTCCCCTGCCGGTATAGCGTTATAGCTGCATCCAGTCTGTCTTTGAGTGGTGCTGATGGTCCGCCTGATGCGTTCAACCCGGCACCCGGAACCAAAACAACCGGTTTGGAGGGAACAGTCTGCAGCGAGTAGGTTGCGTCTTTGGTAGTAAGCAACATAGTCACTCGCAGGATACCTATGACGAAGAAGGCAGCGCAAATCAGAATGATGAAAATTCGCAGAGTCTTTTTCATAGATCAGGGGCTATCTTGCCAGGTCGGCTAATCGAACATCTGTGGTGATGAGTAGGTCCCGCAGCGCCTGGTAACTGGTGTCGTGTAAGGGTTCCAATTGAGCAACTTCATAATTCAGCATCTGGCTCAACAGACTTTTGCCAAGTTCCTCCCGAGAAAAATTCCGTAAAAATTCAGAAATACGATTCTGGAGCGGCAGTTCCATCTGTTTGGAGACGGAAAGGTTCAAATTTGGAATGATTGCTGGAGAGATCCAGAGGATTGGCACCTTATCGATCGCATCTGTAAGATCTCCAATCACTTCAGAAGATGTGCGAGGGTCTGCTGAGAGCGCGTATGTGGCAGTATAAGCACAGATCCCTTTAACATAAAGTGCGCGAATGCTGGAACTGAAACTGAAAGTGAGTACTGGTCGGGTATAGGCAATGTTATTTTGATTGAGAAAACCCAGGGGCACCCAGTAACCTGAGAGGGAATCTTCCTGGGTCAGGCAAGGCCGCAGCCCTGCCAGTTGAGTCAATGCTTGGGCTGCAGTTGCCTGGGAACTGTTCGTTTTTGCGTTATAGAAAATTTCATATTCAGCGTCTTTATGCCCCAGAAACTGCACACCGTAGGCAGTGACGCCCAGGTGATTGGTCACCAATAATGCGCTGACGAGGTTTTTTTGAGAGGCGAGCAGGTATTCCGGTGCGGTCAGCCATGCCATGTCGACTTCCCCTCGTTGCAAGGCAAGCTCGAGATCAACGTAATTGCCAAAGGCCTGTGATGTGAAATTCAAAGAAATCCCTTCAGAAAGGTGGAGCAGGATACTCTGAATCGCTTCAGCCTGACCAGGGACATTTTCCTGAATAATTATTCCAATCGTGATCGGGTTTTCCAGCGAGCCCAGGGGTGCTGGAGTGGGTGTGTAAGTTGGCATGGGGGTGGGCGGTTGCAAAGGGGGTGTTTCTGTTTGAAGGTTGAATTCGAGAGTTGGCTGCCCCGACAATGAGCCGCAAGCGCTCAAGAGCATTAACAAAATGGTCATTGCCAGGATAAAACGCATACCAGTCTTTGCCATATGTTGATTTTACCTTATTTGAAAATGAAGGGCTGTCGCAATGAACTCTGAGGCTATGTTAAAATCAATAAAAAATAGCGGAGGTTGCTATGGAAATCAAAATTGAAGCAATCAAAAAACCTGAAGATACCAACTTCATCTTTGGTCAATCCCATTTTATCAAAACCGTTGAAGATATCCACGAGATGCTGATCACATCTGTGCCTGGAATCAAATTCGGACTGGCGTTTTGTGAGGCTTCCGGTCCCAGCCTGGTGCGGTGGACAGGGAATGACGAAGGCCTGATCAATTTGGCGACTGAAAATGCCATGAGAATTGGTGCCGGACACAGCTTTATTCTTTTCCTTGGTGAAGGCTTTTTTCCAGTCAATATCTTGAACAACCTCAAAAATATCCCAGAAGTGGTCAATATTTATTGTGCGACAGCCAACCCAACGGAAGTTGTCCTGGTTGAAACTGACCTGGGCCGTGCAGTATTGGGTGTGGTGGATGGTGGGTCACCTAAAGGAATTGAAACTGAGGAAGATATCGCCATACGGAAAAGCTTTTTACGGAAAATCGGTTATAAGTTCTAAGTTATCTAGACCTTTTATTCTTCGTCTAAAGCCCATTCCTTGAGCAAATCAAGACCGGTTAAGGCTCTGGCGCGATGGCTGATCTTGTTCTTTATTTCTGGACCAAGTTCAGCCATGGTTTTTCCAGTCTCCGGGATCAGAAATATCGGGTCATAACCAAAACCGTCCTTGCCCCTGAGTTCGTCTATGACCTTTCCGTGAACAATGCCATGATTGTTGCCGTTCAGGTCCTTGTTCACCAAGAAAACTGCATGGCAATGGAAGGAAGCCAACCAGGGTTTGGGTTTACCTTCAAGCTTTGAAAGCAGGTAAAGGCAGCGGTCATAATCGGAAGCACCAGATTTTGGCGAATAGCGGTGAGAATGTATGCCAGGTTCCCCACCCAGAAGCTCCACCTCCAACCCCGAGTCATCCGCTAAAACGGGCATTCCACTTGCCTGGTGAAAAGCCATAGCTTTTAGCAGTGAATTCTCGTAATAGGTCTCACCAGACTCAGGTGGGTCCAAACTTAACCCAAGCTCTGCTGGTTTAATCAGTTGAATGGGCAGATGTGTCAGGATCGCCGAAATCTCCTGAAATTTGTGGACGTTATTGCTGGCAACCAATACCTTTTTCATAAACCATCCTTGTTTACTTGGGCTCAAAAAACCCACATGATATAATTACAAAAACTTTAACAATTGTAAATGACCATGGAACAAATAAGACACCCTCTTCGTACAAATGTCGGCTATTTTCTAAATAAGCCGATAGGTTACAGCCGGGAATTTGAGATCGATTTCCCGCATATTTTTATCGAACCTGACTTTCATGCCGATAATCTCAAAGGTACCTATTCCTTTTCCCGCACAAGCGAGGGTCTGCTGCTGCAGGCAGATTTGGAAGCAGATATTAAAGGACAGTGCAGCCGCTGCCTTGAACCAGTGATGGTACATGTGTGCACCAAGTTCGAAGAACTGTATGTTTTCGAAACCCGCATGAAAGAAGAGCTGGACGAAGAAGAAGTACCTAATGACGGCTATATCGAACTGGGCGTGCCATTCCGTGACTACCTGCTGCTGGAAATGCCGATAAATACTCTCTGCCAGCCAGACTGCAAAGGAATCTGCATAGATTGCGGTCAAAACCTGAACGCCGGAACCTGTGAGCATAATCACAGTGTAGACTATTCATAATCCAATTATTTTGAACCTAAAGCATGCCTGGTGATGGTAAAATTTGCCGATGCTTTAATTTGGGAGTAACCATGAACGAGAATATTTTAATTGCTGTTGCCTGGCCTTATGCCAATTCTGATATTCATGTCGGAAATATTACCGGATCTCACCTTTCGGGTGATATCGTTGCACGTTATCAACGACTGAGAGGGAACAAAGTATTGATGGTATCAGGTTCTGACTCTCACGGGACGGCAATCACAATCAAGGCTGACCAAACCGGGCAAACCCCATTGGAGATTTACTCCCATTATCACCCACGTTTCATAGAGCTTTTCCAACGGTTGGGGATCAGTTATGACTTGTTCACTTCGACCCACACAGAGAATCATTTTGATATTGCGCAGAAGGTATTTCTGAGCTTGCTTGAAAATGGATATTTGAAAAAACAGATTACCAAGCAATGGTATAGCCCGACAATGCAGCGCTTTTTGCCTGATCGTTATGTGGAAGGCACCTGCTATATCTGCGGGTTTGAGGGTGCACGCTCTGATCAATGCGAACATTGTGGTAATGAACTTGAGCCAGAGAAACTGATCAATCCCCGCTCCAAGGTGGATGGATCCACCCCAATACTCAAAGAAACCGAGCATTTCTTCCTGGACCTTTCTACGTTGGAACCACAGATCCATGAATTTCTTAAAGAACGGGAAGGCTATTGGCGCCCCAATGTGCTGCGGCAGTCGTTGGGTACTATCCAATCGGTAGGTTTGAAACCCACTTCAATTACCCGCGACCTGGATTGGGGCATTCCTGTGCCATTGGAAGGTTGGGAAGGCAAGCGCCTCTATGTTTGGTTCGAAGCGGTGATTGGATACCTTTCCTCTTCGGTTGAATGGGGAAATCTGAACGGTCACCCCGATATTTGGCGTGAATGGTGGACCAACCAGAAGGCGAAGTCATATTACTTTATTGGAAAAGATAATATCACTTTTCATGCAGTCACCTGGCCGGCAGAACTGCTCGGCATGCGCAATGATTTTGACCGTCGGATGGGCAGCGCTTCACCTAAAACGCTTGTGTTGCCTTATGATGTTCCTGCTAATGAGTTCATGAACCTGGAAGGCAAAAAGATCAGTGGCAGCCACAACTGGGCAATCTGGGGGCTGGATGCTTTGGATCGTTATGACAGCGATGCACTGCGCTATTATCTGACGGTTGCCATGCCCGAAAACCGGGATTCCGATTGGGATTGGGAGGAGTTTTTCCAACGCAACAACAACGAACTAGTGGCGACCTGGGGGAACCTGGTCAATCGGGTAGTGTCGTTCACCTGGAAAAATTATGAGGGCAAAATTCCTAATCCAGGCCAATTACGTGCTTCCGATCTTGAATTGCTGGAAACCATTAAGGCTGGTTTCGATTCGGTTGGTGATCACCTGGAAAAGGTGCAATTGAAGTCAGCTTTGGCGGAAGCAATGCGCCTGGCGACTGAAGTCAACAAGTATCTGGATGTGCATGCACCCTGGTTTGAGATCAAGACTGATCGCGATGAAGCGGCAAAATCATTGTTCACCGCCATCCAGGCGATTGATTGGCTGAAAATATTGTTTTCACCTTTCCTGCCGGATACAAGCGAGCGGTTAAATCAAATTTTAGCTAATGACTATAGCCTGTTTGGAACATCGTTCACCCAGGAAATTACAGATTCGCTTGGAACACACCTGGTATTGGGTCGAAACAGTGACAATTCGTTGGAAAAAGTAGGCTCAGATGCCTGGATTCCGCTGGATTTGGAAGCGGGCAAGCCTTTCAACCAACCCACACCGTTGTTCAAGAAACTCGACCACAGCATGGTTGAAGAAGAACGCTCAAGATTAGGCAAACCGAGCGATTA
>ENA-UOOH01000287-UOOH01000287.1-fermentation-metagenome-genome-assembly--contig:-NODE-287-length-61523-cov-17.133419_pt1 | contig 61523 bp, 51 predicted proteins | sample MGYA00245778_ERZ724025 | MGnify/ENA primary metagenome ERZ724025 (study PRJEB28704, sample SAMN03018313) | fermentation metagenome | biome: anthropogenic terrestrial biome; feature: soil; material... | reverse complement strand
CTGCCGTCAAAAACAATCAAACAGGATTCCGCAAAAAAATTAACGGAATCAGGATATCCCAAACGATGTGACTTTATATCAAGATCAAGACTGTTTGGTTGAAAAAGGGCAGATCAAGGCCGGACAGAATGTTTTTCAACCCGTACAACCGTTTTCACGTAAAAACATTGCGCTTCCTGTCGTCATATATCCCTTTACTGAAGGCGTAAGACCGAGAAAAACAATTAATACAGGTTTCTTCCGTTGGGCAGATCTGGATGTTCTATAATTTATAATTGGATTTTTTGATTAAATAAACAAATCAAAAATGTAGCAGTCGGCACCTGGAATGGGACTTTCAGCAGTCACCAAATATTATCTTGAACCATTTGAGACGGGTTGCCGAGTATCCTTCAGAGCGTAATCAACCGTTATTATCTCGGAAATAGTTCCGATTGACACGCTCTGCCCCCATTCCTCCGGGTGCTTTACCGGACGGCGCCGGCGGCTGAACGGATGTTCCCGGTATCTCCCGGCAAGGTCGCCATGATTACGTAGGGGCGGTCCGTCAGTTCCGCGACCGCTTCCACGGTAAAACGGGCGGGAAGCGTCTGTTCCGACAATTCGGGTGAAATGATTTTCAAATTCCGTCCCCGCAGGAAAGGCCTGGCTTTGCCGCGACCGGCAAGACTGATCTCAATCTTAAACGGTTGTCCGGCTTGAACTCTGGCCGGAGCCTGAATGTCCGAAATAACCGCATGATGCTCAAGATCCATATCCATAACGCGCTTCTCGCCGCTGATCAGGTTGCTTTCCCATGAAGCACCGTTGGAAACCTCGAACCGATACCGGACCCCGCCGGGCAATTCCAGCGTCAGGCTTTCCGTCAGCGGCATTTGAGCGGCAATCCGATTCAACAGCAGGTCATGAACGGTCAACATCCCGCCGGACGGAATATTCTTCATGTTCAGTGTCAGGCGAGCCGGAGCGTGAAGAAGGATCGCCGCAGCCGAGTATACCGCCTGCGTCTGCGTATAAATTTCATTGGAACCGTGATGCCGGTGGTATGGAATTCCGGGAATACCGTTCTTCCAGTCCGGATTCCCCATCATGCCGGGAATCCAGCCCAGCGCGGACGACATGATATCGCCGCGCCAATGACTGCCGACTTCGGCAATCAGACTGCGGCCGCCGGGGTTCTCTCCGGTGAAATAACGCAGGCATTCACTGGAGAACTTTTGCAGTTCCAGGTCATTGAGCGTCATGGCGGCGATCTGCGATTGCAGCGCCAGAGAACCAATGCTTCCCGAAATAAAACGGTCTGCAAAGTACCCGTACAACACTTCCCCGTCCGAATTCCGGCCCAGTTCCGCCGCGAAATCCGTTTTTTCCAGTTTGCCGCCGATCCGGTATGACTGATACGGCAGGTGATACGGCTGAGAATGAATGGCCGGATTTTTCAAAAAGAAATCCGCATAGATTCTCAATGCCGCGTGATAATCAAAGGCCCGGTCATCATCCGCAAACACCGTGCTCATCCGGGCCAGATTATAAGCCGTCATGTCGTCGCGGTGCACCTGCGCCCGGTTCCGATTGCCGGCTTCCTGGAAAAATCCGCCAAGATATTCGCCGCCTGCCGTTTCGAACAGCCGGAGCTGTTGCAATTCCAGCGTCTTGCCGGCAAGCTCGTGCGCCAATGCCCGGTAATAAGATTTGCCGGTCGCGCGCCACAATGCAATGGCGTTTTCCAGTCTCAACGCGATGCCGACCCGACTGTTCGGATTATACGCGCCCACGCCGTTTTCCCGTTGTTCGGCGGGGGAGCTCTCGCACAGGAAGTCAAAGTGCGCCTTGCTTTTTTTCAGGACCGACCGGGCCAGTTCCGGATGCGATCCTTCCGCCGCCAGATAAAAGTAAACTCCGGCCGCCGTCATCCCCCAATGGCTGTCCGCCTGGTCCGGGTGGCAGAGGTAAGTACCTTTGGCCGCATGAATCGCCCGTTCGTCACCGGTTCCCGGGCGGTTGTCAGTCCAATAGTTGTTGACCTTGTAGAAATGCCCGCTCCGGAATACTTTCTTCAACTCCGGGTCCGGGTTGCTGAGCGGATAGAGTGAATGGACCGTAAACGGCAGTCCGGTTTTCTCATCCCAGAGTTTATCCAACTGTTTCGCCCCCCACAGCATTTCGTCGAAAACCGACGGGAGCAAACCGTCGGCGGACGGAACATTATAATCCTGAATCATCGCCAACGGGCGGAGAATCGTCTTCATGGCCATGCTGTGATAACTCCGCAGGTCGGAGGCGTCGAACCAACCGCCGGAAACATCGACCGGTTCCCCGTTGTCGGAACGCACGCAGTCGTCCAGAAAACACTCCGGGTGCGCCGGGGTCTTGGTCCCGCTGCGCATGCAATACAGGAAAAGTCGGTTTTTCTCCGTCAATTCTTTCAGGTGTCCGTATCCGATCTCGAAGCGGGGCGACGTATATTCACCGATCTTCACGGTATAAATGCCGGGGGCCTTCCAGTCGGAAAAGTCCGCCACCTTGAACCGCCCGGTGGGGAATTCCCGCTCAAGCAATTTGCCCCGATGAACCACTTCATTCTCCCGAAGCAGCTCAAAACCGCCGTCCGGGCATTTGCCGTTGACGATTGCCGTTTTGGCGTCGCCGGGGGCGAAACCAGTCTGCGAAACGATAATCATCCCCTCCCCGGGTTCCCACTCGTACTCGCTTCCCGTATCGACTTTTTCAAAGACGAAATCCCGGATGCGATAGTCGCTCCACTCGGCGTCACCGGGCAAACGGCCGAAATTCTGCCGCGCCAGATAAATGCGGTTCAATTGGCGGGCCTGTTCCGGCGTGTTGTTCGACCAACAGATCGAAATCTTGTTCCATTGCCTGGGCTTAAGCGGCCAACAGGCCTGCGTCCAGACCCCGGAACCGCTGATTTCGAACCAGATCGCCGCCCGGTCCGGCTTGTCCGGATAAACCCAGCAGCTCAACTGATTGTATTCGTTGAATACGCCCGGCTCCACATTCAGCGGCAGGCTGACTCTGGACAACAGCGGGTTTTTGCCGTAAATATACGGAAATTTCGATTTTTCCAAACCGCCGTGGTCGTTCAGAAAACGGATCGCCGCGGCCCCGCTCATCCGGACCGTATCCGGGGTATGGACCTGCCAGTTGCCGCTTTCAATGGATTGGGTGAATTTCCCGGTTTTCAGGATACGTTCTCCGGCAGCCCCGGCATCGGCCGGCAATAAACAGCAACATACAATACCAACAACAGTCATCATCCATAAAATCCGCATTCCAATACTCCGTTATTCTGCAAAAATCTCTTCTTTTCTACGCTCATCCACGCTACGCGACGCCACGTGTCCGTCCAGGAACAGCCATTGCCCCAGCCGGTTCCCGTGAAGAAAACCCAGTTTGACCACGCCCGGCGGCTGATTCCAATTCGCCGACAGCACATAGCCATTCGCGTCATTCGGGTCCGAATAATCAAAATCAGCCAGGAACAAACCGCGTGACGGATGTTTGAATCGGGTGATTTTCAGATCCGGGTTATAACTGAAATTGACGCATACATAATAATTGATGATATAATTACTCTCCCGGATCGTAACGCCGATCTGTTCCGGGCAATACCAGACGGTTTTGCCGCCCGGCCCCTTGACGCCTCCGGTATTGTACAACGCCGGCCCCTGATAATAAAGCGACTGCAAAATGTGATACCAGACATTTTTCCCGGTCGGATAACCGGCATAAAGGTACTTGACGATATAATCCGTCATGTCATGCTGATAGGATGCATGGTAAAAGCCAATCTGCTTCAGGTTCCCGGCGCATACGGAAGCCCGCGCCTTGTTTCGCGCCTGATTCAGCGCCGGCAGCAGCATCGCCGCCAGAATCGCGATGATCGCTATAACGACAAGCAATTCTATAAGTGTGAAAATTCTCCGTTCCACGTCTGTTCTCATTTCCATCCCCCTGTTTATTTGGAAAGTTCCTCAAGTGTGATATCTTTGAACTGCAAAACCTGTTGAGCATTGCCGCCGAGATTGGCCAGAACGATGATCGCCCCTTTTTTCGAACCGTTCCACCATTTGTTCCCCGGCGCTCCCTGCCGCACTTCGCCGGTAATCGTCCCGGTGAATGTCTTCCATTCGGCAGGCGCCGTGGTCGAAACATTGTACATGTAAGTGCTTCCGTACAGATGCTGGCGCACCCATGTTCCGGCCGGATACGACCGGTTCATCTTGCCGTTTAGAAGAAGCTTGACCGTACCGTTATCCTGTTTTTCCATGCTTTTGATGCCGGGAGCCGCGTTCCGGTTCGGCAAATCCTTCAATTGGCCGGACTCGTCAACGTCGAACGCCAGCGTCAAATTGCCATCCGAGCGCCATTTTGGATTGTCTTTTATGAGAATTTCCGTATCGCCGCTTTTCACCTCTCCGGCCAACTGCGTTTCGCTCCCGGCGACAACCGAAACAAATTGCGGAGAAATCAGCCTGCCCTCCGCATCAAACGGCGCGATCCCCAGGTAAAAACGCCCGGCTTCAGCCCCCGGGGCTACCCGGAACCGTCCCGAAATCTGATAGACTTTGGACACATCAACCACTAATTGTTCTTTCGTCATAAGTGATACCGGCCCGGACGCCTGCAGGACATTTTCACCGGCAACTTCAACCGCGGCAATCGACCCGTTTCCGGTCAACTTTTTCCAATCCTCAAGCCCTTTCCCCGTCAATCCCCCATCCGCGCAAAGCAACGACACCATACCGGCCCAGACGACCGCCGCAATCATTGTTTTTCTCATAACCTGTTCTCCAGTTTCATTTCCATTATCTCTTTTATAACAGCACATGTTTTCAGTTCATTGCCATCCAGATCCGGCAGCGCCAGCCAAAGTTCACGGCAGAGCAGGAACCACAGCGGCGTAAAATACGGCATCTCCCGGCATTTACCGAAAAACGTCGTCAACTCCTGTTCCGGCATATGCAACTGCGCCGCCACATAACGGTCCGCGCCGCGCCAGACCGGAACGCAGACTTCAAGCTCGCCCATCCTCTTTTGAACCTCTTCGGAGAGCAGATACGCCAGAAATGTTTCGGCGGCTTCCTTGGCCGCGCAATCCTTGCTGACGGCAAACGGATTCACGTTGATGTGTGCATGGCATCCATCCAGAGGCTGAGACAGCGCCAGCCCGATTTCGAATCCGGCCTGTTCCCGAATATGCGGCACCAGCCCGGCCAGCATGAACATAACCAGATCATCCCCGGCCAGAAAATGATTGTAAATCCCCGTATTGGCCGCCAATCGTACCGGAACCCTCAAGATATCCCGATCGGAACGATAGATGCGTTGAAACAACGGCAGACATTGCCGGAGCACCCGTTCCCGGACCGGCGCTTCGGCGGCCATGGAAAACCCCTGCGACTGAACCAGACCGCCCAAGTGTTCCATCAGATACATTTCGTCCGGCAAATGCCGGGCCGCCGTTTCCAGAAATGCGAAAATATCCGCTCCGGGCTTCAAGGCTCCGCCCCCCTGCTCCGCCAATACGGAATTATTGGAGGCCAGCAGGCCGAACCCCGCATTCAACGGCACACAGTTTTCCAGCAACTGCGGATAGGTGCCGCAAAGTTCCCGGCAGCGGTATTCGGGATTGTCGAAAATCTTCAACAGGCCATCACTCAATTCGGCGAAATTCCGGCCGAAGTCATCCTGCCATAACCGGCTTACCGGCAACTGTATCACTCCGGCATCGGAACGAGGAGCCGCCCCCTGGTAATCGTTGAATACTTTATCCTGCATGGAGCGCCAGGTCAATTCGATCTCGATATCGCGGTGGCGGCGTTCGAATTCCGCCACGGTTTCTTTCCAGAACTGCACCTGCCCCGGCAGGTTTTCATACAGGACCACCGGTACGCAGTGTTTACTCAAAACCGCGGGAAAGGTCATGCCCAGCGTCAGCGGATGAATTCCGTCCAGTACAAAGCCACCGCCTTCAGGCTTATTGATGACAGTTCCCTTCTGGCTTCGACGCAACTGCCGGTTTTCGACAAACGGGCTGAGCGCCTTGCGGATGGTGCCGCGGTTCAAATTCAACTGAGTCGCGATTTCCCTTTCGCCGGGAAATATGCTGTTGTGGGGGTGGTCGGCGATATAGCGGGCAATACGTTCGCTCAACTGTTTATAAATGGGTTCTTCGGCAGCCCCGTCGATCCCGCTGAAATACTTCTCGATTGCAAATTGCATGTTATCCATAAAAACACCTTGATATACCATCAAATACCAACTGGTATATCATTATTATAACAGACCCGTATCGTTTTGTCAACAGGACATTTTGGAAAATAAAGATAAAAAAACGGTTTCCGGCAATAAACCACCGCCGGAAACCGTCTTGAGTAAAACGCGAAATACAGTTCTATTACTTGGCGACTTCTTCCAATTTAATATCTTTGAACTGCAGTCCGGTTCCAGCCTTACCGCCATAATTGGCCAGGATCACAATGGAGGCCTTGCCTGTGCTTTTCCACCATTTATTGCCGGGAGTGCCGGAGGGCGCCTCGCCGCTGATCACACCGCTGAAGGATTTCCATTCGGCGGGAACTGCGACATTTGCGCCGCCCGTGTACATGTAAGTACCACCGAAAAGATGCTGACGAACGGCGGTTCCGGCCGGATAAGCCTTGTTCATTTTGCTTTTCAGGGTAATCTTCGTGGTGCCGTCTTCCTGCTTTTCGACCTTGTCGATCGCCGGGGCAATCTGCCGGTTCGGCAGATCGGCGAGTTTGCCGGTTTCATCAACGTCGAACGCCATCGTTATCGCTCCGGCAGTACGCCATTTGGAACCGTCTTTGATGACGATTTCAAGATCACCGGCTTTCACATCCTGGGCCAATTGAGTTTCAGAACCGCTCTGAACCATCACATACTGCGGAAGCACTTGCGAACCCTTGGCGTCAAACGGAATCAAACCCAGGAAAAAACGGCCGGCCTCGGCGCCCGGAGCAACCCGGAACTGACCGGAAATCCGATATGTTTTGGTCGGGTCCACATCCGCCTTCGCGTTGGTCGACAGATAAGCCTGGCCTTGGACCTGCAATGCCTTTGCGCCGTCAGCATCTACTTCCGAAATCGTACCGGCGCCGGAGAACTTCCGCCAGTCGCCAAGCTGATCGCCGGTTAAGACGGTGTCGGCGCAAAGAAACGCACTCCCCGCACAGATTGCTGCAATGATCATTTTTTTCATTTGGAATCCTCCTTGTTGTGTTTTGCGATTTCATTTGCGATATCGCTGTCATTAATTATATATGATATGCTCCGGCCAATTCCAACGCCGGTTTTTCATATTCCGCCGATCATTAGTATAGCCGTTCAATTTGTCATTGTCAATGTCAATCCGTCAAAAACTCCTCAAAACAATCATGCTCCAATGAATCGGCAGAGATTCCAGGCCCTCCGCCCTCCTTGTGGATTCGTCTCAGATATATACTCTCAAAGTAAATGTTTAGCTGTTAAAGAGAAAACCGGCACCCTGAATATTCGAGCTCAAATCCCTCATTAATTCTATATTTTATAATATACTAATTAACATTTCCCGAAAAATAACTTGACATTTACTACTATTCGTGTATAGTATTAGAGAAAGAAAAAACTTTCAAATGATGTTTGTGAGAGAAAAAATCATCTTCCCGCTTAGCAGGGAAAAGGACGGTTAACATGAAAATACTATTAACATTGCTCGTCGGCGCCTGGGTGTCCTGCTCGTTTGGAGCTTTACAGTACCAGCTTGTCAGCACTCCCGGCGGAAATCAGTGGAATAATTGGCCATCTGCTCAGAAAATCACCATCAAAGTTACGGAAGGCGGAAGTTTGTGGATGACGAGTTACATCGATAATCCCGGTGGCTGGAACATTCCGGACCTTTCGACCATAGCCAATATGGGCGCCGGAAACTATGGAGTCACAAACACAGCGACTGGCGTCGTGACCCAAGGCACCGGTGAAGTCCAGGCCATCACTTATAACACCAGCCGTACTTTTGATGTCAACGCTTATTATGTAGGTGACTTTGAAACCGGTGATGTCCTGAGCTTTTGGGTAACAAGCAAGGCAGGCGCTGTCTACAACTCCACAAGTGATACCCACGATGTTAACCCCGCTCAAGCGGTTAATTCACGGCTAATCAAAGACCTGGACTCTCTTGGTAATACCCGAATCAATTTTTCAGGTACCGGAGGCGGCCTTGAATTCATCCTGGCCGGCGGCGAATATAAAAATGCGCCCAGCGGACAACCGCTTCCCGGCGTCATCGCCACCCTGCTTCTCGGCAGCGGCGCCCTGGCTCTGCATCGCCGCAGGAAAAACAAAAACGCCTGACGGCGTTGACAAGCTGTAAAACGAATCGGAGGGATCATTAAATTGATCCCTCTTTTTTTATTTGAATGATCCCCTTCCCGACGTCATCCCAATATTTCCATCATCAATTGATACTGTTTCTGCACACAATCGGAAGCGTCATAATGCTCGCGTATATCGATTGCCGCCTGCTTCCTTAACGCCCGGAAATGTGCCCGGTGTTCAAGCATTGAAATGACGGTATCGGCAATCGATGCATGGTCCGGAGCACAAAGCAGTCCATTACGTTCATGAGTGACCACCTCCCGGACCGGCGCGGTGTCGCTGGCCAGAACCAGGCAGCCGCAGCTCATGGCATTCAACAACGACCATGAAAGAATAAAATCTCCGGTCAAATAGACATGGAGTGAAGATATCTGCAGGAATTTCAGGAAATATTCTTCCGGAAGTTTGTTGCAAAAAACCACCCGATCTTTCAGAAGCGCCAGCTCTTTCAACATGACAGTCCGCCAACTTTCTCCCGAAGGATGCCGCACTCCATAGCAAACCCGGTCATCCCCGGCAATCAGCACCTTGACTTGAGGACGCGCGGCAAGGATACGCGGCAGCGCCCGCATGAATTCCGGGAAACCGCGGATCGGCTCCTGTCCGCGGGCGGCATACGTCAATATTTCATCATCCGCCGTATAGCGTTGCCCGAAAAAGGAGAAAGACGCCGACGGGTCGGCCCGGTAAAACGCCGTATCCACGCCTTCATGAATCACACGCAGTTTATTTTGAAAACGTTCCGGAAAACGTGCTTTCTGCCATTGCGTGGGAACCATTGCCAGGTCGCAACGCTCCAATGCCTTGAAGATCGGAAGATTGCGTTTGTTCCCAGCCCGATAGTACCATTCCGGATACGCAAGTCTTTTTGTTTGCGGGAAAATCTCCGCCACATGCAAATCGCTGCCCCACCCCGAGTGGCTGATCACCAGATCCGGCGAATAACCACCCGCTGCAAGTTTCCGCAAAACCGCGGCCGTACTCTCGGAACGCGGCAGCGCCGCGTCAAAACTCCGGTGCATCGTCACCCCCGGATAATTCACGGGAAGCGCTTCGGTGATGAAGTCCATCTTGAATTCCGGCCGGGCGGCGCAGAATTTCAGCAAATGGCGGAATTGGCCCGGAAAATTCGGATGTATGAACAGAATTTTCCGGGCATTCAATTTATTCTCCGGGAAAACCGTAGTTATCGCCGTAGCCGTAGTGCTCAATGACGTAATCGACGTCTTTGTCGCCGCGTCCGCTGAGGTTGGCGAGAATCGTGCCGGTGTGCATCTCTTTGGCCCGCTTCATCGCATAGGCGACGGCATGGGAGCTTTCGAGCGCAGGAATAATCCCTTCATAGCGCGAAAGTTTGAAAAACGCATCGACCGCTTCGGCGTCGCCGGCAGTCACATAATTCACCCGTCCGGCATCACGCCAGAATGCGTGCTCCGGCCCGACGCCCGGATAGTCAAGGCCGCTGGCGATCGAATAGACCGGCGCGGGCGAACCGTCGGCGCTTTTCAGCATAATGCTTTCGAAGCCGTGCAGAGCCCCCTTGGAGCCGTAGGTCATGCTGGCCGCGTGCTGGCCGAGCTCCGACCCGGTCCCCATCGGCTCAACGCCGCAAAGCTCGACCGGATCATCCAGAAAAGCGGAGAACATCCCGGCCGCATTGCTGCCGCCGCCGACGCAGGCGCAAACCACATCGGGCATAATGCCGGTCATTTCGAGGAATTGGTCGCGGGCCTCCAGCCCGACGCACATCTGAAAATCGCGGACCATCACCGGGAACGGATGCGGGCCGAGGGCCGAGCCGATGCAATAGATCGAGTCTTTATACGATTTCAGGTAGGCATCGAAGGCGGAGTCCACCGCCTCCTTAAGTGTTTTCAGTCCAAACGAAACCGGAACGACTTCAGCGCCGAGAATCCGCATCCGGGCGACGTTCGGAGCCTGTTTGGCAATATCCACATCGCCCATATGAATCTCGCATTCCAGTCCGAAATACGCGGCGGCGGTGGCCAGCGCCACACCGTGCTGTCCGGCGCCGGTTTCGGCAATCAACCTCTTTTTGCCGAGGAACTTCGCCAGCAGGCCTTCGCCCATGCAGTGATTCAGTTTATGGGCTCCGGTATGGTTCAAATCTTCACGTTTCAGGTAAATCTGGGCTCCGCCGATTTTACGGGAAAGACGTTCGCAGTGGTAAACCGGCGTCGGGCGCCCCTGGAATTCCTTGCGGATGCGGCGAAGTTCGCTGATGAACTGGGCGCTCCGGCTGATCGCGTTGTATGCGTCGGCGATTTCGTGAAATACCGGGACCAGTTCATCCGGCAGAATGATTCCGCCGTATTCACCAAAATATCCGTCGCGGGTGGGATACTGCTGAAAATAAGTCTTGTAATCCATAAATGTCTCCTGTAATATGATGATAATCGAATTAAAATAGTATGAATCCCGGATTTTACAATGATTTATTCTGTTTTTTCATTTCATATTTCCGGTGTTGGAGCTCCAGATTGCTGGCGGGGGCGTCATCGGCGACCACAATCACGTTCTTCGGCTCGGGCTGCGGATCTTCCAGATGGTGGTGGAGCGGCTCAAATCCGCCGCTGTTCCACAGAAAGACCATCAGGAAATAAAACAACTGGGCAATCCCCCAGCCTGCCACCAGCAACATGAAATTACTGGCGACCTGAACCCAGCGCGAACCGAAGAAGCGGAGCATCCCGAACCGCACCACCGCCCAGATCGCCAGCAACGTCAACAGGTCGATCACGCCGAGCCCGATCGCCTGATTGTTGAAAACCACGTAGTTGACCAGCATCGAATCGTCCAGGCGGAATATCACATTAAACACGCTCAATAGCAGCAGCACCGGGTAAGCCAGAAACACCAGGAACCAGAGCGGAAAACCATGCATGGTCGGCTCGCCGATCTCATAAGGCTCCCTGAAACAGATCAGCACGGAACAGACGATCAGCAAACCGGTCAGGCCGCAGACGATATCCCAGCTGCGGCGGGCCTTTTTCCGTGAAGCCGGCGAATCCTTGAACGGATACAGAGAAAATACTTTATTCATTGCACGTCACCTCCCCTGTTACTTCCGCTGCTTCTGTTCGCCAAGGCCGACCCGTTTGACCATGAGGTACGTGACATAACCGATCGCCACCATCACCAGCACCAGCGCGCTGTAGGCATGGGGCCACCAGACATGGCTGGTCATCATCGAATATTCAGACATGCCGCCGAGGCCGGTGATCACGTTCAACGGCATAAAGACGATGTTGATGATCGCCAGCTGCTTCATGATGATCGCCAGGTTGTTGCTGACCACCGACACCCGGGCGTCGGACATGCCGGTCAAAATGCCGCTGTAAATCCCGGCAAGGTTGTCACACTGTTTGTTTTCGACGGTGATATCGTCCAGAAAATCGTTTTCTTCTTCGGTGAAGCCGAGTTTCCGGGAATCGTTTTTCAGTTTCTGCATCAGCACCTGATTGCCGCTGATGGCGCTCTGGTAGTAGGTCAGGCTTTTCAGGAGCGTAAACATGCTCACGAGAGCGCGGTTCGTGACGGAATGCTCGATTTTTGTTTCGATTTCCTCGGAAACCGAGCGGATCACCCGCATGTGTTCCAGGAAATGGTGGGTCGAATGATAGAGCAACCGCAACAGGACCCCGGCGGAAGAATTACCGCGCAGCGGCATTTTGCCGTGTTCGAACAGGTAGGTGGGCTCCGCCTGCAGGATGATCGTGCGCTCCCGAAACAGGAATACGCCGAACGAAGCCACCCGGAAATCAAGATTGTGATCCCCTTTGTAATTGCGGGGCTGCTTCATGATCACGGCCACGTGGTCGGATTCATATTCGATACGGGAAATTTCGTCTTCGTCCAGCGCCGAATGAAACGTGTGTTCGTCGATCCCGCATTCCGTCACCAGATACCGCTTGTCGCTCTCGTCGGGCGTCGTATATACCTGAATGCGGCCAAGCTTACCTGACGGACATTCAACAACCCGTCCATCAATGATATCGTAGCTTACGAGCATAAGATGTTTTCCTTGTCTTGATTAAAATGACTGTCAAGACACCTGAAACTGCTTTACGCGTGGAGCTGGGTTCGGGGATCGTTCCTTATGAAACAAGCAAGCAGAACTCCTGCCCGGCAACAACCCCACGCCATCGCGGTCCAGGGTCGTCGTTCTGTTCGAGATTTTTCTGCTTCTTTTTCATACTTCCATTTAATTGCTGTTATTGTGCCGATTCGGAAATAACCCGATTTGGTAAACATACCAGCAATCGGGGATTTTTCAAGTCGCGGATCGAAAAATATCCGTCTTAATTTGAATGCAGGAATTGACGGCGGCCGGCCTGGTTCGGCAATTCGAATTCCTCCGAACAGCCCCAGCTCAACCCCTCGGCGGTCGTGAGCGCGGTCATTTCAGGCAGGTCCGCCTGGACGTGCTCGGGCGTTTTGTAAAGGATATAGCGCCCGTCCAGAGGATCGAGCATATTGGCGGTTTCGCCGTAAATTTTGGCGGCGGGGGCGACCGCGCGGGCGGTGATCACCTGATAATATTCCTTCCAGTCCTCAAGACGGTTCAGCTCCCCTGCCCGGCCATGAGTCGTGCGGAGGTTCTTCAGCTCAAGAATGGCGGCCGCCTGTTGAACGAATTTGATTTTCTTGCCGGTCGAGTCAACCGCCATAATCCACAGTTTCGGAAAAGCCAGCGCCAGCACCAGCGCGGGAAATCCCGCTCCGCAGCCGATATCCGCCATCCGCAAATGTTTCTGCGCCAATTCCGGGTAATATTTAGCGATCGCCAGCGAATCGGCGACATGTTTGGTCCAGTAGCCCTCCGGCGAATCGATCCGGGTCAGGTTGTACTGCTTGTTGGTCATGACCAGCACGTCGTACAACGCGCAGCAGCGTTCGATAAAGCGCTCAACATCCGCCACATGGCAGTCCCGGCAAAAGGCCGCGACGTCGAATCCCGCCTCGGACGCCATCATGATATCGTTCCTTTGACGATATGAATGACTCCCGTCGTCAGCGACCACAGCCCGTAGACCAGAAAAAACGTCACGCCAAGCAGCCGGTAGCGTTCATCCACGACGATCTTGCGGAAATAATCGCGGATCAAATGCGGCTTGGCGGCGATAAACATGCCTGCGACAGCCATGAGCCAGCTCAGGATCATCAGCCACGGCGCGCCCGGCGTATGAAAGGCGTAAGATTCCTGCGCCACGTATGCCGTGTACAGAATCATGATCCCGGCGATCGCCCGCGACGGCAGGTATTCCAGATAAAAATAAACCAGCGCCGTCAATACCAGCGCCAGCGCCAGCAGCCACGGCGCCATCCAGTCCCACACCAATACCCTGGCGTAAGGAACACACCAGAGCAGCCCCCCCAGAGCCAGCGGCAATCCGAGCCGGCGGTCGCGAAGCAATTTCTCGCAGAGCGGCAGGTTGCCGGCCTTGAATTTCAAAAGCAGATACGCAGCGGCAAAGCTGACCAATGCCGCTGCGATCAAGACGATTTTATATAACAGTAAATCATCCATAATTATTTCTTTATTATTTCGTTGAACGTGTTGAAATGGTGCATTTGTAATCTTTGCCCGCCGGAATCATCGGCAGCACATGTTCTTCGTATCCCGTATGAACGTCCAGCAGGAACGGCCCGGGCGTTTCCAGCATTTCACGCAAGGCGGAGTCCAGCTCCTCGAGCTTGTAGACTTCGCGCCCCGGGATGCCGTAGCCGCGGGCGATGGTGACGAAATCCGGATAAGGCCGTTCGACCAGCGGATTCTTCAACACCGTGTTGCCGCGGCGGCCGCCGTAAAAATGGTCTTCCCATTGCGCCACCATGCCCAGATACTGATTGTTCAGGATCACCATCTTCAGGTCGATGTTTTCCATTTGAACGGTGCCGAGCTCCTGAATGTTCATCTGGAAACTGCCGTCGCCATCGATGTTAATCACCCGTTTTTCCGGACAGGCGACCTTGGCCCCCATGGCGGCGGGAAGCCCGAAGCCCATGCTGCCGAGCCCGCCCGAGGTCAGGAACTGCCGCGGATAATTGAACTGGTAAAACTGCGCCGAAAACATCTGGTGCTGCCCCACGCCCGGCACGACCACCGCGTCACCGCCGGTGAGTTCGTACAGGCGCTCGATCACCCGCTGCGGCTGAATAATGTCGTCCCGGTGCGCATAGACGAGCGGGAATATTTCCCGCCACTGGCGGATCTGGGCCAGCCATTCCGTGTAATCCTGATGGATGGGCTCTTTGTTTAATTCTTTCAGCACATCCAGAATGTCAGCACGAATAGCGAAGTCTGCCTGTTTGTTTTTATTGATTTCAGAACTGTCGATGTCCACATGAATAATGGTCGCGCCCGTCGCAAAAGTCTGCGGATTGCCCGTCACCCGGTCATCGAAACGCGCGCCGAAAGCCAACAGCAGGTCGCATTCGTTGGCCGCGTAGTTCGCGTAAGTCGTCCCGTGCATCCCCAGCCAGCGCAGAAACAGCGGGTGCCCGGCGGGAATCGCCCCGAGCCCCATCAACGTGCAGGTGGCCGGGATGTTGTACGATTCGATGAATTTCAACAATTCGCCGGACGCCCCCGACGCGATGACGCCGCCGCCGAAATAAAGGCAGGGTTTCTTCGCGTTGCGGATCGCGTTGCGGATGGCTTCAATATCTCCCGCCGAGGCCATCGGCTTCGGTTTGTACGGGATGGAAACCGGCGCGTCGAAATCCGGCACGCACTGCTGTTGCTGGACGTTCTTGGGCAAATCGATCAGAACCGGCCCGGGGCGTCCGTTCTGCGCGACCATAAAAGCTTCTTTGATGATCCGCGGCAGGTCTTTGATATCCAGAACCAGGTAACTGTGTTTGACGATGGGACGGGTCATCCCGATGATGTCGATTTCCTGAAATGCGTTCTTGCCGATCAGGCTTGCACCCACCTGTGCGGTAATGAACACCGTCGGGATCGAATCGGAGAAGCAGTCCGCCAGGCCGGTAAGCAGATTGGTCGCTCCGGGGCCGCTGGTGGCCATACAGACCCCCACCCGCCCGGAAACTCTGGCATAACCGCCCGCCGCAAACGCCCCACCCTGTTCATGGCGGGGCAGAATAACTCGAATACCGGAATCGATAAGCGCCTGATGCAGATCGATGGCGGCACCGCCCGGATAGGCGAATACCGTGTCGACGCCCTGCCGTTTCAGGCAATTGATCACAATTTCACTACCTCTCATCATTCCGTCATTTTCGCGTTTTTCTTCCATTAGGGTCTCCGATTTTCTTTTTTCGCATCATGGTCATGGTATGGCACGGAGGCTTGGCGGGGAAGGTTATCGGGAATTACAGTCATCCCGGTGCGGCTATAGTCAGGCTGCTACAGAAAAACTGCAATAAACGATACTCCCGGCCTTGCCGGGCGTCATACGAGAACCAGTTTTTCCGTATAATGCTTCATGTCGCCTGTTCTTACTTGCCTTAATATAAGGAATCTGTTGTTTGAGGCCATTATGACCTTATGCCGATAAAATACCGCAGGAACGGGGTTTTTCAAATCAGTTATTTTATTTTCTCGGATTTTTTTTGTACCGCCATTTGAAAATCCGGAAGAAACACCTATGTTTCCTATCAGGTATCAATTTGATTTTGAGGTAAAAAATGAGCAATGTTTTGATGAAAACCAGTTTCGGCGATATCACCATCGAATTATTCGACGCCGAGGCTCCGCAAACCGTTAAAAACTTCCTGAAATACGTAGAGGACGGATTCTACAACGGCACCATCTTTCACCGCGTCATCGACGGGTTCATGGTCCAGGGCGGCGGCTTCGATGAGAAATTCAATCAGAAGCAGACCCGCAACCCGATCGTCAACGAAGCCGACAACCGCATCAGCAACAAGACCGGCACCCTCGCGATGGCCCGTACCAACGATCCGCACAGCGCCACCGCGCAGTTTTTCATCAACGTCAACGACAATGATTTCCTGGACTTCAAGGCTCCGATGGCGCAGCATTTCGGCTATTGCGTTTTCGGCAAGATCACGGACGGCATGGATGTGATTAATAAAATCAAAGGCATCAAAACCGGCAGCCGCGGCGGACACCGCGACGTACCGGCCGAAAATGTCGTGATCAACGAAGCCGTCAAACTGTAAGGAGATTCTCATGCGTATTTTTCTCGTACTGGCATTGGTTATGAGCGCGCTGGCGGTTTCCGCCGCGGAATATGTGAAGATCAAAACCTCGATGGGCGATATCGACGTCGAACTGTTTGACCGGCAGGCCCCGGCCACCGTCAAGAACTTTCTGAATTACGCGGACAAGGGCTTTTACAACGGCACCATTTTCCACCGCGTGATCAAGGATTTCATGGTTCAAGGCGGCGGCTTCGACGAAAAATTCAACCAGAAAAACACCGAAGCGCCGGTTCAGAATGAAGCCGACAACAAGATCGCCAACGAAAAAGGCACCCTTGCCATGGCCCGCACCAATGATCCGCACAGCGCCACCGCGCAGTTCTTCATCAACACCAGTGATAACGCATTCCTGAACCATACCGGTAAAAATTCCCGGGGATGGGGCTATTGCGTATTCGGCAAAGTAATCAAGGGAATGGAGGTCGTGGAAAAAATCCAGAACGTCCAAACCGGAAACCGTCCTCCCCACCAAGATGTTCCCGTTAAAAATGTCACCATCAAAGAAATCGTCCGTTATACCCCCGAGCAGACAGAGAATAAGTGACTTCGAATACCTGTTGTTCAGGTCGCCGCGGTTGCGGCGCCTGACCGTCAGGGTGGAAACGCAGGGGGAAGTCGTCGTTCGCGCGCCGCTTCTCCTTCCGCTGGAAACGATTGAACGTTTCCTCGAAAAGAACAATTCCTGGGTCCGCCAGAAAATCATTGCGGCCAGCCAGAATCCGCCTCACCGCTTCGCAGCCGGTGAGGAGTTTTATTATCTGGGCAAGCCGTATCCGTTGATTTTCGGAGACAGCGGCAGCCATTCCATCAAATTCCGCCACGGTTTCATCATCGCCCCGGAGCTCTCCGCCAAGGCCGAAGAACTCCTGGTCGGCTGGCTGAAAAAGCAAGCGCTGAAACACCTCAAACAGCGAGCCGCCGAGCTGGCTTCTCAATTCAACCTGAGCTATCAACGCCTCAGCCTGAATAACGCCGGCACCAACTGGGGATCGTGTTCATCCAAAGGAAGCCTGCATTTCAACTGGCGTTTAATCCAATGCCCGCCTGAAGTCATCGATTACATCATCATTCATGAATTGGGGCATCTGATGGAGATGAATCATTCGCCGCGCTACTGGGATTTGGTCCAAAGCATGTGCCCCGATTATGAAATCCGCCAGAGCTGGCTGAAAAGAAATTCTTCCCGCCTGCGGCTTCTTTAAGCGTTGGCCGTGCCGAGCGGCTCCGATGAGGGCTGAACGGGCTGCTCCGTTTCCTTTTTCGCTTCGTCCGAAGTCTCGGCATCGTCCGGTTTCAGCTCCGGAAGCGGCTTATCCATACTCTGAAACAGGCGGCAAACCAATTCACCATCCAACGGCTTCCCGTCGAACAAGGTCCGCCCGTAATTGCGCTGAAAATCGACCGAGCTGAAAACACCTTCGCGCGGCGTCTGCATGATGATCTCCACCGTATCGGACGGATTCGCCATCGGAATCCGATGCGTGGTCCATCCCGGTTGCGGAAACACAAAATCATAACGTTCGCCGTTGACGGACAGCACAATGGTGCCGGTGTATTCAGAGCCCAGCGACAATTCCAATTCGCTTCTGGAAAATGCCGGGTCTGGTTTTACGGCAAATTTTTTGACGATCCGAACGCCGGGGAACAATTGCACCGGGCGCCAGTCGCCGAATGTCTCCGGACCATTATCCAGGTACATCATGCTGCCGTCGATCATCCGCACATGCACTCCGTTCGGGCGAACCGAACGCATCACCGCCGGTTCCATCTTGTAACGGTAAAAATCATAAGCCGTGAACGCGATGAACACGCCGAAAACCAACACCAGCCCCCCGTACATATACGCATCCTGCGATTTCTGTTTACGGAGTTCCATAAACCAGATCGGAAAGATACCGGCGAATACCCCAAGCACCGGCAAAATCGGCACCCGGAAACGGCTCAACATGTAAAACATTGCCGTCGCCCCCCAATAAGCCGCCACCATGAACAACGGCAGCAACAGCAGCCAGCGCCGCGGCCGGTAAAACCAGGAAATAATCGAACCTGCCATTCCCCCCAGCGCCATGAACAGGATCAATCCCGTCGGAATCACCGAAGCGCAGGAAAGGAATCCACTGCGTTCGGTTTCCACTACAATCGAAACATTGTTTGGGATTTCACGATAATCCCAGAATAACAGGAGCTTGCGAAAAGTCAGTTCCAGATACGCCCCCGGTTCCTCGCAAAACCAGCGCCAGATATTGGCGGGAACCGAAGTTTCGTTCTGTTGCGCCATCCAGCTGTGAAAAGTCGGCGGATACTCCATGGGCCCGGCGGGCAATCCCGGCGTGCGGCCGCCCGGAGGCGCTTCGGGCGTATTGCCCAGCGCCAGCACCGCGCCAGCGGCGGTGGACGGTCCGGAAAGTTTTCCCAGAACACGGGAATTGTGAATAATGAACGGCAGTTGCGGCAGAATCACCAGCGCGATAAAGACGAACACCGTCAGAAAACCGTTGATGATATTCCGGTGGAGCGGCTGGGCCTTTAACCGCAGCGACCAGACAGCGGCCACCAACAGTCCGGGCAGGAACAGCCAGCCGTTGCCGCGGGTGAGAATCGAACAGCCGAGCGCAAGAGCGCACAACGCCCAATCCACCGGCTCCCTGCGCATCGCGCCCCGCAACGCCAGAAACAGAATCAGTGTGATCCAGAAGCTCTGAAGCACTTCGATCAATAAAAACGGCGTATGCAACACCAGAACTCGCGACAGCGCGATCACGGCGGCCCCGATCAGCCCCGCGCCGGGGCTCCACAGACGCCGCCCGCACAATCCGACCAGATAAACCACGGCGCCGCCCAGCAGGGCCTGCACCACGATCACCGCATAAATGGTATCGCCCAGCAACCAGCGGATCACCGGCAGGAACACAGCGGAATAAAAGGGCTGATAATAAAATTCGCCGGAAAAACTTCCGGAGGTAATAAGTCCCGATATCTCCCAATAAGTCGCCATGTCGGTCGCCGATGGCGGTTGCATGACCGAATTGAATCCGTCCCGGAAAAATGCCAATTCGAATCCGGCGCCCAAACGGACGCCGGTTCCGATCAGGGCAATAATCCCCAGCCAGATATAGAATTTTTTATTCATCAGGTCGTGTGAGCGGCCTTCAGATCGACATCAACTCTTTTTCTTTCACTTCGATGTGTTTGTCGATGCTCTTGATGTAGTTGTCCGTCAATTTCTGGACGTCGTCCAGCAATATCTTCAATTCGTCCTCGCTGAGCTCTCCGGCCTTTTCGCCTTTCTTGGCGAGTTCGTTGGCGTCGCGACGGTGATTGCGTACCACTACCTTGGCGTCTTCGCCGCGGGCCTTCACCTGTTTGGAGAGCTGGCTCCGGCGTTCGGTGCTCAATTCCGGAATCGGCAGGCGGATCACCCGGCCGTCGTTGACCGGCGAAATGCCAAGGGCGGAAGCGATAATCGCTTTTTCGATCGGCCCGAGGGCGTTTTTATCCCACGGCTGCAGCATAATGGTTTTCGGGTCCGGGGTGGTGATGCCGGCCACTTCCCGCAGGCGGCTCTGTGTGCCGTAATAATCCACCAGGATGTTTTCGACCAATGCCGGGGATGCTTTGCCGGTACGGATTCCGGCGAAATCCCGAATCATGGCTTCTTCAGCCTGCATCATGGCTTCTTCGGTTCCTTCCAATAAATTTTTCAATTCCATAATGATGTCTCCGTTTTATGTGATTTTGCTATATATCGAATTTAAAACCGTTCCCGAAAATGTCAAATCAAAACTCGCCGGGAGTTTCATTTTTTTCGCTTTTTCCTGCCTCCGGCTCCTGTTTACCGCCGAACGTCTCGAAATAAACCTGATTATGATCCCGCAACCGCTGCGCCAGCGTCACGGCATCTCCCCGCCGGATGTCTTCAATAATCTGCCGGTGGTCGAAATTCGCCTCCACCCGCGGGTTGACATCCCGAAGCCGGATGTTGAGGTTTTTATAGCGGAAAAAGAAATCCGTCACCAGCGGAATCAGGCTGTCGAGAAGCGGATTGTTCGCTCCCTTCAACATGGCGACGTGAAAATGGCGGTCGAGTTCCACCCGTTCCTCCTCGTCATCGCTCTCCTCGCGCTTCCGGCAAATCGTCTCCAGCTCATCCAACTGTTTCGCGGTAATGTTCACCGTAATGAATTCGGCGGCCCCCACCTCCAGCAGCACCCGTACTTCAATCAGCTTCGGCAGTATTTCCGCGCTGGCCGCAAAAAACGGCATGAAGTCGCTGAACGGATTTTCCGGCATCAGCCGGGCGATCACGGCGCCGGTTCTGGTTTTGCTTTTGATGATCCCCAGCGTCCGGTAATGCCGCGTGGCTTCGCGCAGGATGTTGCGGCTGACGCCAAGGGACTGGGCGAGTTCGAGTTCGGTCGGCAGCGTGTCGCCCACCTGCAGGCCGTTATCAAGGATATAATTGCGAATCGCAATGATCGCATATTCCAGCGTTGTCTGTTTCTTTGTTTTCATCCGGATAGTATAGATGCAAAACCGGGTTTTGTCAAACCGCAGTCCGTTCTTATCCGGCTGAAAACAGCCCCGTGTGCCGTCATTTTCGTCCGGCACACGGTAAGCCGGGTGTTATTTCGCGAAGAAATCCAGGAACAGGCCGCTCAGGAAACGGTTGCCGTCTTCGGTCAGGTGCACGCCGTCAACAGGACTGAACAACGCGGCCTTGCCCGGCAAGTCGCGGGTCGGGGTGTAAACGTCCAGATAACCGAGGTTTTCTTCCTTGGCCAGCTCGCGGAGTGTCGCGTCAAACGCTTCCAGCATCGCCGGTTCGCCGAAGCGGCTGTGCACTTTTTTCTGCTCCGTCGCCTTTTCCGCCTGTTTGCTGCATTGTTCGAAATTGGAGGAAGTGGGGGACACCAGCACGATTCTGGCGTTGCTGTGTTTGCGGATGTGGTTGATGACTTCCTTGTAGGCGGCTTTCTGGACATCGGGTGAAATCTGGGGCTTGGCGTAATTTTCATTCGAACGGGAACGGGTGTCGTTATGTCCCAGAAAAATGAAAATGTAATCATAGGGCGTGTCGAACAGATTGTCGAATCGTTCCTGCATAAACGCACGGCCCCGGATCATGCGGTCGCGGGTCCGGGTAATGTAATCGCCCCGGACGCCCGCATTGCGAAACGTCGCTTTGCCGGGGTTGTAAAGATTCAACCAGAAATTCAATTTATCCGCGTAGTTCTGACCACGTCCGAAATCGCTCAGGCTGTCACCGAGATACAGGATCGACACCGGTTTTTCCAGCTTGACTTTCCGGGCGGCGGCATCGAATTTACTCCACGCCTCCGGGGAAATCCGATCCATGAACAGACCTTCCACCACGCCGTACTTTTCCGCCGCCACCGTAATATTGGCGCCGTCTTCGCCGGGCTGGATCACGAAACGACCGTCTTTGCCCGATATGCCGGCCTGAATTTTATCGCCGATCCGTACCTGTAATCCGGCATCCGCCACCGGCTTGCCGTTTTCGGTCAGCAGAAAAGCGACTTCCGGCCTCGCTTTCCCTTCCGCGATGATCGGATGAGCCGGGATTGCAGTCAACAGCACGCCGGGCGTCCGGTCCACCACCAGATTGCCTTCATCAAGGTACGCCACGCTGTTTTCGCCGCGCACTTCGACAAACGGCGCAATCCGCACCACATTGGTTTCCATCGGCTGGATGGTCATGCTGATTTCCTGCCATTCATCGCTTTTCAGGGTGAGCGGAGTGGAATAGACATATTGGGAAACCGTCTTGCCTTGTTCATTGGTGGTGTATTTGAGAAAACCGAGATACAGTTCCCCGGTCCCCTTCGCTTGCATGCTGTAGGCGAAACGCGAACCCCAGAGCGATTCCGCGCGGATCAACTGATAGGTGCGCCCATAGAATTTTTTGCCCTGCTGCGTGGCCTTCAGCTCTCCGCAGGATTTTCCCTTGAGCCCCGGAGATATGATTTTCAGCTCTCCGGCCCAATATTCCGGGGTGGTCCAGGACGAGGAATTTTCGAAACCGGGGTTATTGAGGAGATTTTGTCCACACAGGGAAAAACCGATCCCCGCCAACATCAGAGTCAACAAACAGCGCATGCTTCACCTTTCGTTAATTGATCAATTTACTGACAACGTTATCATCACTATTTCTTAATAATAACCTCTTTCAACGGAAAAGTCAATATATGAGGAAAAAGATTTCAACGTTTTTCCCCGAATAAGGGATTGACAATAAGAAGGAAAACAGTATATTTATTATAGATGACAACGTTGTCAGTAATTTAAAACCGGGACACAAACCATGAAAAGAAATCGATATTCGTTAAAGCATATCGCGGAAATCAGCGGTGTTTCGCTTTCTTCCGTTTCACGGGCGCTCGACCCGGCGCGTTGTCACCTGGTCCGGTCCGCCGTCCGGGAGAAAATCAATAAATGCGTGGACGAGGTGAATTTCTCGGTGAACCTGTCGGCGCGGCGGCTGCGCCTGAACAAGGCGGAAGTCATCACGGTCATCGTTTATCTTGATTCGTTTAAAAAACGCAATTTCTCGGTGGAATTCGTCAGCCCCAGCGCCGGACGCGACGACATTCAGTGCCTTTCGGCGGCCATCAAGGCGCACCATTACGATATGAAAATCGAATTCATCGTGCCGGGACAGCAGTTGCCCATTCATATTTTTGACCGGCAACGCACGGACGGGGTGATTTTCGTCTCCTATTACGGCACCGAATACGTGGAGCATCTGGAAAAAATCAAGCTGCCGAATCTCTACATGAGCCGTTATATCGACACCAGCCGCCGCGACGTCGGCTTGATCGGGCTGGACCGCGAACCGGGCTACCGGAACGCCATCGAGCGGCTGAAAGAAGAAGGACGGCGGCGCTTTACCTGGTTCAGCCCGTGTACGGTGACATCGCTGCGCGTGAACATCAATATCGTCAATGAATTGTTCCGCGAGTACGATGTATTCGATGAAAAACGCTTCCTGACCAATATCAGCTGTTACTACGATATTCAGGACGTATTGAAAAGCCGGGATATCGGCGATGTGATTTTCTGCAGCAACGACGCCATCGCCAACTGGGTGGTGCGCGAACTGCGCCGCAACGGCGTCCGGGTGCCGGAGGACGTCGCCGTGGTCGGCTACGACAACGACCCGGCGTTTCAGGGAGAGGATTCCAACAACCTCGCCACCATCGACGCGCCCAAGGCAACCATGGCGGAGGCCGCCGTCGAACAACTGCTGGCAGTCATTGATTCCGAGAATACCGCGGAGCGCCCCCACGTCCTGCTGGATACCGTTTTTATTCCCGGAGACACCGCATTAACTCAAGAAAAAGGAGATTAATCATATGAAACAGAAGTCATTTTTCACATTGATTGAATTGCTGGTCGTGATTGCGATCATCGCCATACTGGCGGCCATGCTGCTGCCGGCGCTGAACCAGGCACGGGAAACCGCCCGGCGCGGCAAATGCATCGGGCAGCTCAAGGAAATCTCCAGTGCCGCCATCATGTATTCGGACGATTTCAGCGGTTATTTCCCACTGAGCACCAGGCTGGCGGATTCCGGCACGTACAAGCCGACTTACGCGGGAATCATGCACATCACCAAACACCTGGTCAATCCGCGTCTGTACACCTGTCCCACGGCGGCTTCGTATGAATACGCCGACCAGCCGCTGAAATCCCTGGCACCCGGATTTAAACCGGAGGTCGATCTGTGGGAAACCGGCGGCAACACCGTTTATGACTGGATTCATTATGCCCCCAACCATTATTATGTCAAATACAAGCAGGACGGCAGCGAAGTCCCCGCCAAATACGCCAATACGATTCAACCCTCGAGCAAGGTCATGCTGGGCGACAGCGTCAATTGCAACCCCGGCGATTACTTCGGCAATACGGTTACGAAACGCGGCGCCGGGCGTTACCTGATCAACACGTACAGTTCCTCCGCCGGGTATCAGTATCTGTCCCCCATGTTGGACCCGCGCCATGCCGGGCACTCGAATATCTCCTGGGCCGACGGCCACGTTTCCACGGAAAAAGACGCGTGGAAGGACATTCAGGGAACCATCAAGAAATACCGCTGGGACCCGCTGGAAAAAAATCCGAAACTGTAACCGTCCTCCTGTAAACAATCTTCAAACGAGGGATATCATATGATGATGAATAAACTCATTCTGCTCTTTTCTGCTGTTTTTCTGGCCTTGACGGTGCGGGGCCAAGCCCTGCCTTCCGACGGTTGGACGGAGAACACCCCCAAAACAGGAACCGTCAACGCCGCGCCGGAACAGTTGACCATGCGTTCGCTCGACAATAAACTCGGAGCTTGTGCATACCACAAGCGCATGCCCGGCAAACCGGGGCAAATCTACAAACTCACGGTCCGGGCGGCCGGACAGGGAACACTGGAAGCCGGATTGTATCTTTACGCCACGGACAATCGTTTTCTGGGACGGGTCCCCTACCCCATGAAAGCGGTCGCGGTCAACAGCGAAACCCCGCAGGAAATTATTTATTATCTTGAAATCCCCGCCGGCGACAACGGCGGCAAAGGCGAAGCGGCTTTTTTCCGCCCCTGCCTGCGGACCCCGAAAGGCGAAACGCGGGTATCGGAAGCCGCCCTCGAAGAAGTCAAGGAAATTCCGCGCCCGGTCAACCAGCTTGACACCACCCGTTCGGTCAAAGGCGAAATCCTCCCCTTTTTCAGCGAACCGAACCTGGTGGACACGGACCTGAAGAATTGGCGGGTCAGCAACGGCAACAGCAATTACACGGACGGCGTCCTGAAGCTTTCCCTTGCCGATGAAAAAGACATTCTGGTGGCCGTGTCGCCGCCGATCCCGGTCACGCCGGGAGCCAAATACCTGTTGACCGGCCTGTACCAGACATCCAACGCAGGGTTCGGTTCGTTCGGCCACCTCCGGGTGATGCCGTCACGGGAAGTCGAATCGTACCTGAAAGAATTGACGGAGCCCCAGTTGTTCAGCCCGTTTCAGGGGCGCGAACTTTACAACCGGAAGCCCGGCGACCGGGTTCGCCTGAGCGTACCCTATACGCCCCCGGCAGGCATCCGGACCGTGAACGTGGTCATTACCCAGCACGGTACGCCGTGCCAGGTGGATTGGAGCAATTTCTATTTCGGGTTGGGCCCCTGGGAAAAAGATTCCCGGAACAAGGAATACGACTGGAACCGGTATGTCAACCAATACGATCCGGAAGCAAGCATGGAAGATACGCTGAAGGTATTGGAAAAACGCCCGGCATCCACGGTGCAGTTGCAGCAGTCGGAGTATCCGCGCCTGTTCGTCAACGGCAAACTCGCCCCTTCCCTCGTCTATTTCGGCGACTTCGCCAACCCGGCCCGTTCCAAGCTGCAGGACTTCCGCCAGGCGGGCGTAAACCTGCAGGTGGTTCCGGTGAGCCGCAACCAGAACATCTGGCGCGGTAACAACAATTACGACTTCGAGAAGCTGGACCGGATCATCTGGAGCAATGTCCGGCGCAATCCCGACGGCGATTTCATCATCCTGATCGACTGTTCGCCGTATGCCGACTGGTCCGATGAATTTCCCGGCGAAACCGCCGTTGACAGCAAAGGCAAACCCTCCGTCAGCCGCCACGGCCGGAAAGGGCTTCCCAACTACTGGTCGCAGGTCTACCGCCAACAGGTGGAGGCATTTATCCGTGCGGCGGTGGAACACATGAAAAAACAGCCGTATTTCAAAGCGGTCGGCGGATTTTTCCTGACCGGCAACGAAGACGGACAGTTCTATTATCAGGTCCTGCGCGGCGGCGTGCTGGAAGACGGCAATTCGCCGGGAGCCCTGCCTGAGTTCCGCCGCTGGCTGAAGGCCCGGTACGGAACCACGGAGAAACTCCGCGCCGCCTGGAACGATTCCGCCGTTACCTTTGACACGGCCAAGCCGCCGGTCACCGAAAAGCGTTACCCCGGCAATTTCTTCAATCCCGCCACCCAGATGGCGCAGATCGACCTGACCCGGTTCCTCAACGAAAGCATGGGCGAATTCGCCAACCTGATGTGCCGCACCGCCAAGGAAACGGCGGGCAAACCGGTGATCTCCGTCATGTGGTGGGGACGCGGCGGCTCGATGATGGTCTATCCGCACTTCGCCCAGACGTCGACGATTTTCCCGTCCGCCAACCTCGACCTGATGGGTGCCCAGCCGGGTTATCAGGGCGAACGCAACGCCGGCAGCAGCAACTTCTTCTCCTGGATTCCCGATTCGACGCGCATTCACGGCAAAGTGTCGATGATCGAGGCGGATTTCCGTACCTGGACTTCGCCGATCAATTCCCTGCTGCACGACTTCCGGGTGGCGCGTTACTGGAACCACGAAGAACTCCAGGGGGCGCTGCTCCGGGATTTCGGACGGCAGTTGAGTGTCGGCGGCGGCATATGGTTTTACGACATGACCGCGGGCTGGTTCAAAGACCCGCTGATCATGGGCGATGTCGCCAGAATGGCTGAAATCGGACGGAAACTCTATTCCAGAACCAACGTTTATACCCCGGCTGAAATCGTGTTCATCAGCGATGAGGACAATTACTTCATCACCACCGAACAGCTCGGCGTCTGGAACGGCCCCAACTATCATGCGATCCGCAAGAACCAGCGCGCCATGCTCCGCTCGGGGCTGAAATACGATTTTTATTATTTCAAGGACGTGCTGGACAAACAGATGGATCAGTACAGGGTCTATGTATTCATGAATGCGTTCCACCTGACCCCGGAACAGCAAGCGTTCATCGACCGCAAGCTGAAAAAAGACGGCAAAACCCTCATCTGGCTCTACGCCCCCGGCTATGTCACCGGCAAAGGCTTCTCGACCGAAGCCATGAGCGCGTTGACCGGAATCGGTATTACGGAAGCCGTCCGTCACGGCAAGGACTCCATCTACTTGGAATCGCCGTTAAGCAAAGGCATTGCGGGCAAGCGCGCCGGAATGGACAACAGCCTCGGCGGCATCTCGTTTCAGGTGACGGACCCGCAGGCGATACCGTTGACGCGCTACCGCCACGGCAAACAGGAAATTTCCGGCGCGCTGCGGGATTTCAAGAGCTGGAAGAGCATTTACCTGGCCACCCCGGTCGCCTTTACGCCTGAATTCCTGCAGAATCTGGCGGTATACAGCGGGATTCCGGTGTACAACCGGACGCCCGGCGACATGTTCATCTATCATCGCAACGACCTGATTTGCCTGCATGGCGTGGAGGGTAACGAAAATCGGATCAAACTGCCGTTCAACGCGGTCCTGAAAGACCTGCTGAGCGGACAGGAAATACAGCCCGTCAACGGCGAATTCGTGATCAAGCTGGCCCCGGTCGAAACCAGACTGCTGGAGGTCATCCGCCGCCCCTGAAACCACCCGGTCCCCTGTACACGGAAAACGCCATAACCGGCGCTTTCCGTGTTTTTTTATGATATCCATGCCGGTTTATTTATACTTATGAACCGGTATTTTGTTATTTTTATTCCAAAATGCTCTGGATTTTCATCGCATGCGTGATATCTGTAAATAACATCCTGAATTGCGTATAGGATACACCATTTTTTAGTAGTAATGCATAGGGGGCATTGGCGTCATGGCTAGCGATTGTCGACATAAGCAGCCCGGCATACATGAAGAGTATGTCAAGAACGAATGTGTGGTCAACCGGCTTCTTGAAACGATAAGCTTTGAGGAGGACTTCGAAACCGTTATCAGCAAGATGCTCTGCATTGTCGGCGAAAATACCGGCGCCGACCATTGCCGTGTCTGCCGATATCTTGATGATCAATTCAATAACTGGCGCGAAGTCGCCTCATGGATCACTCCCGAAGCGCAATCCGATAAAACGCGCTGCATCCGGGCCGACATCGCCTCCCTCGCCGGCCGCCATGGGCAATTCCTTGAACGGCGTTTTGTCATAAGCAAAGAGGAACCGGCCCCCGGTCAACCTCCGGTCCGGCAACAGATGGCCGCCGGTCTGTGGGCCAACAACCAGTTGTACGGCTTTGTCGTAGTGGATCACCGCCGGAACGGCAAAGGATTCACGGACCAGGCCATCCACGCACTCAACTGTTTTGTGAGTCTGTTCCGCCTGGCCCATGAGGGAACCAGCCGACAGGAAGAATTGCAGGAAAGCATTTCGCTGCCAAAACAGATCATGGACAATATCGCCATGCCGCTGCTGCTGGTCGACGTGAATTACCATATCCACGCCGCCAACCCCCGCAAAAAAATCGGCGCCAACATGTCCCGGGAGGATGTGCTCGGCAGCCGTTGCTATCACACCATCTGCGAGTTCGATTCTCCGCCGCATTTCTGTCCGGTCCGCGAAACGCTCAAGACGCAGAAGCCGACCAGCAAGGAATTTGACTTCGGCGACAAACAGATTATCATGGCCGCCCAGCCGATTTTCGGCAAGGACGGTGCTCTGCAATACGTTTTATGCATCGACATCGACATGACCGAGGCCAACCGCCAGAAGAAAGAATTAAAAATCGCCATGGAACAGGCTCAGGCCGCCAATCTGGCCAAAAGCGCGTTTCTGGCGACGGTCAGCCATGAACTGCGGACTCCGCTGAATGCGGTCATCGGGTTCACCGAACTCCTGCTGAAGGGAAACGTGGACGAAACCGCGCGCGAAGAATACCTGCGTTCGATCAATTTCGCCGGAACTTCCCTGCTCAACCTGATCAACGACGTTCTGGATCTGTCCAGCCTGGAGGGCGAACGCACGGAGATCGCTCCTTCCCGAAGCGACCTTGCGGACCTGATCGGGCGCATCGTCGCCGTTTTCAAGCTCAAAGCGTCGGAGAAAGACCTTGAACTCTCCGCCGACACCGCCGAAATCCGCTATCCGCTGTATGTGGATAACCTGCGCCTGCGTCAGATACTCCTGAACCTGATTGGAAACGCCATCAAATTCACCCCCGCCGGACGAGTCAACCTGAAAGCTTCTTTCGTACCGGAGGACAATGAAACCGGCACCCTGACCATCACCGTATCGGACACCGGCATCGGCATCGCGCCGGAGAATCAGGAAAAGATTTTCGAACCTTTCGTCCACGACTCCGTCCTGCGCGGCAAATGGGTTTACGAAGGTACCGGGCTGGGGCTGACCATTACCCGCCGCCTGCTCGATAAAATGGGGGGAACCATTCAACTGGAGAGCCGGCCGGATGTGGGAAGCACGTTTACGGTCCGGCTGGACAAAGTCAAATACGAGGCATCCGGCGCCACTCCGCCGGAACCACAGCATCCGCTGCTCCGTCCGACCCGAAAGAGCGAGCGGAAACCCCGGATGCTCCTGGTCGACGATATCCCACTCAATTTGAAAGTGCTCGAAGCCATGCTGAAACTGTTGAATGTGGAAAGCACTCTGGCCGAATCCGCAGATGCCGCCTTGGAAATTCTGCACCAAGACCGCAATTACGACATGATCCTGACTGACATGTGGATGCCCGAGGCAAGCGGTGCGGAACTGGCCGAGCGCCTCCGCAACGAAGGCGGAGCGACGAATATTCCGATCGCCGCCGTCACCGCCGATACCCAGATTGCGGAAAAAGACCGAAACCTGTTCGCTTATATCCTGTATAAGCCGATCACACTGGAATCACTGGAACACATGCTGGGCTGGTTCGAAACCACTCATCCGCAACCTTGAACCAGCCCAAATCATTCAGGCTAAAAAAACAGGGGAGCGTTCCCGCTCCCATTGTGATTATATCGCCTGCCGTCGATTATCAGGTCGTATATTCTGCATTGATCTTGACGTATTCATAGGTCAAGTCGCAGGTCCAGATATGATAGGCGCCGTCCCCGGCGTTCAGGCGGCAGAAGATCGTAAATTCTTTGCCCGCCATCTCCGCGGCCAGGGTTTTTTCCGGAGTCCCGGCGTCTTTTCCCTGCCGGATTACCGGTTTGTCGTTGTAGAACACGTCCACTTTTTCCTGTTCGAACATTGCGCCGGAGTATCCAAGCGCCGCCGCCACGCGGCCCCAGTTCGGATCGCCGCCGAACCAGGCGGTTTTGCAAAGCATGGAGTTGGCGACAGCCCGGGCGGCCTTTTCGGCTTCATCGCGGTTGCGCGCGCCGGTTACGTCCACGGTGATCAGCTTGGTGGCGCCCTCGCCGTCACGAACCATGGCAACGGCCAGGTGCTGCATCAGGCGGCCAAGCGCTTCGCTGAACAGCGCCGCTTCTTCGGAACCGGCGGCAATCGACACCCCGGATTTACCGTTGGCCATAAGAATGCAACTGTCATTGGTGCTCATATCGTTGTCGATCGTGATCCGGTTGAACGAACCGTCCACGCCGTTTCCGAGCATTTCGGCCAACAGCGCGTTGTCGATCTGCGCGTCGGTGGTGATATAACAAAGCATCGTGGCGTGCGGCAGCACCATTTTCGGTGAAATCATTCCGGCGCCTTTGGTCATGCCGCCGATTGAGATTTTGCGGCCATTCAGGTTCAGCGTCACCGCGGCGCATTTATGCACGGTATCGGTGGTCATGATCGCCTTGGCCGCGTCCAGTCCTCCATCGGAACAGAGGGATTTCGCGGCCAGCGCCACCCCGTTCATGATCTTTTCCATGTTCAGGTTCACCCCGATACGCCCGGTGGATGACACCATCACGGCTTCCGGTGAAATCCCGAGTACGGCGGCGACGGCGGCGCAGGTTTTTTCCGCATTTTCCAGTCCGGGCTTGCCGGTACAGGCGTTGGCGTTGCCGCTGTTGACAATGATCGCCTGGATGAATTTACTTTTCAAAACACGCTGGCGGCAGAGCTGGACCGGAGCCGCCGCGAACAGGCAACTGGTAAATGCTCCGGCGAAATTCGCCGGGACGTCCGAATAGACCATCGCCATATCGGCCTTGCCGCTGGCTTTCAATCCGGCCGTGATTCCGCAGGCTTTGAATCCGGAGGGGGTGGTAACGCTGCCGTTTTCCACAAACTGTATCGGGTCACTCATTGATCTTATCTCCATGAATTGCTTTGACATGAATGGCGATTCCGCCGCGCGGGCGGAAAATGCCGACCACCTCCGCCTTGCGCGGTTTGCAGACGGCGACGACTTTATCCAGAATGGTGTTCACCACTTCTTCATGAAAGGAATTGTGATTGCGGAATGCAAACAGATAGAGTTTCAGCGACTTGCTTTCCACGCATTTTTTATCCGGCACATAGCGGATCGTGATGGCGCCGAAGTCCGGCTGTCCGGTTACGGGGCAAAGCGATGTGAACTCCGGGCAATCGAACGTAATGATATAATCGCGGTCGGCATAGAGGTTGTCAAATGTCTCCAAATCGGCCTTATCCGGGGATTCCGCGTAGGCGGTATGCGACGATTTCAGCAAAGTCAGAGCGGAAAAACGCTGATTTTTGTCACTTTTTATCGATTTTTTCGTCATCGGGGACTTTCCTTCTGTTGAATTTATCATAAACACATATAATGTATCATTTGAAATGAAAAATGTAAGAGAAAGTTCTTGAAATTCTCGAATATTCAAGGTATATTCAAGAACCGGATCGTTAGAACTGTTTTAAATCGAAATAAAAAAAGGGCGATTTAATGAAATATGCAAAGAAGTTGATTTTGGCAGGGGTTATTCTGTGTGCATTCATGTCGGTCACCACGGTATCGGCTTCAGACGAGCTCACCAGCAACCCGATCGTAAAACTGGGACGCGGCGTAGCCAATGTGGCTTTCGGTCCGCTGGAACTGCTGATCCGTCCTTATGACGTCAACCGCACCCACGGCGGAATCGCCGCCCTCACCTACGGCGTATTCAGCGGCGTCTTCCATACGGTTTCCCGCGAACTGGTCGGCGTACTCGAAATTATTACGTTTTATATGCCGTTGCCGGGTTGCTCGGATGATCCCTACAATACCACATCATGGGGTTACGGCCCGATTCTGTACCCGGAATGGGTGGTGGACACCGAACATAACGCGTTCAACTTCTTCTATCCGAAAGACGCCATTGTGGCTCCGTAACCCGGAGCGTCCTCATATGCCCGCCCTTTGCCGGCGGGTTTTTTTTATTTATCGAAAATGCAATTTAATACCCGGAGATTATAATTTATGAGTTTTTCCTGTGGCTTCGTAGGTTTGCCGAACGTCGGTAAATCCACCCTGTTCAACGCGTTATGCAAGGGCGGCGCGGCCGCCGCCAATTTCCCGTTCTGTACCATCGAGCCGAATACCGGAGTGGTGCCGGTGCCGGACGCGCGGCAGGAAGTTCTGGCTCAACTGGAACATTCCAAACGGATCATTCCGGCTTCGTTGAAATTCATCGACATTGCGGGATTGGTCAAAGGCGCCAGCGAGGGTCAGGGACTCGGCAATCAATTTCTGGGCCATATCCGGACCGTGGACGCCGTTATCCACGTGGTGCGGCTGTTCGATGACGGCGACGTCGTCCACGTGCAGGGCGATGTAGACCCGGTGCGCGACCTTGAAATCATCGTGACCGAACTGATGCTGGCCGACCTGGACATGCTGGAACGCCGTATGGAACGCTCTAAAAAACTGGTCCGCAGCGGCGACCCGGAACTCAAAGCGGAATTCGATCTTGCCACCCGCCTGATCGGCGAACTGGGCGAAGGCCGCCTTCCCGCAGTCAACCATGACGACCCGCGCGAAGTGGAACTCGTCCAGCGTCTGGGCCTGATTTCCACCATGCCGGCCTTCGTCTGCGCCAACGTCGATGAGAAAACGTTGCGTTCCTGGGGACAGGAACCCCGTTCCAAGGCGTTGATCGAATACGCCGCCTCGCATAATCTGGAAGTCGTGCCGGTCTGTGCCAAACTGGAAGAAGAGATCGGGCAGCTTGACGAAGAAGAAGCCAAAATTTTTCTGGAAGACCTCGGCCTCAGCGAAACCGGCCTGACCAAAGTCATCCGGACCGGTTATAAACTGCTGAAATACGTGACCTTTTTCACCGTCGGCGAAATGGAAGCCCGTGCCTGGACCATTACGGCCGGAACGCTTGCGCCGCAGGCGGCTGGCAAAATCCATACCGACCTGATGCGCGGCTTCATCCGCATGGAAGTGATCACCTGCGAAGACATGATCGAATTCGGCGGCTGGAGCAAAGCCCAGGCGGCCGGAAAACTGCGGATCGAAGGCAAAGACTATGTGGTTCAGGACGGCGACGTCATTCACGTCCGCTTCTCGGTGTGATAGAAACAAATGAGCAGAGAACATCGCGGCATTCTGAAAAGTTCGATGGGAGTGGTCCTTGCCAACTTCCTGAGCCGCGTTTTCGGTTTTCTCCGGATCGTTTTCGAGGCCAATGTCCTTGGCGGCGGCGTGTACAAAGCCGCCTGGGTGCTGGCTTTCACTTTCGCCAACCTGTTCCGGCGAATCCTCGGTGAAGGCGCGCTGGGACAGGCGTTAGTGCCGTTACTGGCTTCGACGCTTGAGAAATCCGGACCCGAAGCCTCGCGCCGCCAATTGAATGCCATTTTCTTCTGGCTGTCGCTGTTGCTGGCGGCGGTATCCGTGCTTACGGCTCTCGGCGCGCTGCTGGTCGAACGCTTCGTCACCAGTGAACACGCCATTCTGGCCTGCCGCCTGATGCCGTTGCTGTCACCGTACATCTTCCTGATGTGCCTGGTCGGAATCTTCAGTTCGATCCTGAATACCTTCCGGATTTTTTTCCTGCCGGCCCTGGGGGCACTGTTCCTGAACGTTTTCATGATCGGCTGTCTGGTGCTGGTGCCATACCTGACGGGCAACGGGCAAATCATCCTGGAATGGCTCTCCTACGCAGTGTTGATTTCCGGCGCCTTCGAACTCCTCATGATGATCGGATTGATGAAATGGAATAAAGTCCTTCCGCCGTTTCGCTGGCAGGATATCCGCAACTTTCCGGTCATCAAGGAATTGTTTCAACTGGCCCTGCCGGGCATCCTCGGCGCTTCAATTTTTCAGATCAGCATGGTGATCGACCGCCTGCTGGCTTCATTTCTGGGAGCACAGGCGGTTTCGGCGCTCGAATACAGCGAACGGCTGGTTTATTTCCCGGTCGGAGTTTTTGCCGTATCCATCAGCAGTGTGTTTCTGGCGGAAATGTCCAGGGCGATCGGGCGCGATGACCTCGACGCCATGCTGGCCCATCTGCGGCTGGGTCTGAGGCACATCTATTTTATGGCGATTCCGGCGGCGGCATTCATGATTATTTTCCGCACTGAAATTCTGCAGGTTCTACTCCTGCGTGGACGCTTCACCGAAAGCGACCTGCAGGAAACCGCGTTCACCCTGTTGTTTTTCTCGCTTGGAATTCCGCTGTTCTGCTCATTCAAGATCATTGTCAACACTTTTTATTCGCGCAAGGATATGAAAACGCCGTTCTTCGTCGGTGCCAGCGTCATCATCCTGAACATCATCCTGAACATCATCCTGATGCAATATCTGCGGCAGGGCGGCATCGCCCTCGCCACCGTCATTTCCTCGCTGCTCAACAACGCCGCGCTGCTGATCATCCTGCGCCGGAAACTGGGCATCTCCCTGCAACTGAAGAGTGTCCATATCAGCATCATCCGAATCACGGTCGTATCCGTCGGCGCCGTCGGCGCCGGCTACTGGCTGTGCCTCCGGCAAGGTTTTCTTCACGGCTTCTGGGCCCTGCTTGCAGGCTTGATGCTCAGCGGGCTGTTTTACCTGATCCTGGCATTTATACTGCGCTGTCCCGAATTGCGTGAACTGCGCGGAATGTTCTCCAAACGCCTTATCAAATCTTCAAACTGAGTTATCGTCATCATGATTACCAAAGACTTTCGGACCATGCGATATTTCGCAAAATTCACCGCCACGTTCCATTCCGGCCGCGGAGCGCGGAATTTCTTCATTGGAGTGCTGGTTTTCGGTATTGCCATCGGCGCTTTTACCGGCGTGTTCAATAATTATCTGGTCGAAATCCATCAATATACAGGAGCACAGCGCGGCTTACTGGAATTTTTCCGCGAAATGCCCGGCCTGTTGCTGGTTCTCCTGCTGGCCCTGATGCACCGCTTCACCGAATGGCGGATTCTGCGGATCGCCACCTTGATCGCCCTGATCGGGGCGGCCGGGCTGCTGTTCTCCGGCTCAAGCAGCTTGCTGGTCATCTGCATGGTCGTCCTGTGGAGCACCGGGGAACACCTGATGATGCCGGTACGCAACTCCATTGCGCTGCATATCGCCAGACCGGGCAAACAGGGTGCTTCGCTGGGCATGTTTTCCAGCATGGGCTATCTGGGACAGGTGGCGGGGGGATTGCTGGTGGCGCTGATTTTTCAGTTGGTCGCCCGGCTGCTGCCGGATGGCGCCCGGATTATTTCGTATAATATCGTATGGGGCGTCTTGGTAATCCTGATGCTGGTTTGCTTTTTCTGCTCATTCCCCAAAGGCGTCGGTTCTGAAATCGTCAAGCGCCCGCGCCTGTATTTTCGCCGGAAATATTCCAAATTTTATGTTCTGGAACTGTTTCACGGAGCCCGCAAACAAATCTTTCTGACCTTCGCCCCATTCGTACTGGTCATCGTTTACGGCATGACTCCGCAGCAAATGGCCATCCTGATCGGCTGCTGTGCGGCCATCAATATCTTCAGCGGCACCATCGTCGGCAAACTGATCGACTGGCTCGGTTACCGCAATATCATGATTTACGACACCGTCATTCTGTTTTTCGTCTGCATCACTTACGGTTTCGCCGACAGTTGGTTCCCGAAAAACATCGCACTATGGGTCGTCATCGTCAACTATATTCTGGACGCCATCATCAGCACCGCCGCCATGGCATCCAGCATTTATGCGCGTGAAATCTCCACCTCCAAGGAAGAACTCTCCTCCACGCTAAGCACCGGCATTTCGGTCAATCACCTGATCAGCGTGCTGGCCGCCCTGCTCGGCGGCGTGTTGTGGGATACGCTTGGGGTGGAAGTGCTGTTCATATTCGCGGCGGTGATGGGATTGCTCAACACCCTGTTCGCCACAACTCTGCCGAAACCCGGACAAAAACCGGCCCATTAATCAATGCAGGGAATCCAGCAACCGGCATCCGGCGCAGTCACCGGCGCATTTCCGGCAGAATTCGCGGTAAAGCTGAATCGCCCCCTGCCCTGCCGCCGCCGATTTTTTCAGCACGGCGGCGGGTTCACCGTCACCGAACCATTTGGCGGCGACTGTGCGGAGAACCGTATTGTCCTGCATGGCGGGTAATTCTTTCCAGGCCGCAAGCGCAAAATCCGCCACGCCCTTGCGCTTCTCCAGCCTGCCGAAAGCATACATGGCCGGCAGAATCACATTGACAGCCAGTTCAAGCGCACGGCTCCGCCCCAGGATCGCCGCCGCCGATTTTTTGGGTTTATGGAAGTTGATCCAGTAATCCCAGATTTCATCATGCAGGGCCAACGCGGCCAGCATTTCCTCGATAAACACCTTGTAAGAACCCACTTTCATGGAGAGATTCACAAAATAACGGAGCGGATGCTCTCCAAACCGCCGGATCAGCATGACCGCCGCCGCCACCCGGCGTTCCGGCGTGTTGAATGGGCGTAAACCGTCGCGCCGCCACTGGATTTCCGGACGGGCTTTCAGGCGGATACTCCACCAGCGGTCCCAGCAGGCCGATTCGAATTTCAACAATTCCTCGACGGGCGGATTGACCGCAGGATCGGGAAGCAAGCCGGATTCGCCCCACAGAATCGCTTCGTAATCGGCCTCGCGAATGTGAGGGTCATATTCCAGATAGCGCTCGAAGAGTTCAATAAAATTCTCGCGGTTATTCTTGTATCCCACCGCCTCGAACATGGCCCGGAGCGTACATTTTTCGATACCGTCCAGCAAAGCCTGCCGAACAAAAATATCCGATTTTTCCCGGAAGCGAGCCATTCCGGCGTCTTCCAGCAAAGCCGATAATTCTTCGAACGATTTGCCGGTCAAAATTGCCCGGCACTTCCCGGAACGAGTCCTTTTTTCCGCCGAATCATTCTTCTTCGAATCCGTCAACAACATCAGCGGCGGCAACTGTTCGCGTTGAGCTCCCGTCAGGTCGTCGATCTCCGCCACATGCAGAATTACATTGAAATACGCGGGGTTCGGCTCATGTCCGTGACGGAACCAATCCGAAGCCCGACTGTGAATTTCAACATCTCCGGTCACGACATGGTTGTCGATCCGGATGCGCGCGTCACGGAAATCCGGCCCCGCCTCATGGTTCCACAAGCCGGTCGAAATAATCTCGATTTCCAGGTTGTCCGCGCTTTTGAAGCGGCTCCCCGGTTCAAGGCTGTCCCACTGCCGCTGAACCGTCAACTCCCTCGCTTTCATTGATCAAAAACCCAATTCCAATTGTTCAATTTTCTCCACCGCCGCCGGTTCGGCCGCGGCCGTTTCTTCGCCGAGCCATTCGTTCAGCCCAATGATCTGAATATTGTGTTTACGCGCCTTGGCCAGCTTGGAACTGCCGCCGTTCGGGTCATCCGCCACCAGCAGATTCAATTCAGCCGTCACATCGTCCACAGGCTCGAAACCTCGTTTTTTGGCGAGATTCTGATAATAGGAACGTTTTTCCGGCATTTTGCCGGTAAAGCAGATCGTCGGCAAGTCATTTCCACTATTTCCTTTGCTGACCCGGACCCGAACCGCCGCCAACAATTCATCCAGCAATCCGGCCTGGCTCCTCAGTTCACGGTGAACCGCCGCGGCACGCTCGGGCCCCACGCCGTTGATTCCGCTCAACTCCTCCACCGTCAATTGCCGCAATTCATCCAGCGTGTATTCGACCAACATCATTTTCGCCACGTTGGGCCCGACATTCGGGATGTTCAGCGCCGCCAGCAACTGATAATCGTTGACGTCGCGCGCCGCCGCGATCTCCCGGAGCAGGTTCGACGCGGACTTGTCCTTGAAGCCTTCCAATTGAAGTATTTCCGGCTTCTTCAGTTCAAAAATATCTTTCAGCGTGCGCACCTGAAGCGTCGTCATCATCCGCCGGATGTTGGGTTCGCCAAGGCGTTCGATGCCGATATTGCGCACCGCCGCGCAGAGCTGCTGCAAGCGGGTTTCCCGGCAATCCGGGTTCACGCAGCACAATTCGGGTCCGCGACGCTCCAGCGGATGATCGCATCCCGGGCAATTCTCGATCAGACAGCTTTGCCGGTGTTCACCGGGTTTCGCCTCCACGATATACGGGATCACGTCCCCGGCGCGCTCCACCACCACGGTGTCGCCAATGTAAATGTCTTTGTCTTCGATGTTCTGGATGTTGTGAAGCGTGGCGTGGCGAATGGTAATGCCGCCGATTTCGACCGGCTCAATCTGCGCCACCGGCGTCAGGCAGTTCTTGCCGAAGCTCCATTTGACCTCCAGCAGTTTGCTTTCGCGCCGGATGCCGCTGAACTTAAAAGCAATCTGCCCCCGCGGGTGATGCGCCGTCGACCCCAGCGAAACGCTGTAGGACGCGTCCGCCAGCTTGATCACGATTCCGTCCATCGGATACGGCAGATTCTCGATTTCGGCGGCTATTTCATGCCAGCGCTGTTTCAACTCCCGGAACGGAAGTTGGTAACTGAGCTTGCCGTAATCCACCAGCGTCAGCCGGGCGCCCTGCCGGAGCATGTCCGCGATGTCTTTCAGCCCCATGATTCCGGCGACGGCATTGCGGGAATTTTTGTAAGAACCGCCGCCTTTTTTGGTGATCCGGGAATACAGGTTTTTAAAGTCGTCGTTGCGGATCACGATTTCACCGCGCGCCGGGCGGTTCAACGGTCCCCGGTAATCGGCGCTTTCCAGCTCGATCAGCGGCAGTTTGTCGGAAATATCCTCGCCGGTCACGCCGTCGCCGCGGGTGGAGAGCACCCGGCCGTCGAAATTAGCCGAAATACCGTCGTACTTCGGCTGGATCAATAATTCTTCATCTTCGGTGCGGATGTATTTCAGCGCCCATGCCGTCACTTCCTCCAGCGAATACGCCTTGTCCAGTGAAAGCATCGGTTGGGCGTGAAGCACTTTGCCGCTTCCTGAAACCACCGGAGCCCCGACAAATTCCAGTATCGGGTGCTCCGGATTAAGCGTCTTCAAGGCGCGCAACAGCTCGTCATACCGGTCGTCGGAAATCTCCGGCGCCGCGTCCTCCCAGTATTTCCGGTTGTGATAAGCGATCAGGTCGGCGAGCTGCTGTTCGTTCAATGCCGAAACGTCGAAACTTACAGTTTCCATATCAGTTCCGGCCACTTGTTTTTCCGGGCGATTTCAGCCAGCTCGGGGTGCGGGTTTACGACGGTCGGGAATCCGGATTCGCCCAGGATGAACTGGTCCAGAACCGCGTCGCCGTAGTATGCCGTTTCCGCCAGCGAAACATTGAAAACCGAACAGAAACGCCGCGCGGTTTCGACTTTACCCGGCCCCACCGGATAACTGCCGCGCAGATAACCGGTATACCAGTTGCCCCGAACCATTTCCAGGTCCGGCGTGAGAATATAACGAATGCCGAGCGCCCGCGCCACCGGAGCGGCAAGCACCCGGTTGGTAGAGCTCAGAATCGCGACGATTTTGTTTTTCGCCAAGAGGGATTTCACCAGTTTCACGGCGTCCGGGTAGATCCGGTCCTTGACGTATTCATTGAAGTGCCAGTCGGCCAATGAAGCCATTTCGACCTCGGTGGAACCCTTGAATTCCGCCAGCTGGAATTTGATGAACTCATTGAAGTCCAGCGTGCCGGCGCAGTATTCCCGATAGTAATAATCCGCCTTTTCCAAGGAATCGGCAGGGCCGATGCTGTGGCGGACGACAAACTGCTTCCACGAAACATCGCAATCATTGTCGATCAGCGTGTGGTCCATGTCGAAAAGGTAAATTTTCGGCTCTTTTGTCATCGGAATCCTCCCATCGTTATGGTGTTTGGTTGAACTGGTCCAATAATTCTTTCAACTCTGCCTCAAAACGCTTGATGAACGCTTCGGTGCGCTCCTGCGACAGCGCCTCTACGGTCAGCCGCAGCACCGGTTCGGTATTCGACGGACGGATCAGCGCCCAACCGTCATTGTAATTGATCCGGAGCCCGTCAATCGTCATCAGACGTCTCTCGGCATAGCGTGAAGTCATCTCCCGGACAATCTCCCGGGCCGTGGACGGCGGGCACGGAAATTTGACCGACATGGTGCTGTAATGGTCCAGGTCCGCCACAATGTCCGACACCCGTTCACGGCACATCGCCAGCATTTCCAGCAACAGCGCCATCGTGATGAAGCTGTCACGGCCGGGCGTCACCCGGCGCCAGATCACGCCGCCGCAATTGCCCTCGCCGCCGAATTCAGCGCCGATTTCGATCATCTTGCCGACGACATTGATCTCGCCGACTTTCGCGTAAGCCACTTCGCAGCCGTAGGTGGAGGCGATTTCCTCCAGATTCATCGACGTCTGGATGTTGGCGACAATGGGTCCGGGGTGCTCTCCGAGAACATGGTCGGCCGTCATCAACAGCGAATAATGGGTGGGCAGCGCCGTACCGGTATCGTCAACCACCGACAGGCGGTCCCCGTCCGGGTCCTGCGCGAATCCGATGTGGCATTTCTTCGACCGCACCAGCTTGCACAACGCGCCAAGATGTTCCGGCAACGGCTCGGGGACGCGCTCAAAAACGCCGCTCGGCTCCTCGTGAATCGCATATACCTCGCAACCCAGTTCTTCCAGGAACGCCCGCGAATACACCGCTCCTACGCCATTACAGCAGTCGATGGCGACTTTGAAGCGGTGCTTGCGGATCGCCTCCACGTCGATATTGGCGAAAATACGTTTCTGGTGCGTGGCAAACGCGTCTTCCATCCGCCACATGGTGCGCAATTCGCTTTCCCGGCACGGATTAAAATCATTCTGGTTGTAAACGTCGAACAGTTCTCCGGCTTCCAGCTCGTCCAAAAAAGTCCCGTTACGCCCGATCAGTTTCAGGGCGTTCCATTCGCCGGGATTGTGACTGGCGGTAATTCCGATGCCGCCGCTGGCTTTCGCCTCGATCACCATCAGTTGCAGAGTCGGCGTCGGCACGACCCCCAGCAATACCGGCTGGCAGCCGACCGAAAGCAATCCGGCCACGACCGAATGCTCAAACATTTCGCCGCTCGGGCGGGTATCGCGGCCGACCAGTACCCGGCCTACGCCCACATAACGCCCGAAGGCCGCCGCCAGAGCGGAAGTCAAACGCGGAGTCAGCGACTCCCCGACAATCCCACGGACGCCGCTGGTCCCGAATTTCAGATTTTGACGGAATTTCATGCGCCGCCTCCCACTTGTTTTTCGATCAGGCCGCGCATATGGAATTCGCGGTCGATGGCTATTTCGCGGGTACGGGCTTCGGAAGTCATGCGGATCACCGATTCCGTGGACGCCGCGCGCAGCGATATCCAGCCGTCTTCCCAGTCCAGCCGTATCCCGTCTTCTTCGATGACACTGACCTTGGGTTCGTTTTTCAGCTCCCGCGCGATATTGCGGATCAGCGTATATGCGTGGGACGGCTGGCAGCGGACACTGCTTTTCACGATATGATAACGCGGAATCTCCGTCGCCAGTTCCGAAAGTTTTTTGCCGCTGACCGCCATATATTCCAGGACCAGCGCCATCACATAAAAACCGTCGAACCCGCGAATCCACGCGTCCGTCGTCAACGAACCGCTTCCCTCGCAGGCGATCCGGGCGCCGAGTTCCGTCATCCGGTCGATCGCCCAGGCCTGTCCGACCCGGGTCTTGTAAAGTTCGCCCCCGTGGCGCGCCACCACGTCGTCCAGCGAACGGCTGGAACAGATGTTGGTGACCACCCTGGTGTCGGGCTTTTTCGCCAGCAGATAATCCACGGCCAGCGGCGCGGTATATTCTTCGCTCAACGCCTCGCCGCTGTCGCTGACCAGCGATACCCGGCTGACGTCACTGTTAAAAACAAATCCGGCGGCGGCATTCAACGGCCCGACCACCGACTGCACCTGCGCGGCGCTGCGCGGGCGCGGCTCCGGTTCATGCGGCAATACACCCGAAAAAATCCGGTTGATCGCGATCATTTTCAGCCCCAGCCGTGCGGCCAGACGGTCCGCCAAGATACTGCCGGAGCCGTTGCAGAAGTCCGCCACCACGGTAAAACCCGCTTTTTTGATCGCCTTCACATTGACGGTTTTGCACAGCGCGTCCAGATAGGCGTCGATACTGTCGTCCGGAATCTGCTCGAGCGCCTGAATGCCGTTCCACGGGGCCTGCCGGTACTGGCGGCTCCGGTAAATATCGAACAGCTCCTGGAGCTGGATGAAATTCAGGTAACTGCCGTTCGACGCCAGCGGAATCGCCGCGTTCCAGCCCATCGCCTGGTGCCCCCCGCCGATCAGCAGACCGCCGGAAGCCTCCAGCCGCGGGATCAGGAACTGAATCACGCCGGCGGGCATGATCCCGGCATCGCAAACCCGGCACCCGGCGCCCATTAGAGCGGAAACCACCGCATGATAAAGCATATTGGACGACGAACGGGTATCCTGTCCAACCAAAACCCTGCCGCCGTCCACCATCGTACCGAATGCCGAAGCAAAGTCAATCGCACGCTCCACGGTAAGGCCGGAACCGACCACACCGCGCATTCCGGCATTGCCCAGCTTAAAAGAACGCATTTTACTTCCCCGATTTAAATTGTGTCATGGCAATATAGCACGCCATCGAACGCCTGCAAGTCGGTTATCGAAAAAATGATCCGCGGTTTCCTGAAAATCTTCAATTTTCCGGGAATCACCCATTGACTTTTTAAATGTTCACATTATACTAATAATAAACAACAAAATCATTTTAGTTGGCGCTATGAAAAACGAATTCGAATCCTACTACAAAGACAAAAACCCGCGTCCGCGCTGGAAAATCCTGTACGGCAACGCCGAAGACATCTCCGGGTTCGCCCTGTCTGAACTGAACGCGGCACTCGGAATCCTGCTCCCTTATGTCATTGAATTCAACCGCGCCGAAGATTGTTCCGACGCCGAAACGGTGGACCACCCGATAATCATCGGCACTCCCGCCGACAATCCGCTGATCGCGCAACTCCAGGCCGCCGGAAAACTCAATATTCCGGAACACCCGGAAGGTTATGCGGTCAGCGTCGGCGACTGGACAGCCGGCGGCCTCCGTTACATCGCCATCGGCGCACGCACGCCAAAGGGCGTCTTGAACGGCATCGAGTATTTCAACAGTGAAATTATCGGCAGCGAAGCCATCTGCGACCTCGAAAAAGACCGCCGGACCATGCTTCAAACCCTGCCGGACCGCGCCGTTTCCGAAACGCCGGTCATCGGCGAGCGCGGCATCTGGACCTGGGGTTACACCATCCGCGACTATCGCAGTTTCCTCGACAATATGGCCCGGCTGAAAATGAATACCCTGACCGTCTGGAACGACGTGCCACCCGTCAATTTCTGCGAAGTCATCGATTACGCTGCGGAACGCGGCATCCGCGTCATCGCCGGGTTCCACTGGGGTTGGGGAAAAGAATTGGATTTAAGCGATCCCGCCACCTTGGACAAGCTCGAAAAATACGTGCTTGACCATTATGAAAGGGAATACGCGGCGTTCGGCCTTTCCGCAATTTATTTCCAGACGCTGACCGAATTTCCGGCGGAAAACAACGAAATCGCCGCCCGCAATACCCGCCTCTGCTGCGAAATGGTCAACCGGGTATCGGACAAACTGCTGGCGAAGCATCCCGGCCTGAAAATTCATTTCGGCCTCCACGCCGTTTCGATCATGGATAACCTTGAACTGCTGGAAGCCGTCGATCCCCGGATATCGCTGGTCTGGGAAGACGCGGGCATGACCCCCTATTGCATCGACCCGGTCACGCTGAAATCGGACACCCGCCGCGGCTGGCTGAACCAGCTTCCGGACATGCCATCGACCATCGCGTATTCGAAACGCATTGCGCGACTGCGCGGCGGACGCGAATTCATGATGGTGGCGAAAGGATTCATCAACCTGCGCTGGGATTATTTCGAACACCACCGTTCCTACTGGATGGGGGGGCAACTTCCGCAGTCGATCCGGGAAAAAGCGCTGGAAAATCAGGCGCTGAATTCGAAATTCAATATGCTCTGGTTCCGCAACTACCCCGAGGTATTGCAGTTCTACCGCGAGGTGCTGGCGGAAAACCCGCGCGAAACCCAGGTGACCTGCTTGTTTGAGGACGGCACACTCGAACTGACAATCCAGCCTAGCATCGCCCTGCTGGCCGCGATCCTGTGGAATCCCTGCCGCAAACCGGAATATTATCATCGCTTTTTCGACAATGATTTCTACCATAAAACCCAACGATAGGAGCCAACCCCATGCCGGAAAGAAAAATTTTCACACTTATTGAACTCCTGGTTGTAATCGCGATCATCGCGATCCTGGCCGCCATGCTGCTGCCAGCCCTCAACCATGCCAGGGGACAAGCCCGAAAGGCTTTTTGCATGAACAACCTGAAACAATGCGGCCTTGGGACATTCCAGTATATCGATAATTATAATGACTATCTGCCTCCAAACAATAATCCGGACGCCGCCGGCAACACTTATTGGGCGGACATGCTGGTGAATAAAACAAAACTTATAACAGCTTCAAATACGTTTTGTCCCGCCCTCGGACCCAATACCTTCAGCGCCAACAGGACATATGCCTCGTTTGTACGAAAATTTGAAACGTATAACAGCTTGGTCAAAAGTCGCGGTTACGGAGAACCATTGACAAAGTTCATGCTGCTTGTAGATTCGATTGACCAGACCGCCAATCCCCCGCTGCAGTCCTGGGCCGGAATCGCCTACGCCTCCTATGCGGCAATCCACTGCCGTCACAACGAAACAGCCAATGCTCTTCTGGGAGACGGACACGTCGAAAGCCTGAAACGCCAATCCCTGCTGACGGACAAATATCGCCCGACTCCTTCCGCTACTTACGTTATCAATACCAACTGAATCAAAGGAACAACCGAAAATGCCGAATAAAACACTATTGCTGATTGCCATATTCGCAATATCAGGGGCCATTGCCGTCGGAGCCTCTCCGGCCTGGATGAATGAGGAAAACTGGCGAAACAATCAATACGGGCTTGACCATTTCGTACCTCCGCCGTGGACCGCCGTCACGACGGCACCGGACCGTCTTTCATGCTGGGGCAGGAACTATTTCTTTCAGAAAGGGCCGTTCCCGTCTCAAATCGAAAATCAGCAACATGACATTCTTACCGCTCCCATGCGGTTGACCGCCGTCAAAAACGGCAAAGAACTCGAGACAAAATGGAACAAACAGGGACTTGAACTGGTATCCAGCTACCCGGATGAAGCGGATTTCATTCAGACCGGTACCCTTGATGGAATCGGAATCACCGTCAGCGGTAAATTCAGTTTCGAAGGAAGCATCGAATACACGGTGACGCTCGCGCCGCGTACCCCTGTGACAATGGAACAACTTTCATTGCAGATCCCCCTACGTTCGGATATCGTCAAATTCTATCATTACCAGTCTTGGCCCCCGACGATCTGGCACAAGGATCATATCCACTACAGCAAGGAACAGGTCGGAATCGTAGGAAATCAATATACAAGTCCGTTTCGCTGGCAGATATGGTTTGGCGATGAAGACCAAAGTTTCCTCTTTTTCGCCAACTCCCCGCGCGGCTGGTTGCAGTACCGGGAAGACCGTGCCTTTGAAATCATCCGTTCCGGCGATACGGCACTGCTGAAAATCAATTTTGCCGACAGCGATAAATCATTTTCACCGCAAGCTACGTCTTTCAAGTTCGCCTTGAACGTAACCCCCGTCAAACCGCTGCCGAAAAACTGGCGTCAATGGGTATTGATGAGTGACGAAGCCATTTGTGCGGAATGGCTTGCCGCCGATGCGGACGGCGTTACCCGCCCGAACCCCAAACTGTGTGATGACACCGGCGCCTCGGTTCTGGGCGGACAAACGACCGCAGAACGCGCTTCGCTACTTGGGTTCAACGTGATGGGGATGCATTGGACGACCCGCTACCCGGTCTGGGGTTGCATTACCTGGGGCAATCCGATTCCGGCAGAACCGGAAAAACTGAAACCGTACGTAGCGGAACGCCGGCGCAAAAACATCTGGACGATGATTTATCAGGACACCAATGTCAGCGGCTATCCGATCAAGCCGATCATGGATCATTTTGAAGACGTTTCGCGCAGCGCCAAGCCCAACCCGTTTGCCAATGGCTCTTTTTTGGGCCGCCACTGGAATCCTTTCGGCACTGAAGGTCACGTGGTGTTATGCAGCGCCAGCCGGACCCGCCGCGACTGGATGATCTATTCGGCTGTGGAAGCGCTGTCCACTTATCCGTGGCTCGGGCTCTACCATGACGAATCCGATCCGTTCAGCTGCAAAAATCCCGCCCATAACCACAAGTTCACCACCGTGACGGGACGGGAAATAGAGGAACGCGACGTCTTCAATATGGTCGAGCAATGGCGGCGCATCTACAAAGAAGTGAAAAAACGCAATCCGGACGCCATTTTGCTGACCGATCACAACAGTCCCTGCTATCCTTTTTTTGATGCCATGCTGATGGGCGAGGGGGAGCAGACCGCCTTCGGTCTCCGTACCGCCAAGGCCTACCGCAATTATTACACGCCGGAAGATTTCCGTTTCCGTTACGCCGCCAAACAGTGGGGGATGATTCCGATTTTCCTTCCCGGCGGGGTGGCTGATACGCCCAAGCTTCCCGGCATCCGGCACATGGAACGCGCTTATAATCGTGAACTCATCGCATGGACGCTGATCCATGACATGACTTTCTGGCCGGTGCACTGCAACCCATCCTATTATTTCCCGGTCCTGACAGTCCTGGCGCAACTTCCTTTCTGGGAAGCCCGGTTTTATCCGTACTGGAACCAGCAGGCCATCACCAGCGACCTTCCGGATAAGGTCAAAATCAGCTATTACCAGCATGGCGATCGAGTTCTGGCTGTTTTTGCGAATATCAGTGACAACCCGGTTACGGCAATGATAAAAATCGACCGCAAATTGCTCTTCCCTGATGCGATGGCCCTTGGAGCCGGTGACGCAGAAACCTACCGTCCCATCCATTTTTCCGCCATGCAGGGAAGCGTTTATGACGGTAATATCAAAATCGACGCCGGGGATTTTCGCCTCTGCTGGTTCCTGACCAGATGATCGGGGTATTTTCAAATTTCCGATTTAACCACTTTTCCAAAGGAGTATTTTCCATGAAAAAACAACTCACGCTTTTCTCCCTGCTTATCGTCGCTTTTTCAATAGCGGCATCCGCTCAGCAAACGGGCAATTTAGTAGTAAACGGCGATGCGGCCAAAGGATTGAAAAACTGGACCGGTCCTCTGCAAGTTGTCGAGAACGGTCCGCAAAACACCCCGTGCTTCAGCGTCACCGGCAGCAAAATGATTACAACAACCGATTGGATCGAAGTCGATCCGTCAAAAACCTATCGCCTCTCCGGGGATTTCAAATCCGCCGGGGGCGGTCCCAATGTGGCCCTGATCGGATTGCGGCTTTTCAATGCGGAGAAAAAAGCCATTGACGCAACCTCCGTCAGCGCCATTGCCAATTCCGGCACCACCTTGGCCGCTGATGCCGGAACCGGCTCGACTCAGGTAAAAGTCCGCGATGCCGCTTCCTGGGAAAATGCCATGCGCACTCAACGTCTGGCAATCGCTTTCGCAACCAGTCCCGGCGAAGAATACAGCGACTTGCCGAATTTCCAGACCTGTCGGGTCACCAGTCTTGAGAAATCCGATGACGGATGGGACATTTCTTTGGACAAACCTCTTGACAAACCTTATCAGGAAGGAACCGCGGTTCGCGCCCACCTGATCAGTGGTCATTTGATGTATGTTTTTACCTTTAACAAACATCTTCCCGACTGGACCAATTATCAGGGATTGATAAAACCGGTCGTCAAAAACGGATCACCAAGCTCAACATTCTGGCCCGGAACCAAATACATCAAAATCATGATCCTGGCCAACTGGGGTCGGAAAGAGAATGAAACCCTGTTGTTCGGAAATATCTCCCTGGAGGAAGTCAAATCCGGAAATTGATAAATTTCCTCCTATTCTCAGCCTAAAAAAGAAAAAATGCCGACCGCCCATTTACAAATACGCTGAACGGCCATATATTAAACCTGAATGAAAACCGGACCGTCAGCGTTCCGGCGGGCAAAGCCATTGTTTTGGAGACCGGAACCTTATGAAAATAGCCGATATCGCCAGAGAAGCGGGAGTGTCGAACTCCACCGTCTCTTTCTATATCAACGGTCACTCCAAGAAATACAAGATTTCCGAGAAAACCTGCCAGAAGATCGAGGAAGTGATCCGCAAGCATAATTTCGTACCCAATATCTACGCCCGCGCCATGCAGACCCACCAGACGTTCCTGATCGGGCTCATCATCCCCGGCGATGTCAACCGGTCCTACTGGATCGACGTCATCAGCGGCGCGGAGGAAGCGCTTTTCCCGCACAAATACCACCTGCTGCTCTCCGTTTCCCACTTCAACCAGGAGGACGAACTGGAGACGGTCAAATTCATGCACAGCAAAGGGGTGGACGGCTATCTTTACGCGCCGCTGGTCCCGGACAGCGGCGTCACCCCGGCCGAAAAATTCCTGTTGAGCCGGAGCGAAAAAAAGCCGGTCATCAGCCTCGGGCGCGAACACCGTATTTTCCCGTCGGTCTGCAACGACGACTACGCGGGCGGAGAAGCCGCCGCCCGCTGTTTTCTGGAGCACGGCCACCGCCGCGCCGCGTATATCGGGCATTACCGCCAGAAACACGACCTGCGCGGCAAAGCCTTCTGCGAATGCTTCCGCAACGGCGGCGGGGAGATTCAGGTTTTCGAAAGCACGGACGCCGCGCTGGAAGAAGCGCGGAATTTCAGTTGCGTATTCTGTTTCAGCGATTATTTTCTGCTGGATTTTTACGTCAAGGCCGGGCGCCGGGGGGTCCGCATCCCCGAAGACCTGTCCGTCATCGGGTACGACCATATGAGTTTTCTGGAATTCCTCCAGCCGCAGCCGGTTTCGCTGATCACCACCAAAAAGGAACTCGGCAGAGCCGCCGGGGAAATGATGATGCAACTATTGGCGCAACCCGAAGAAAAAATCCAGAGCCGGAAATTCATCCCGGAACTCTCCCCCGGCGACAGCGTCAGGTCTGTTTGCTGAAAGCCTTGAACGCCGTCGGCAGTGTAATTTCCTGTTTCAGCCGCTGCCGGGTCGTCCAGATCAGTTCCGCCGGGCCGTCCGTTGAAGCGCATTCCGCCCGCCAACCGTTCATGTGCCATTCCAGATGAGAAAAAATATGCTTTGCCGTCACGGATTCCGACAGTTCGTTCACCGCAATCCCGCTCTGCCGGAGATATTCCAGTATTTCCGCCCGGCCGGGATGCCCGTCCAGCATGGGGAATTCCCACAATCCCGCCAGCAGCCCCTGCCCCGCCCGGCGGCGGACCGCCACCTGATCCCCGCAGAACAGCAGCAGAACGGTTTTCAATTCGATTTTCCGCCCTTTTTTCGGGGCTTTGACCGGGATCTCGCCCGTTGTGCCGTCTTTGCGCGCCGTGCAGAACTCCGCCAGCGGACAGCCGCCGCAACGCGGAGCGCCGTTCGGCAGGCAGACCGTCGCGCCAAGCTCCATCAGGCTTTGCGTGAAATCGCCGCAATGTTCCGCCGGATAAATATCCTGCAAAGCACCGCGGATTTCCGCCTTGGTTTTGGGATCGGCAAGGTCGCGGCGGCTGCCGGTCAGGCGGCAGATCACCCGCAGGACATTGCCGTCCACCGCCGGAACCGGCTTGCCGAACGCGATCGAAGCGATCGCCCCCGCGGTATATTCTCCGATTCCCGGCAGCGCCAGAATGTCCGGGTATTCCGCCGGAAATACGCCGCCGTGTTTCTCCACCACCGCCCGTGCCGCTTTCTGCAGATTGCGCGCCCGGCTGTAATACCCCAGCCCCTCCCAGAGTTTCAGGAGCCGCTCCTCCGGCACGGACGCCAGCGCTTCGAGCGTCGGCAATTCAGACAGAAAACGTTCGTAATAAGGGATCACCGTATCCACGCGGGTCTGCTGGAGCATGATTTCGGAAACCCATGTCCGGTATGGGGAGATGTTCTTCCGCCAGGGCAGTTCCCTGGCGTTCAGGCGGTACCAGCGCAGAAGCGGTTCTGTGATCGGTTTCAGTTGCATAATCGGCAATATACAGCGCCCGGACCCGATTGCAAGCGGTTCCTCATGAATCCACCGGAAATCATTTTTCACGAAAATCCGCCGCCGAACCATAAACCGGGCAGGCATTTTACAAATTCAACAGTATATTGATCCATCATGATCGAATTCAATAGAATCAAACAGAGGACGAATTGACCATGTCGAACATCTCATTCAGCAAATCCATTCCCGTCGCCGGCGAATACGACGTACTGGTAGCAGGGGGCGGCCCCGCCGGGATCGCCGCCGCCGTCACCGCCGCCCGCAACGGCGCCAAAGTCGCGCTGATCGAAAAAACCGGCTGCTTCGGCGGCATGGGAACCGCCGGGCTGGTTCCGGCTTTTACCGGCATCACCGACGGCGAAAACTTTCTCGCCGGGGGCGTCGGGCGCGAAGTCTTCGACCGTCTGCACCAGGCCAACGGCACCGGGCCGGAAAGCACCGCCGTCATCCGCGCGGAAGTCCTGAAACGGATTTATGATGAAATGGTCGCCGCCGAATCCATCCATTTTTCCTTTGAAACCGTCCTGACCGACGTGATTTCCGAAGGCGGCAGAGTCACCGCCGTCGTCACCGCCTCCTGCAACGGGCTGGAAGCGCTCAAAGCCTCCGTGTTCGTGGACGCCACCGGCGACGGCACACTGTCCGCCCTGGCGGGCGCCGAATTCGCCATCGGCAACGAAGACGGCAAAATCATGCCGGGCACGCTCTGTTCGCTCTGGAACAACGTCAACTGGGAGGAATTCCGCTCCGCCCAGGTATCCGTGTTCGACCTGCTGACCAGATCGTTCGCGGAAGACCGGTTCTTCCAAACGCCCGACTACCACCACAGCGGCATGTACCGTACCGGCATTGCGGAAGCCACCGCCAACATCGGCCATGTTTACGACCTCGACTCCACCGACCGCAAAAACATGACCGACGCCTGGGTCGCCGCCCGCGCGCTGCTCCCTGAATTCGAAGCGTTCTACCGTCAGCGCGTGTCCGGTTTCGCCAATGCCCAGCTTTCCTCCAGCGGTTCGCTGTTCGGCGTCCGGGAGAGCCGCCGGATCATCGGCGACTACATCCTGAATTTTCAGGATTACACCAAGCGGAGCCGTTTCGCCGATGAAATCGGCCATTTCTCATACGGCGTGGACATCCATCCGTACAACCCGTCGCTGGAGGAATTTCAGCGTTTCCGGGCGGAGTTCATCGAACCCAAATCTCACTATCAAAAAGGTGAATCCTACGGCATTCCCTACCGGATACTGACGGTGAAGAACTTCAAGAACCTGTTGACCGCCGGGCGCTGCGTCAGCACCGACAACCGCATGGAAAGCTCCATCCGGGTCATGCCGGGTTGTTTCATCACCGGACAGGCCGCGGGGATGGCGGCGGCAATGGCGCTCCCGGCAAACGGCGACGTCCGTTCGTTCCCGGTCCCGGAGCTGAAAGAGCGGCTCCGCAAGGCGGGCGCGTTCATCAAGCCGGACGCGCAATAGAGACAACAAGTGAAAAAATCAGTTCTTTTTTCATTTTCCCGCTTGACAAATGAAATGTTCCGCAGTTTATTAATAGCATGGAAATCAAAAGGATTTTTTCGATGAACACAATTTTTACCAACAACAATTACTGGTGGTGGCAGACGCGGCTCAGTCCGTAGGTTCTGTTGTGTTCTTGTTTTCATGACATCCAGGCGGGTTGAGCTTAAAAACTCAACCCGCTTTTTTTGTTTCCTGATTTTAAATAAAACCATATAAAAACCCAAAGGGAAGTTCAAAAATGTTTAAACCGGATTTCGAAGAATTCAAAAAACTGTGCGGACAGGGCAACATGGTCCCGGTCTGCCACGAAATGCTGGCCGACCTGGAGACGCCGGTATCCGTCCTGAGCCATTTCGCCGACGAGGAACACGTGGCACTGTTCGAAAGCATCGAGGGCGGCGAGCGCTGGGGGCGTTACTCGGCGATCGGCATCCGGCCTTTCGGGATTTTTCAGGTCCGCGACGGCGTGCCGACGTTCGAGGCGAACGGCAAGGTCGAAACGCTCGACGCTTCCGAAGGTCCGTTCTTCGCCCTGCGCCGGATCATGAAGCGTTATAAAATCGTGGACATCCCCGATATGCCGCGTTTCTACGCCGGAGCACTCGGCTACCTCGGTTACAACGCGATCGCCGAGTTCGAAAAAATGCCCGCGCCGAAAAAACCGCTGACCGAGCCGACAGCTTATTTCATGCTGTTCGACCAGGCGGTGATTTTCGACAACATCCGTCACACCATGCGCCTGATCGCCTGCGCCAACCTCGAGAAATACCCCGACCCCCGCGAGGCTTTCGACACCGCCTGCGCCAAGATCGAGGAACTCAAGAAACGGCTTGCCGAACCGGTCAAAATCGAAAACGTCCGCGCCGAATTCAATATGGACATGGTCAAATCGAACATGACCAAGGAATACTTTTACGACATGGTGGCCAAAGCCAAGGAACGGATCATCGCCGGCGATATCATTCAGGTGGTGCTGTCGCAGCGCTTCAGCACGCCGCAGACGATCCCGCCGCTGCAACTCTACCGCGCCCTGCGCCTGGTCAATCCCTCGCCGTACATGTTCTTCCTGAAAACCGATTCCGACAAGTACCTGATCGGCTCCTCCCCGGAAGTCATGGTGCGCCTGAACAACGGCAAAGCCGAATTGCGCCCGATCGCCGGAACCCGCCCCCGTGGCGCCACCGACGCCGAGGACCGCGACAACACCAACGCCCTCCTGAACGACGAAAAGGAACGCGCCGAGCACCTGATGCTGGTGGACCTTGGGCGCAACGACCTCGGACGGGTGGCGCAACCCGCCAGCGTACAGGTGCGCGAGTTCATGGTGATCGAGAAATATTCGCACGTGATGCACCTGGTGTCAAACGTGGAAAGCATCATCAAGCCGGACCTGGACGCCTTTGACCTGATCCGTTCGTCGTTCCCCGCCGGGACCCTTTCCGGCGCGCCGAAGATCAGCGCCATGAAAATCATCAACGAGCTGGAGCCCGATCCCCGGGAAATCTACGGCGGCTGCGTCGGCTACATCAACTTCAACGGCAACATGGACATGGCCATCACCATCCGCACCATGGAACTGCGCGACGGCATGATCTGCGTGCAGGCGGGCGGCGGCCACGTCTACGACTCCGAGCCCGAATACGAATACAACGAAACCCGCCACAAAGCCCGGGCGCTTTTCCGGGCGCTCGAACTGGCTGCCAACAATCTCGAACTTTGAGGAGACCCCACTTATGATACTGATGATCGACAATTATGATTCATTCACCTACAACCTCGTCCAGTATTTCCAGATGCTCGACCAGGAAGTCAAGGTCTTCCGCAACGACGAAATCACCGTCGCCGAAGCCCTGGCGCTGAAACCCGACGCCATCGTCATTTCGCCCGGCCCCGGCCGCCCCGAAGACGCCGGAATCTCGCAGGAACTGATCCTCGCCGCCGCCGGCAAAATGCCGCTGCTCGGGGTCTGCCTGGGACATCAGGGCATCGGACAGGCGTTCGGCGGCAAGGTGGTTCAGGCCAAATACATCATGCACGGCAAAATTTCCGAAGTCCTGCATGACGGCAAAACCATTTTCACCGACATTCCGAAGCCGTTCAAGGCGGTCCGCTACCACTCGCTGGCGCTGGAACGGGAGTCCCTGCCCGCCTGTCTCGAGATCACCGCCGAATCCACCGACGGTGAGATCATGGGCGTCCGCCACCGCGAACTGCCCATCGAAGGAATCCAGTACCACCCGGAATCGATCATGACCTCGACCGGCCGCCGACAGCTTGCCAACTTCCTGAAACTGAGGTAACGCATGTACAAACAGTGTCTTGAAACCCTGCTGGAAAAACAAAGCCTGACCGCCGACCATATGGAAAAAGTCATGGACTCCCTGATGGAAGGCCAGTTGACCCCGGTACAGATGGCGGCCCTGCTGACGGCGCTGCGGATGAAAGGCGAAAGCATCGCGGAAATCGTCGGCGCGGCACGGTCGATGCGCCGCCACGCGCGGTTCATCGACGCCGGGCCGGGCGCGGTGCTGGACATCGTCGGCACCGGCGGCGACTGCGCCGGGACGTTCAACATCTCCACCACATCGGCGTTCGTCATCGCCGGGGCGGGGATCAAAGTCGCCAAGCACGGCAACCGCAGCGTATCCAGCAAATGCGGCTCCGCCGACGTTCTGGAAGCACTCGGCTTCGATTTACAGGTTCCGGCATTCACCATGGAGTGCTGTATACAGGATCACGGCATCGGCTTTCTTTTCGCCCCGACCATGCACCCGGCCATGAAAGCCGTGGCTCCGGTACGGAAAGAGCTCAAAGTCCGCACCATTTTCAACATCCTCGGACCGTTGACCAATCCGGCGGGAGCGGGGTTCGGCGTCTTCGGCGTTTATTCACCGGTCCTGACGGAAGTCTTCGCCGAAGTCTTCCGCGAGCTCGGCATGAAGCGCGCGCTGATCGTTCACGGGCATGACGGACTCGACGAAATCACCGTCACCACCACGTCGCGGGTTTCCGAACTGAAAGACGACGCCATCACGACCTACGACCTCTATCCCGAACGTTATATCGGCGCCATCGGTTCGCCGGAGGACCTCACGGGCGGGAACGCCATCGAAAACTCCGCCATCCTGACCGAAATCCTGACCGGCAAAGAACAGGGCCCCAAACGCTCGGTCGTCCTGCTGAACTCCGGCGCGGCCATTTACACCGCGGGCGTCGCGGATACCCTCGAAGACGGCGTCCGGCTCGCCGCCGAATCCATCGATTCAGGCGCCGCCCTCGAAAAACTCCAAATTCTGATCAGGAGCAGCAAAGAATGAGCACCATACTCGATACCATCATCGCCCGAAACCGCGAGAACTTCGACCACTCGGCATCCCGCCGCCGCGAACTCGAATACCGGGCGGCGGACCGCACCCGGCGCCACTCGTTCGCCGAAGCCCTGAGCGCCCCCCGCGTCAACGTTATCGCCGAGCTGAAAAAAGCTTCGCCGTCCAAGGGCGTCATCCGAGCGGATTTCCCCGTCCCCGAACTCGCCCGGCAACTGGAAGAAGCCGGGGCGGCGGCGCTGTCGGTCCTGACCGAACCGTATTATTTTCAGGGTTCGCCGGACTATCTGCGGATCGCCGCGGACACCGTCGCCATTCCGCTCCTGCGCAAGGACTTCATCTTTGACGAACTCCAGATATTGGAAGCCGCCGTGCTTGGCGCCGACGCCGTCCTGCTGATCGCGGCGGCGCTCGACCGGATACAGATGAAGGATTTTCACCAGTTCGCCAAATCCCTGAATCTGGACACGCTCTGCGAAATTCACGACGAACGCGAACTCGACACGGTCATGGGCTTCGACGCCGACATCATCGGCATCAATTGCCGCGACCTGAAAACGTTCAAGATCAACCACGACCTGACCCTCCGCCTGCTGGGGCGGATTCCGTCCGGCAAAGTCCGGGTCGCGGAGAGCGGCATTCACAACCACGACGATATCGTCAACCTGCGCAGCGCCGGAGCCAACGCATTTCTGATCGGCGAAACCCTGATGCGGGCTCCGCATCCCGGCGACGCCCTGCGGGAGCTGATCCATGAAAATTAAGATCTGCGGACTGACCAATCCGGAAGACGTAAAAGCCGCCGTTGAAGCGGGCGCATCCTATCTCGGGTTTATTTTTTACCCGAAGTCGCCGCGCTGCGTCACCCCGGAACAGGCCGCTGCGTTAACCCGCGGTGTGAACATCCCGAAAGTCGGGGTGTTCGTCGATATGCCGCCCCGCGAGGTCATCGCCATCATGGAACAGTGCGGCCTTGACATCGCCCAGCTCCACGGGTCCGAAAGCGCGGCGGACATCGAAGCCATCGGCGCGCACCGCGTCTGGAAAGCCGTCCGGCTCAATTCCCCGGCGGATATCGAAGCCGCCGCCGCCCTGCCCGCCGCCGCGATTCTGGCGGATGCCGTCACCGGCAACGGCGGACTCGGCAAATGTTGCGACTGGACTCTGGCGGCAAAAGCCGCCGCCCGGATGAAACTGATCCTGGCCGGGGGATTGAATCCCGGCAACCTCCGCGACGCCATGGAACAGGTAAAGCCGTTTGCGCTGGACCTGTGCAGCGGCGTGGAGTCCGAACCCGGTAAAAAAGATCATCAGAAATTGAAGGAGATAAAGAACTATGCCTAGACACTATGGAATCTACGGCGGGCAATACGTGGCGGAAACGCTGATGCCCGCGCTGAACGAACTCGACCGGACCTATCAGGCGTTGAAAAACGACCCCGGCTTCCGTGCCGAAATGAACGGTTATCTGCGCGACTACATCGGGCGTGAATCGCCGCTGTTCTTCGCGGAGCGCCTCACGGAATACGCCGGAGGAGCCCGGATTTACCTGAAGCGCGAGGACCTTAACCACACCGGCGCGCACAAGGTCAACAATACCATCGGACAGGCCCTGATCGCCCGCCGCATGGGAAAGAAATGCCTGATCGCCGAAACCGGAGCCGGAATGCACGGCGTGGCCACCGCCACCGTCGCCGCGCTGTTCGGCATGGAATGCGAGGTGTTCATGGGGGCGGAGGACATCCGCCGCCAGGCGCCGAACGTCCAACGCATGGAAGTGCTCGGCACCAAAGTCACCGCGGTGCACAGCGGCAGTTCCACACTCAAAGACGCCATGAACGAGGCTCTCCGCCAGTGGATCGCCCGCGTTGACGACACGCTTTACGTGATCGGCACCGTGGCGGGGCCGCACCCCTATCCGGAAATGGTGGCCGATTTCCAGTCGGTCATCAGCCGCGAAGCCCGCGCCCAGATCCTCGAAAAAACCGGCAGACTGCCCGATGAGGTCATCGCCTGTGTCGGCGGCGGCAGCAACGCCATCGGCATGTTCAAGCATTTCATCCCGGACGCTTCCGTGCGCCTGACCGGCGTCGAAGCCGGCGGTTCCGGGCTCGAAACCGGTAAACACGCCGCCAGCATCTGCGGCGGGCGCACCGGCGTTCTCCACGGTTGCAAGACCTATCTTCTGCAGGACGAATTCGGGCAGATCATCGAAACGCATTCCGTTTCGGCCGGGCTGGACTACCCCGGCGTCGGCCCTGAACACAGCTACCTGCACGACAGCGGGCGCGTCAGCTACAAAACCATCAATGACGTCGAAGCCCTCGAAGCCTTCGACCTGCTCTGCCGCCGGGAAGGAATCATTCCGGCATTGGAATCCGCCCACGCACTGGCGCAGGGCTTGAAAAGCGCCGCGGCCATGAGCAAGGATCAATCGATCATCATCTGCCTCTCCGGGCGCGGCGACAAAGACATGCAGAACGTCTGCGAAGTAAAACAGAAACTTTTCGGCAAGGTGACATCATGAAAGACAATATCGCAAACGCATTCAATCAAGGACACAAAGGGCTGGTCATTTACGTGACCGCCGGACACCCGAACATGGAGGAGAGCGAAAGGCTCATCGGCGAATTCATCGAAGCCGGCGCCGACCTGATCGAGCTCGGCGTGCCGTTTTCCGATCCGATGGCGGACGGCGCGGTGATCCAGGAATCCTCGCAGATCGCCCTGAGCAACGGCGCCACCCTCCCGAAGATCATCGACATGGCCGCCCGGCTGCGGAAAAAATACGCCACGCCGATGATCCTGTTCTCCTATTACAATATCCTGCTGGCAAAAGGATTCGAACAGACCGTCGCCTCCTGCGCCGAAGCCGGGATCGACGGCCTGCTGATCGTCGACCTGCCCCAGGAGGAAATCGCGGAAGTCAAACCGGCGCTGGACAAATACAATCTGGCGCTGGTCCGGCTGATCGCCCCGACCACGCCCCCCGAACGCGCCCGCGAAATCGTCGCCGGCGCCGACGGTTTTATCTATTACATCACCGTCCGCGGCGTAACCGGCGTCCGTTCCGCCGTGGCGCAGGACCTGGAAGAACACTTGTCCACTTTGAGAAAACTCAGCCCGGTGCCGGTGGCGGCCGGATTCGGCATCTCCACGCCCGAACAAGCCCGCGCCAGCGCTCAATACGCCGACGGCGCGGTGGTCGGCAGCGCGGTGGTGCGCCTGGTTTCGCAGGGCAAACAGCGCGAAGCCGTGGAACTGGTCCGTTCCCTGGCGGCAGGGCTGGCCTGATCAACATCAATCAAACAACCCGCTCCCGGGCATATCCATCCGGGGCGGGTTATTTTTTTGTCAACGTTTTTCATTCAAAATATATACGAGTGACGCCCTTTCTGAAATGGTACACTTATCTTTTAAAACGGTACACTTTTATTTATAATCATCATTTAGAATCTTATTTAAAGACCATTAAAATGAAAAAAATATCGTATTTCATGCTGAAAATCGTTGCAATTTCAGAGAATGGCGTTATAATGATAGTACTGGAACACTAAATGGTACGATGACGGATGGGAAAAGCAAATACAATCATAGAACAGTTACGCCTCGATGTGGAAAACGGCGTTTATACCGACCGCCTCCCCTCGATCCGAAATCTCGCTGAAAAATATGACGTCAATCTGAAAACCGTCAACAAAGCAATCGGCGTTCTTTCCGCCGATGGTACGCTGCGGACCGAACGCGGCCGCGGCACCTTCGTCAACGCATTCGTGGATGCCCCCGCCACGGACGATCCCGCGGATAAAATCGCGGCGCTGTTCGTGCGTGCCAAAGGGGATATGTTCGAGGGTATTTACAACCGTCTGGTAAAAGGGCTTCACGACAACGGGTTCTTCCCGCTGCTGATTCCCCATGAACAGGACGGCGGTTCCCGCGAACGTCTCGACAACGTACTCAAGTTGAAGCCGCGCGCCCTCATTATCGACTCCGGCATTTACAATTTCGACTACGAATACCTGAAAAACCTCGCGCCCCGGTTCAAGAAAATCATCTTCCTGATTCAGCGCCGCGATGAACACGAATTCAGCAACGGCGCCTACGTCCTGAGCGATTATTTCTATGGCTCCTACATGGCGGTAAAACATCTGCACGAGCTCGGACACCGCCGCATCCTGCTGTTGAAACACGCCAATAATTCTCCGAACGCGCTGGCTTACCGCCATGAACGGATTTATGAGTTCACCAGCGGCTATACGATGGCGATGGAGGAATTCGGCCTGCGCGACGGCATCTCGGTCATCGACATGCCGATCCGGAAAAATGAAGTTCATGATTACAGTCATTTTTATTCAGAGTTGAAATCTCTGCTGAATTCTCCCGGACGCCCGACCGCAATTCTTTCATTCCTCGACTACTGGCTGGTCGAAGCCATGCAGGTATTGAAGGAGCTCAAATTGGATGCGCCGCGCGACATCAGCATGATCGGTTGCCACAATACCCAGTGGACCACCCGATGCAAAGTCCCGCTGAGCAGCATTTCACTCCGGGAAGATGAGATCGCGCGGGTCGCGGTGGAAAAAGTGACTTCGCTCCGCAATGGATTCGGAATCAGGACCATCAAACCGGAATTGATCCTAAGGGAATCCACCGCTCCATATCGGACGAACTGACCATATATATGACATGCACGAGGCAGCAATAGCACCGAATAAATTGACAATACGCGAGGGGAGCAGCATAAGCGAATGGCTTACATGCACGAAAAACGATACGAACGGAGAGATTGGCATGCAAAAAGAAACTCTACAATCGGATGAATTGACCATACACAATGACGTCTTCCAGTTTTCATCCAATTCCAGAAACTGCGCCACTTGGATTCGAAGCTGAATATCTTTGACTAATTCGATCATATTTTGCCGCAATCTGTAGTCATAGGACAGCGCCATCTGGATTTTGCGTTCCATACGTCCCGGCCAGTCGGCCGAAACGAAGTTGCCGCCGACCGTGTCGGTATGATTCGACAGATGGGCGATGATCGCGGAAATACGATTGTCCTGATAGACCGACAGAATGCCGATGTCGGGATTGACCGTCCCTTCCGGGCGTTCGACGTTCGGATTCAACTTGCCGGGGTTGGTCAGGACTTTGCCGTTTTTCATCCAGTAGCGGCGGTTGTAGGCGTACGGATTGTTCTTGATGCTGCCGAGCCGGAGCTCGGCCGGAGCGAACGATTTGGCCGCGTTGCGGACTGCCGTTACGCTTTTTTCGATCAACGAGTCCAGATAGTCGCGATCCGCCTCGTAACCGAAGAACTTGGCGATATACGGACCGGTATGGGTGTGAGTGGCCGAAAGCATCAGGTTGTCGGCGAAATCAATGTCGGCTTTTTTCAGCGCGGCCTTGATTTCCGCAACGAGCTCGGCGCTCAGGAAACAGAGGTCGTACACCATCATGCCGGTGGTGACGCCGTCTTTCTCGAACAGGATTACCCGGACGAGAAGATCGTCGTAAATACCGGTATTCGGACGCGGATTGAAATACCCCACCAGCGGAATACCGCGGGGCGGGGTAATGATTTCTTTGCTGAGGCCGACCTAAGACCAAGCAGATCATAGGGTTGGTTATCGACGGTGAATTCAATCTGACTTATGCCATTTACCGGTTGCGTTTTACCCCGTCAACGATTGTTCCGACCAATTACGGGACCTCTCTGGCACTTCGCCATGCCCAGCGCCCAAATGTTCTGAGAACGGACGGCAGCGTCATCAGTGACT
>ENA-UOOH01000286-UOOH01000286.1-fermentation-metagenome-genome-assembly--contig:-NODE-286-length-61837-cov-26.077725_pt1 | contig 61837 bp, 64 predicted proteins | sample MGYA00245778_ERZ724025 | MGnify/ENA primary metagenome ERZ724025 (study PRJEB28704, sample SAMN03018313) | fermentation metagenome | biome: anthropogenic terrestrial biome; feature: soil; material... | reverse complement strand
ACTTTCATAAACAGGAAAATCATAAAATCTAATACGGGCATCACCGAATGCTTACAATTAAAACTTAAAAGCCGTGAAGAGATTTTAGGTTTTTAATTAAAGTCAATCCCTATCTGTCAAAATAGTATGAGGTGTCAAGGAATCAGAAAAACGAATCAGATGGTTCCAGTTCTTTTTCGCTGTTATTATCGCTTTTAGAAAAATGGGGCAGTATCCAAAAAACTGTGTGAATTGGAATTTAGGAGGGTTTGTAAACCCTCCTAAATTTCTGAGAATCGACCACCGAAGTTCTAAGTGCAATCAGAAAGTACAATAAAGAGTTTTCCAAAGATATGAAACTTATCAACCGTACCCAACCGGAGTAAGGATAAAGCGCAACGGGAGTTTTTCTTACAGAAATAAGAGCACAAATACTCTTATGATGTCTAGTCATGACATAACAACATGAATCGTAAAATCAGGAAACAACACAAACACGATAGTATTTCTTCGATTAATTTTTGAGAAATCTGTCTTTGTTTTCCTTGTCCAAATATCAAAGATGTGGACTCGGCTATCTTTGAAAATAGGGTTCAACTGTAGAGACAGCCAAACTCTCCGTTTCTTATTTATACAGAATTTAGGGCAAAGTCAATTTACTAGATTTTAATCCCTCTCGATACTTTTTGCTTTATATCACCAGAATCAATATTCTTATCGGGGTTACTCACAGACGCTATTATTATGCGATCCCTATTTGCATCGATAATCTCTTTCAGGCTCATCGGTTGTCCGGAACGCACATCCGACACCGAATCAATCAGACCGGAATTATGCTGAGGCAAAATCCTATTATTCATTGAATCTGTCGTATTTTGCAGCATCTGCTCATCGGGCTTGTTTCTATTCTCCAAAGAAAGGTTGATCTGCCTACTCAGTGAATCCAGTTCGGATTTCAGGTCCCTTAGTTCCGGTTCTTTACGAAAAACGGAATCAATCACTTCTTTGAGTACAGGTATATCCTTTTCCAACCTTTGGTTATCCACCTGATACTTTTCAATCAAATTTGGTATCTTCTCCAACGCATTGATAAAATTCTTTGATGCCAGAAGGGGATCAACGGCGATATGTCCGTTATTATAGCTGTACTTGATGTTTCCTTCCCCTTCGATAAAGAAACGGTTATCTTTGAACAGGGAGCCTTCTTTTAGGCTTTCCTCCGTTTTGACAAGGATTCTGAAGCCGTATAGCTCACCAATCTTAAAATACTCACCATTGGTTCGGGCATTATTCGCCAGTTGGTTCAGTTTTTCACCGATGACCTTTGGATCTTTACTATCCAGGTTATCCAACAGAATGGGATTCAATTTATTTCCATCTTTATCGGTCTGGACCTTACCGTTGAGAGCCAAAAGATCTTTTGTCATACGGGAAATCATTTCATTGTTACTGTCAATGGAACGGGTAGCATCTTCGTATTTATAAATTGCCGAAGACTTACTGCGGTTGAATGCTTGCCGTTCACCCTCCAAAGCCATAATTTTCTTTTCCAGCTTGGCTTTCTCCAACAGGTCGGTATTACCCGAAAGAATAGCGACGTATTCCGAGAAATTCATGCCTGATCCTTCATCCATGCTGCCTTCATCAATGGTGCGTGTCGCCATATTGTTTGTCTTTAGCTGGTTGATAAATAACTGCTTGTTTTGAAGCAGATTGAATTTATAAGAATCAAGGCTCTTTTCTACTGCATAAATCAAAACATCCACCTTGTTATCCGCATATAATTTGGCAATTTCATTCCCTTTGCGAATGGCTCTCCCATCCCGCTGATTCAGGTCAGAAGGCCGCCAGGGGGTGTCTAAATGATGAATGGCGACAGCCCTTCTTTGCGCATTTACCCCTGTACCCAACATACTGGTTGAGCCGAACAATACACGGATACGTCCCTCATTCATACCGGCGATCAAAGCTTTGCGGGCATTATCTGTCTTGGCCTCCTGTATGAAGCGTATCTCATGGGCGGGTATCCCGTGATCTTCCACCAACTTACGCTTTATTTCACTATACGGACTCCATTCTCCGGGTTTGTACGTTCCCAGATCGCTGAAGACAAACTGAGTTCCTTTCTGGAAATCATATTTATTGTAATATTCGGCAATCTTTGCCGCACAATGGGACGCTTTATTATCAATGTGATCACCGTATGCCATATTGATCATACGCATATCGAGGGACATCTTGCGGGCATAATCCGTTGCAATCAACATTTTTGCCTTTTCCTCTTTCTCTGTCAGTTTGGCCCGTCCCAAGATAGTGGCATCCCCAGTCTCTGCGAATTTCATCAGTTTCCCTATAAAGACTTCCTGCTGTGGTGTCGGGGGTATATTGTAGAGGATTTCATTCTTTTCGGGACGGTCTATACCGATATCTTTAGCTGTTCTAAAATCAGTTATTTCCGAATAGAAAGCTGCTAACTCCGGCACTTTGATGAAATAGCGGAAGCGTTCTTTCTGTACAATCTGGTTGGTAACGGAGAACTCATAGTCGGTACTCTTTTTTGCGAAAACGGCTGCCCAGGCGTCAAAAGAGTTGATTCCCTGTTTTTCCAAAGCTTTTGGACGGAGGTATTTGAATAAGAGGTATAATTCGGTCAGGGAGTTTGAGATCGTTGTTCCCGACAGGAATGTCGCTCCCAAGTCTTTTCCACTGCGTTCCTGAATGGTCCTCAAAGCAAAGAGCATATTAAGAGCCCGCTGGCTTCCTTCGGGGTTTCCCATACCAGCCACACGGTCGTGGCGGGTGGTAAACATTAAATTTTTGAACTGGTGGCTCTCATCTACAAATAAATGATCAATACCCATCATCTTAAAATCCACCACATCATCTGTCCGGTTTTTTATCTGGTCGGCAAGCTTGCTTAACCTTACCTCCAGATTCTGTTTCCTGATCTCCAATCCCCGGAGCATCATTTTGGAGATATCCTTTCCCTGATTTCGCAATATTTCGAGATTCTCTTCTACAGATTCCAATTCTGCCTGAAATATCTGCTGCTGCATTTCGGGTGACTGGGGTATTTTACCGAACTGGTCGTGTGTCAGGATAACGGCATCCCAACTGTTGTTTTTTATATCATTGAAGATTTTTGCCCGTTTCTTTGGCGTAAAATCTTCCTTGCCGGGATAAAGTATTTTGGCATTGGGATAAGCCGTTTTAAATGTTGCTGCAATTTCGTGTACATTCGCCTTTAGCCCGACAATCATCGGCTTGTTCACCTGTCCCAGACGTTTCATTTCATAGGCTGCACAGCACATGATAAGGGTCTTTCCTGCCCCCACTTCGTGATCTCCGATCCCCCCTCCGTTCTGCTTGATCATCCAGACACAGTCTTTCTGAGACTGATACAGGTCGGGGATACCAAGCGCCTTCAGGTCCAATCCGGGAAAAGACTGGTGTGATCCGTCATACTGCGGACGGACAAAGCAGTTGAATTTTCGGTTGTATATATCGGCCAGGTTATTTTTAAATTCGGAGGACTGTTGGTCTAACCAGTCGCTAAAACCATTGCGGATTTCGTCGATCTTTGTATTGGCCATTTGTATGGCTTGTCCGTCAGGCACTTTAACCTCTTTGGGTTCCCCAGTCTCAGGATCGGTTACCGTAATCGTTTTGGTAATATTGGGGGTCGTATTCAGCAAGGCATGTTTTAACAGGTGCATACCAGTATAGAGCTTGCTTTCCCCCTGAATGGCAAATTTTTCGTTGATGATCAGGTTGCTCTTATTCGTCTTTACCGTAAAATCGTCACGGGAAGCATAATAATCTATGGTTACATCAGCCTCGAATAACTTACTGATATAATCCTCATAAACGGACATATTGATCCACCGTTCCCCGAAGTTAAAATCAAGCTGCTCAAACCGGATGGGTTCGGGCGTGGCTTCTTGTATAGCTTTCAGTGATTCCTGTGCCGGAAGGTCGTCCGGATGGTCTTGGAGGTATCTCTCGATACGTTCAGCTTTTTCGACTATATTTCCTGCTATAAAACGGTCTTGTACCTCGTAATTTTGGATGATAGGATTAAAATATATACGTCCGTGCAGGTCGGATATGAGCCCTTCCCTATCTTTATCTGTCATCAGGGACTCCATGTAGTCCAGCCGGACTTCACCGTACTTATTCAGTGATGCGATCAAAGCTTCGTCAGAAGTGCCGGCTGCTTTCAATTCATTCGGATTGAAAGCGACAGGCCCGTGAAAGATATCCGCTTTTTGCAATTTGCCGTCAATAGTACGTTCAAGGGATAGGATTTCGTTCCCTCCCGCATCCATTTTGATGATATCCAGATTTTTCTTGTCGTTCAGGTTTCCAAAGCGCCGTACAAAACTATCATAACTCTGGTTCAGTTTGCTCCGCAAGGATTCGTGTACTGTCAGATGTTTCGCTTCATGGTTATACAATTCATGATAAAAATCCCTGACCTCAATGTAACTGTTGGTCTTGGATCGTTGTGCGGAAGGAAGATTCAAAGGTTGAAACGTGCTTCCATCACGGTAGCGTTCCTTCAGATAACCTATTTGTCCCTGGTCTTCCACCAGCGAGCCTACCTTATGGTATTCTTTGAGTTCCCCGGTAAAAGGACGTGTTTCAAACGAGAGTTTCTCTTCTTTCTGCCGTTGTTCCTGCCGGAGCCTTTCCTGCTGTTTATCCTTCCGTGCATCGGAAACGGGATAGGCTGTTGTCCTGTTATTATTTCCAGAAGTTTGCCCGTTGGATGAAAATATGCTGAGTTGTATGGGGTTGCCTTTAGATGGCGTAACCTTTTTCTTTCCTCCCCGTACAGGTTTTATCTGTGAGCGTTCTTCCTCGGTAAAGCCGAACAGGTCGTACAGCGTAATTAATGGCTCCTGCGTAACGGATGGAGGTTTTTCCTCTGTAATCAGTACTTTCTCAATACCTGAATCATCCATATCGAAAGGAGGATTCTGAAATTCTGCATTCAAAGTGTTTTTGCCAGGTTGTACTTTGGCAACAGTTTCTACTTTCTTATTCCAAAATTCTTTTTCGTCAGGGAACCAATGATCTTCAACAGCTTGCCAAAAGGGATCGAGGTCATCCGTCTGCCAAAGGGGATTAAGGTCATCGGAAAAGGTATCTCCAAAACCCTGTGAATGTTCTTTCCTATCGAGTTGTGCGGTACTTTTTGTTTCCGATTGCTTTTGGATGACAGTATGACCATTATATAAATCCAGGTCCAGGTAGCTTTTAAAATCACTTTCCAGCATCTTTCGCATATAGACAGCCATCCCCTCGATTCCTCCCTCGTGAATAAAAACCTGTGCAGGTTTACCGTATGGATCGGTACCGATAGATGCTTTGGTTTGTACTATCCTTGAGAAATTATAGAAGTAATCATTGTTATAAATCCCCGTCAGTTCGGATTGGCTTGTACCGACAAAGAGATTCTCCCAGAAACTGAGCTTCGGATCTTTACCTGTATTCTTTTGCAATACGATCAGGTCGCTACCGACCTCTGTGCCTGCATAATCGGTGAACAGGTTATTAGGCAGGCGTATAGCTGATACAAGGTTTGTATTTTCCATCAGCCATTTACGGACAGGCGTATTGTTTGGAGAGTTCATCACTCCCTGAGAGGTGATAAAGGCAAGGATACCTCCTTCCCGAAGCGATTCCACTCCCTTTATGAAAAAATAGTTGTGGATGGCGCGGGTAGAATCCCGGTGCAACTGATCTTGCTTCATAAAGACTGCATCAAAGACCTTCATGTCTCCAAAGGGAATGTTGGAACTGACCACATCGAAATAGTTATTATAGCGGTTCTCGATGGTTTCGAATCCTTCGATGTTTACCTTTTGCCCTGGTGTAAGTGCCGATAACATCTTTCCCGTCAAAATATCTTTTTCAAAGCAGACCAATTCATTCCTATGGCCCGCTGCCTGATGGAAAGCATGTGCAAATTCGCCTGTCCCTGCCGATGGATCAAGTACAAGTTTCGGGATGATACCGCTACTCCGCAATGTTTCAGATAAAGCATTGACAATGCCGGGAGGCGTATAGAACGCAGTGAGCACAGAATTCTTGATACTGTTCATATAGCGTTTATACTCATTCTCATTTGCCGTATTCTTTTTAAGGACACGGTGCAATTCTGCCACCAACGGAAAAAGTTCCAGTTCCGACTTTGCCCAATGGACTGTATCTGTGAGGGAGCTTGCAGGATTCAGGACACATTTAAGTCCCCCGAATCCTGCGTATTGTTTCAATAAAGCCTGTTCCTCAATGGACGGTTTTCTCCCTTCTTTTTCCAACATGAACACGGTCTTGATCGCATCTATATTGGCTTTTAGACGTTCTCTCTTATTGTAAGCCATGTTCTTCGATATAGATTGAGATGAAGCCTGTTAACCCTGTGTATAGCAGATCAAATTCGGGAGAGCTTAGAAAATCATCGGATAAGGTGTATTTTTCAGAAAGGTCATGGCATCTTGGCAATAACAACAGGGCAAATTCCCTTGCCCGGCTTTCGGGGATCTCCACGGAAAACTCGTTCCAGAGGATCGTAATCAATGTGTCAAGCAGGGAGAAATGCAAACCTTCATACAGCATATTGTTCGCCGTTTCTTCTGCATGGATGTGGCTAAATCCTGATTTTACCGCTTCACTGTAAGCTTCGGCGGCCGAGTCGCTTCTGGTTGTAATAAAATCCCGGTCTGATAATAACTGGGGATGTGACTCTTTTAGAAAGGAAAGTAGGGACAGCCTGTAATATGACAAACCCTGTGATTGTACTTGTTTCATATGTTTATGGATTTTTAGTGGTGGCCTATAGGCCATTTAGAAATTCTCTTGTCCGGGGTAGAACGAATATTTATGACAAAAAGATAAGGATAGAACGGAAAAGCACCCGGAGATCCCTCTCCGAGTGCACCACTAAAAATCCATAGTTAAAACAAAAACAATTTCGTAATGACTATGATTCTTAGTGGCAAAGATAATGCTATTTACAGAAAATGAATAACAACATCTGTAATTGGTTTATCTTTTCCCGTTTTTCTTTTTCTTACCTGTATTATCAAACTCGAATACAGGTTTCAATGTGTCGTCCAACCTGAGATAAGCATCAAATTGTTTTCCCGCTTTGCTTGTAAAACCTTTGATCAGGGAAGTCTTTGCTTTTGTCAGCAGGTCAATAAGGTGTTTATCACTCAAATCTTTTCCGCTTTTATTACGGAAAATAATAAAGCCGCAGTTTTCGTCCCTGCATTTGGCTACTTTCTGCAACAACACAACGCTCTCCTTATTACACCTGGGACAGGTATATTTGGCCTTTTCGTCTTTGTGCTCCAGTTGCATGTCTAAAAGTTCGGATGTTATTTGCCCGACATAGACTTCAATCCCTTTGTGGAAGTCGGATGCATTCATTTCACCTGTGGCAATTTTATTGAGGCCGCTTTCCCATGATCCGGTCATGGCAACATCGGCTATCTTCTTATCCTTGACTGCCAGATAGACGACCAGTCCCTTATTGGTGGGAATAAGGGACTTTTTATCCCTGACAATATATTCACGGGAGAAAAGTGTTTCGATGATAGCCGCACGGGTAGCAGGCGTTCCGATACCCGATTCTTTGAGGGCTTCGCGTTCGCTCTCGGCGGCAAGTTCTTTTCCGGCAGTTTCCATCATAGAGAGTAAACTGGCCTCCGTGTGTAACGGTCGGGGCCTGGTTTGCTTTTCCAATACTTCTGCTTCCTTGATGGGAAGGATATCCCCGTTCAATAATACAGGAAGTACGCTAATCTCTTCCTCTTTTGCTTCTTCTGTGGTGGTGCCGGATACGCCACGCCAGCCGGGAAGTAGCACAATGCTACCTTTGCAGGCAAAGTGTATACCGTCTGCGTCAAGCGTAACGGCGGTATTCTCTTTGGTGCATTTACCGGAAAAGGCTTCGAGCGTACGGCCGGCAATCATTTCGTAGAGGATGCGTTGATCTGCCGACAGATCTCCGGGCATATTTTCGGTAATGATCAGAGCATGGTGATCGGTTACTTTCTTGTCATTTACCGGACGCCTGTTCAGTGTCATCTCCGATAATGATTCTGCATACTCACTGAACCGGTTATATCCAGACAGTTGCCTGATAAGGGAGGGTATTTCGACAAATACATCTTCAGAGATATACCGGCTTCCGGTCCTCGGGTAAGAAATCAACTTTCCTTCGTACAATGATTGTACTACCGATAAGGTTTTATCGGCAGAAAAATTATAGCGGCTGTTCGCTTCCTTTTGTAAGGTCGTCAGGTCATAGAGCAAAGGAGGCTCCTGAATAACTTCCTTCTTTTCGACATTCAGCACACTCAGGGATTCAACTGAGCGGACACGTGCTAAGATTTTGACGGCTTCTTCCTTACTGTTATAGCGTTCCGTGGAGATCGCGGCAAATTGGGTTGTCTCTTTTGCGGTATGGAGTTTTACCTGAAAATAAGTTTGTGGTGTAAAATCCTTGTTTTCCAGATAACGGCTGCAAATCATGGCAAGCGTGGGTGTCTGGACACGGCCTAATGACCACACTCCCTGTCCGGCAGTTATCGACAGGGCTTGTGAGGCATTAATACCTACCAGCCAATCGGCCTGGCTACGTGCTTTGGCTGAATAATATAAATTATCGTATTCATTTCCGGGCCGTAAGCTTTCCAGACCTTTACGGATAGCCTGATCCGTCAAAGAACTGATCCAAAGACGGTCGAACGGTTTGCTACATTTCAGGTAATTATATATATACCTGAAAATTAAACACCCTTCCCTACCCGCATCAGTAGCAACGATTACCCGCTCACTCTTGTCGAATAATTCTTTGATGGTCTTAAGTTGCTTCATCGTTCCCAGATCAGGTTTGTACTCCTTACCGTCCTTTATCTGTCGGGGTATCAACTTAAAATCGGATGGAAGTATCGGCAGGTTTTCTTTTTGGAAACCTTTGATACCGTATTCTTCGGGCATGGCAAGTCCTACCAGATGACCGAATGCCCAGGTAACAGCATAACCGTTACCTTCCAGATAGCCGTCTTTGCGGTTACCTGCACCAACGATAGCTGCTATATCACGGGCTACCGATGGCTTTTCTGCTATGATTACTTTCATTTTAAAATGGATTTTTAGTGGTGGTCATAGACCGTTTTATTCGAAGTAGAACAGTAAATTACATTTTCACACCGCCGGATTTCTTTATTGGACGGGTTGTTTTTTGCTCTTGTTTTTGTTTTTCCGTTGGAGCATTCTGGCCTTGTTTAACCGGTTCTTTTACGTTCTTCAGGCTTTCATCTGTTTTCCCACTGTTAACTGCGACTTGTGTACGGCTCTCATGGACAGGGGTAACTTCTTTTGCCGTTGATTTGGCATTGTCCGGATTCCAACGGTAAAAATTGAGCTTGCTTTCTTCTACATTGGTTTTTACATAGGCATTAAACAACTCTCCTTTTCCATCGGTCATACCCTTTACATAGATCGTCTGCCCGGAACGCAGCGAGTTTTGTTGTTCAGGAGTCAGATCCACGCCTTTTAACTTTTGAGGTATCCTCAACTGTTGTTCTTCTCTCTGGGATCGGGCCTGTCCGTCCTGTGCCTGCCTATAGCGGTTCCGGTCTAATCCCTCATAGCTGAAGTCCAGCGATCCTTTTGCTGCATTGAACTGGACATAACCGTCGAATAGCCTGTCATTCTTTGAGGTCATGCCTTCGATCAGGGTCTTTTTTCCCTCGTATAACGATTGTAATTGTTCGGGGATGAGGGTTACTCCTTTCAGGGTTTCATTGAAGCTGACCTTTTCAACCGGAATAGCTTCCAACCGATTGGTCAATTTATCCAATGAAACGAATGAAGGGATTGTCTCTCCTTTGTCGCCTGTCAGGTTGATGATCCTTCCGGCATTGGACGTTTCAAGCAGGTTCTTCTTGTCTTCATCTGTGAGTATAGCCCCATGAAAGGGGATATCCAGGGTGGGGGCGGACTGAAAACTGTCTGCTTTTAACTGGATGCTACCATCGGGATTTTCCTCAAAGGACAATCGTGCCTGTACCTGAAATGAAATACCTTCGAAAGTAGGATTAACTTGTATCAGGTTGGGGGATTTATGCCAGTTGAGCATGGCTTTGAGGTTGCCTTGTTCTTCCAGCAACTCGCGGGTAACTCCGAGTTTTTCCAGTTGTCCCCAATTGATACGGCTTTCGTCTACAGGTTTGTATTCGGTAGCCTGGTCTTGTGTTTTCTGTTGTTTGTTGAAGTCGTCCGGATTAACACGGCTTTCGGATAAAAGGACGGAATTACTCTCTTCGTCTTTAAACATCTCTTTTAAGGCAGAAGCGATATTTTCGATCTTCTCTATCGGTGAGCGGAAGAAACTGAAATGGGTGGGATCTTGAAATTCCCGTTTGAGGTTAGAAAAAAAGTTTTCCAGAATACCGGCCTTTTTATTGATCCGGATGAATTGCCCCTGGTTTGCTTCTGTAGGTTCTACGGCTTGAAGATTGCCGTTGGTATCTACACCTTTAACTGCTTTTACGTTATTGGTGTCATTTTTGTTGACGACTAAAAGAGTCTCCTTGTTTTTTAACTTTTCGTCCATGACTTAATTGTTTAATTATAGCATTAATAGCAATGCAGGACGAAATTAGACTTAATAAGGAGTATATTGGTCTATTTTTCAACAGGTGGTAGTATCTGGCACTGATTTGGCCATGAATGACCTTAAAAACAGTTACCATATATTGGAATTTTCATGTTCTTTTAATAGGACGTGGCATTGGATATAATTCAATTTGTATATTTTCAAATACACACAATGCTTATGGAATAATTAAACCGATTACATTACCTCTAATTCTATACAAGGTTTTCAAGACAAAGTATATAAGCTATGTAAAAAAATAATGGCTTTACGTATGATTGAAAAATACAATGGTAAAACATTTTCAAATTTTATCTCTTTAGCTTTTTATAAAGTAACTAAGACAATTTACCAATATTCTTAGGATAAATAGCGGAAATAAAACTTCCTACTATCCTTTTATAACATATCCGATTTGACAAAATACTACAATACAGATTTTTACATCTGATTTACCTATCAAGAAATTAGAACACACCCTTCCATTAATAAACTTTAAATATTTTTTACACCGTACATACGGTTTAATGTATTATATTTGCAAAGAATTATTTTATTGGCTCCAATAGTTATAATTCTAATAAGTTACTAGCCATCTGCTAAGTGACGAATTTTAGTATTCTTCTCTATTTAATCTCAATCACACAAAAGAAATGCACAGAAACGCTAATTTACAAGATATTAGCACCAACTCCAATTATCACCATAAGCAATTTTGGTTTATTTTATACACATACCCTAGAGCTGAGAAAGTTGTATATAAAGAGTTGATTAAAAGAGACATTGAATCTTTTTTACCATGTATTAAATTGGTAAATGTATGGAAAAATAGGCAAAAGAAGCTTATTGAAAAAGTGCTATTCCCTGGCTACATTTTTGTGAAAACCTCCGAGAGCCTTTTATATAATATAATTCGATTACCCAAAATTGTCACATTCGTAGGATGTGGTAATAAACCTTCAATTATTAAGCAAATAGAAATAGACTGTATAAAAAAAATGCTCAATGAGAGTCTTGATATTACCACTGAATCCATTTCCGTTAGTAACGGAAATAAAGTAAAAATAGTATCAGGTCCATTTGCCGAATATGAAGGGATTGTCTCATTAAGAAAAGGTAAAACTTTGTTTGGAATTGAGTTAATAGGAATAAACCAAATCGTATTTGTAGATATTACTTCAAACAAATTGCAAATGATAAATCAAAATAAATAAAGAAGTGTACATATTTATATGTCGGATGTTTAAGACAACTCAATTCATGTAACTACTCAGGTCCCAATTGTGTCACGCACATAACTCGAAGCTCTCAAATTAACAATTAATATATGGATTGCTCTCAATAGACCTGAGTCGTTACAAAGAATATCTAACTTCAAAATTAAAAATTATGCAAAGCTTAATCGGGCATTTAATCATCTTTCTAGTCGCATTGTGTGCGTTTAATTTAAATGTACTAACTGCTGGAGAATCTATTCCTTTAAAAGGTAAATTTAAGAAGCCGGAGGTCGTTCTATGAACGACACTTCATCAATAGAGGTATCCTTTGATCAACGCTATCTGTATTTTGATTTTTATCAATCTTTTGCATCAGTAACAGTTTTGATCTCAGATGCAAATAATAATGTTGTGCTTCATAAAATATATAATAATCCGCAGTTTGAAATGATTCAATTGGATTCTTTTGCCGAAAGTGCTTACAAAATAGAATTGCTTGCGAACGGAGGATTGATGTGGGGATGGTTTTTAATCCAACATGAGGAATAATTCGGAAAAATATGATGTAAAGGACAAACTACATTAATTGTTTATGGATAAATAAAAACAGTTTTAAAATATCATTTTCTGAAAAAGCTATGTGTGTAACTTTGAATAAACTTATATTTTATAATTCTTCTGATTTAAAAGTTGAGAGTATATTACCAACTAATACCTATAATTATAAAATTAAGCTCAGCCATAAAGTTGTATTGTATTGCCTAAAAACATTTTTTAATATTCCAAATACGAAAATATTAAAAAATAGATTAGGTAAACCATATATTGCCCACTCAAGTAACCTGAATTTCAGCATTTCCCATACTAAAGATCTTTCAGTTTTCATTTTTAGTGACAAAAACATCGGTATCGATATTGAGTATGTAAATATGCGCACAATAGATCCAAAATTGAAATTCTTTTTTAACGCATCGGAATTCAAATATATAGCTGAATCAAAAAATACGAATTTTTCTTTTTATGAATTATGGACATTAAAGGAAGCTTACCTTAAATATTTGGGTGTGGGCCTGACAAAAGCTCTTAAAAGTATAGAGGTCATACCTGATGGTGAAAATTATTTAGTGAAGGATGAAGGTATCCCTTTAAATTTATATTTCAAGCATATTTATTATTCTCACTGGAATTGTATAGTATCCATATGCTCTGAAGAGAAACTTTCGAGTAATTATTTAATCATAAATAAAATAAATATTTAATTCTAATATGCTTAAAGATGGAGGAGATTATTAAAGTGTTGAATTTGACAAAATCATATAATGAGAGAATTGTTTTAAATGACATATCTTTTAGCGTACACAAAGGAGAATCGTTAGGGATTTTAGGATCTAACGGTGCAGGAAAGACCACTTTACTTGAAACTATAGAGGGTTTAAGAGTGGTTGAAAAAGGGCTGGTTGAAGTCCTGGGCAAAGATATTACGAAAGATTACAAAACTGTACAAAATATGATAGGGGTACAACTTCAAAAGTCTAGTTTGTTTGGAGATCTTACTGTAAAGCAGAATATAAGATTATATGCAAATTTATATAAGAACAAAACTAATGTAGATGCTTTACTAGATGAGTTTAACCTGAAAAAACAAAAAAACAATTACGTAAACAATTTATCAGGGGGACAATTCCAGCGATTAAACTTATGCATTGCTATGATAAATAATCCGGCCATACTCTTTTTGGATGAACCGACTACGGGGTTAGATCCAAACGCTAGGCTATTGCTTTGGAATAAAATATTGGCTTTAAAAGAAAAAGGAACTTCCATTATATTAACGACTCACTATATGGAAGAAGCCCAATCTTTATGCGATAGGGTTATTATTATTCACAAAGGAAAGTTTGTTGCAAATGACAGCCCTGAAAATCTTATAAGGGGATTGAATGCTCCGAAGTTTATTGTACTAAAATTTAATGGTAAAATACCCGATAATTGTTTTGATAATTATGATATCCATAGTATTAAAGATGCTTTATATCTTAAAAGCGATAAGCCTGAAAAAGAGTTGGTTGACATTATCAAAATAATTGAGCAAAAGCAAATTTCAATTCAGAATATCAGTATACATGAGTCTACTTTAGAGGACGTCTATATGTCAATAACTAAAGAAAATTATAATTAATTCCCACTAATGAAAAATGCATATTTCATATTTAAGATATTTGGAAATATTTTTTTTAAAGATAAAATGAATCTTTTCATGATATTTTTTTTCAATGCTTTTTTGATGATAATTTTCGGAATATCAGTGAAAGACAGTTATAATATGTCTGTGGAGATTGGTATAGTTGATAATATTAATTCTGAAAGGACAAATAAAGCTATTGCATATTTGGAAGAGCAGCCCAATGTATCATTGACATTATATTCTAATGAGTTAGAAGTAAAAGAAGAAGTCAAATTAGGAAAATTAATAGCTGGTGTAGTAATTGATTCTATAAGAAGTGAGAATAAAATCGGATTATCATTGGTCGGAGATTCTAGTAGAATAATGTGGTTAGAATTTTTAAATCCCATCCTGAAGCTATCTTTAGTTGAAACAGATAATATAAAGGAGAAGATTGATGTTAAGTTTGATTTAATTTCCAGTAGCAACATCCGGTATTTTGACTATATTTTTCCTGGTTTACTCATTTTTTCGATCATGCAAATAGGCTTATCAGGAGGTATAATGCTTTTGGTTCATAGAAAAAATGAAAACCTTAAGCGGTTACAAATAACACCCTTAAGGAAATGGGAATTTCTATTGGGATATTCAAGTTGTTATTTGTCTATAATGATTATTCAAGTTTTAGGATACATTTTAATAGCTTATCTTTTATTTGGATATGTTTTTATAGGGAATATATTTAATGTGAGTTTAATACTCGTATTTGCCAGTTTGTTCTTCGTTTTTCTTGGGATTGTATTATGTAATTTAAGCAATACTGTTGAAAACGGTAATAATTTCAATCGTTTCTTTATTTTTCCAGCGAGTTTTTTATGTGGCGTGTTTATCCCTTTAACCACTCTCCCTATTATTATACAAAAAATAGCCCTCATACATCCGTTAACTTATTTTGTATACATTATAAGGAATATATCAAACTATGACACACCTCTTTCTGAGTATTATATAGATATCGGCCTTTTATCAGGTATGTTTCTTATTATTCTATTATTATCAATATTTACTTTCAAATGGCAACAAAAAACAGCATAAATATGAAATTATCAAATATACAGTTACGAGAAATTTTGAGTCAAAGACCCCCTTTCCTTTTAGTTGATAAAATAATAAAAATGGAGGGAAGAACCGTATGGGGATTGAAACATGTAACGGCATCCGAATCTTATTTACAAGGTCATTTTCCAGACAAACCTATATACCCAGGAGTTTTACTAATTGAAACCTGCGCTCAAGTAGGAGGTGCTTTATTTATTAATGATCCTGGTAAAAAAGGGAATGGGTATTTAGCAAATATCAAAGATTTTAAGTTTTTAAAATTCATTGTACCGGGCGATACCATCATAGTTGAAGCAACATTAATCAAAGAGATTGGAATTTATGTAAATATTGAAGTTATTGCCAAGGTAGATGATGAAATAGTAGGTAAAGGTAGTATAGTATATTCATTTCAAAAAATTTAAAAAAAATATTATGTCCAAAGTTATAATAAGCTCGATGGGAGTATGCCATCCACTTGGTATGGATATTGAATCTATCTCGAATTCGTTAGGCACTAATCTAATTAAAAAGTGTCATTTAAAAATCAACGAAGAATATGTCAATGAGATGTTAGATAAGAATGGCGTTGATTTTAATATAACCAGACGTATTGATATCGTTTCAAAAATTGTATTGTCAGCCACTTTATCATGTAAGAAAAGGCTTGGCGAACAATTAGATTTAAAAGACCATGTTGAAGAAATAGGAGTATTATTCAATACAAATTTTGGAGCTTTATCGAGTTCTAAAGAGTTTATTGAAGGTGCTCTTAAGAATGGTATTAAGAATGCCAGTCCCTTAATTTTTCCTTTTTCTGTTCCAAATGCGGCAACTGGCATAACCACAATCAACCTTGGTGTGAGAGGCTTTAACTCAACAATATCGGGATATAATCCCGTAGGATATGTATATGATTTAATTTTGCTTGGGAAGATGGCCGGTTGCTTTGTAGGAGGTTTTGAGGAGTGTTCAGCACATTGTGATAATATTTTGTGTAGTGATAACTCGTTTTATTCCGGTTCTATCTCAGATGGTTCTGCTACTTTATTTGTATGCACAGATGATTTTGCAGAAGCGAATGATCTAGCTAAACTTTTAGAAATTGAAAATTTTTCCACTCAAAATAGTTGTCCCCAGTCCTATTCCCTTGATAATTCAAATGATGTAGACGAAGAGACTATTAAAGATTGTATTATGACTTTACTTTCAAACGATGATACCAAAAATAAAATTAAATATGTTATCTCATCATTTAAATCAGGCGACATTTTATCGAATGTCGAATTAGCAGTGTTAGATGGTATTTTTAAAGAAGGTTTACCCCTCATTTTATATCCAAAATTATTTTTGGGAGAGACTTTCGGAGCTAGTAGTACTTTTAATATAGTATTTGCCCTAATTTATTCAGATAAACTTAAATCTGGAGAAAAAATTCTTGTTAACAATTATGATATAGGAGGGAATTACTCGAGTATATTACTTAATAAACTATAGTTAAAATGAATAGATTAAATTTAAGTGGCAAGATAGTTCTTATCACTGGTGCAAATGGTGGAATAGGTAGTGCAATAGCAAAAAGCATTATTGAGTATAATGGCATACCTATACTTCACTATCATAAGAATAATGAGAATGTGGTAGCTCTTACTGCAGAATATAACAAAAAAGGCATTAAGTTATATTCTTGTAATTTTGACATACGCAATGAGAAAGAAGTAAAGGAAGGAATAAAAAGTATTATAAAAGAATTTGGGCATCTTGATTCTTTAGTCAATAATGCAGGAATAGTCTCTCGTGGCTTTATACCTACCCTCTCATTGAATACCTTGAATAAAGTTTTGGATACTAATGTTATAGGAAATTTTTCTGTTCTGAAAAATGTTGCTCAGGTAATGATAAATCAGAAATATGGAAATATTGTTAATATTAGTTCATTAGCCGGTTCAACAGGGTTGAAAGGTCAAGCAGCTTACAGTATGTCAAAAGCAAGCATTGATTCGATGACCAGAATCGCTGCTAAAGAACTCGCTATGTACAATGTAAGGGTTAATGCAGTTGCTCCCGGATATGTTAGTGCCGGGATGTTAGAAAATCCATCCGAACAAGATATAGGATATATGAGACAAATACCTATGAAAAGATATGCTTATGATTATGAAGTCGCTGATCTTGTTACTTTTCTCTTATCAGATGCATCGTCTTATATTACCGGACAAATACTTGTTATTGACGGGGGGTTGTCAATTTCATTGTAAAACTAATTTCTAATTATTTAAAATTATTATTGTTATGGATTCAAGAAAAACAAAAATCAAGGAACTTATCATTAGTAGACTAAATTTAAAAATCACTCCAGCTCAATTTGGTGACGATGCTAAATTATTTGTCTCAAAAGATGAAGGTGGAATAGGGTTAGACTCTGTTGACACGCTGGAAATAGCAGTTGGATTAATGAATGAATTCGATATAGAGATATCCGATGAGGATATGCATATATTCGAATCTATTAATACAATAGATAAGTTCATCGGAGAAAATCTGTAAATTCAATAATTAAGGTGTGATTAATTTTTGAATTGCACCTTAATTATTATTTAATAATTCATTTGGATTGTTATTTGCATGTTGTACAATTGCCTAACTTAAAACCAAATGAGTTTACTGTGTATAATCCATTCAGAGTGACCGCAGCTACTTAAGTCTTTAAAAAAAATAATTATGAATAGCGTTAAGTATGATAGCATTATTGTAGGTGGAGGAATTGGCGGTTTAATATGTGCTAATCTTTTAGCAAAAGAAAATAGAAGTGTGATTATCCTTGAAAAAAATGATTTTGTTGGTGGAACTTATTCAGAGTTTTCTTTGCAAGGCTTACTGTTTAACTATGGTATTGATCATTATTTAGGTTTTGAAGTGCAAGGTCCATTAAGAAAATTCTTCAAGGATTTAGGATTGGAGCTGGAGTTTAGTCCGATAGAGCAAGTTGATTTGTATTTATTCCCTGATTTCAGCTTTCAGTTAACATCTAATTTTCAAAACCTGAAAGAATCTCTTTGCAAGATGTTTCCTAATGAAATGGAAAATATAGAGCTTTATTTTAATATTATTCGAAACTTATTTAAAAAAATAAATTCTGATTTATCCGAGTATTTAGATAAAGATTATTTCTTCTTCTTGGATTCAATATTTAAAGATGAAAAATTAAAAGCAGTATTATCAGCAAGAACCTTTTGTTCAACTATTAATACAGTTACAATGCTTGTATATTTAAGAAAAATAATATTTGGCGGGTTATATCAAAATAACTGCAAAAGGAACCTCTCTCAAATATTAAAGGACAAATTTATTGAGAAGAATGGTGTAATCCTATACAATCATTCAGTAGATAGATTTCTCATTGAGAATAACTCTATAAAAGGTGTTTTATGTGAAAATGGAAATCTTCTGGAAGCAAACTTTTATGTTTCGGCATGTGATATGAAAAATGTTTTCCTCTCAAAGCTTGGCATTAAATTGCCAAAGGATATTACACAGACCTTAGAACATAAAAAAACAACACTATCAGTGATAATGGTTTATATGATAGTAAAGAAACTACCTGATATAGCAAGAGAGTACAGGGCTAGTAAATTATACATATTTCAAGATTACAATATAAAAAAAATATATAAAGACAAGGAAGAGGGTATCTTGGATGCAGAGAATGGTATTAAGATAAACATTGTAGATTTATTTGATGAAGATTTTAAAAATAGAGATTATTTCAAAATACGCATTGAGTATGAGATAGGGTATGTTATAACCAACACTAAACTGAGTAAAAGAGAGATAACCGAAAAGCTAATTTCTACAGTCTCTTCAAAAATAGGAATTAACAGAGAAGATATTGTCGATTACAAAGTTATGTTTCCCGAAGATTTCAAATTGATGGTAAATACTACGAATGGTGCTGTTTCTGGATGGGCTCCAGATGATTTATTTGATCCTTCAAAATTTGAAGACTCTGTTGCGTTAAATTTCTGTCAAACAGGATGCTGGGATAAATATGGGAGTGGAATTCTACCCATATACTACTCGGCATTAAGGGCTGTAAACAAAATTAAAAAGTTTAAATGATGAATAAAAAAATTGTTATAACAGGTTTAGGTATATATTCTCCCATTGGGAAAAATGTAAATGAGGTTTATAACTCAATAGTTGAATCAAAGTCAGGGATCAAAAAAATAGAAGAATTAGATGTATCTGGCTTAAGAAACGACAAAGGTGGAGTAGTGAAAGATATTGATGAGATAAATACCATGAATGGGCTTCGTGCAAATTTGTTATTAAAAAATGCTGTAAACGAGGCTGTGTTAGCGTCACGTTTATTAGAGATTCCTTTAAAAGACAGGAAAAAAATCAGCGTTTCAGTTGGGACTTCAGTTGGTGGATATGGTGGTTTTGTTGATCATCTATATAACAGGTATGGATATAGTAAAAACGTAAATTTAAATCCGAATAGTACATTGAACCAGGATAATGGTGAAATTATCCGGAATATCCCATTTTCCTTACTAAGTTACGAAGTTGCAAATGAGTATTGTTTGCGAGGGCCTATAAGTTCTAGTATAACTGCCTGTAGCGCCAGTGCAAATTCTATTGTAATGGCTGCTGATATGATTAAATGTAACAGGGCAAATGCCGTTGTGGTATGTGGTGTTGATCCTATTACTCCGCTAACCTTGTTAGGTTTTAATTCATTAATGGCAATGACTAAAAGTGAGCTGAAAACAATGGATGAAAATAGGTCAGGACTTTTAATTGGAGAGGGTGCCGGTTGTTTAATAATAGAGGATGAAGAGTTTGCCATTAAGAGGAATGCTCCTATATTTGCAACACTTAGCGGGTGTGGCATTTCAAATGATGCATTTCATGCTACGCGACCTCATCCAAATGCATGCGGAGCAATTTTAGCTATAAGTAAAGCTCTTAGTGAAGCTAATTTAGTACCAGGTGATATTGATTATATTAACTTGCATGGTACGGGAACAAAGCACAATGATGTAATGGAGCTTATTGCTCTAGAAGCAATCTGGGGTGACAATATCTCTGTTCCTGTTAGTTCGTCGAAATCGATGATGGGACATACATTAGGAGCAGCTGGCGCAATTGAAGCTGTTATATCTATTATTTCACTGGTAAATAACCTGTTACCTCCCAATTTAAATGTTACGGAAAAAATAAAGGCCTTTAACTATAATCTGGTTCAAAAAACCAAGAAGGTTAATGAAGTAAAACATGTTTTATCAAACTCTTTTGGTTTTGGAGGCAATTGTGCTTCATTGATATTTAGCAAATATTAAAGTAGAAGCGTTATGGAGAATAAGATAAAATCCATCAGAACTCAAATTTTGATTAAGGTATTGTGTAATATTTACAGGGATAGGTTAATCTCTGAGCAGGCTGAATGTATACCATTAACCAGGAAAAAAAATATATTGGTTATAGCCCCTCATGCAGACGACGAAATAATAGGATGTGCTGGGTTTATTCAAGAATGTATTAAGAATAACATACATATTTATGTTTTATGTGTAACAGTTGAGGATGAAAGATCTGTAGTTCAACCAACTTATGAATCTGGAGAGAATATCCGAATTCTGGAGTGCAATGAAGTGAAAAAATTCCTAGGGTATAATTTTGTCGAATATCTGCGGATTCCAGAGCGTAGTTATTTCAATAACCAGAAATATATTGACAAGTTAAAGTGTAAAATTTGTGAGCTTATGTCGTCGTTTGATATAGATACGGTTTTTATTCCTAATTATTACGACAAAAATCCGGATCACAGGTATATTTGTTCTATCTCAATAGAGGCTATAAAAGACCACTTATCAAATATGAAAAGTTATCCTAAATCCCTGAAGAGCATCTTTTTATATGAAGTCTGGGGGCCCACAAATGCTACTCATTATTATGCTTTATCTAATAATCAATATCAAAATAAATTAATCTCAATGGGCTTATATAAAACTCAAATGAATGCAGTTAATTATTGCCAGATTATAGAAACCATAAACCGATTACGAGTTGCAGATTTTAAAGCAATAAGAAACAAAAAGAAGCTTGCAAGTAATCATTTTGATTATATGGAATTTTTTGAAAAAGTTGACCTCGTTAATTTGAACGAATATTTAATCTCAATACAAAAAGAATTATGAATGAAAATTTTCTTATTAGTATCGTAGTTATTACCTATAATAAGCTGGATTATTTAAAATCAGTTCTAACAAATTTAAGATTTCATGTGCGACTTAAAAATGTGGAAATTATTGTTGTAAATGACGGAAGCACGGATGACACCCGCTCTTTTTTGAAAAACAATAAAGAGAAATTAAACTTTGAATATGTAAATATAGAACATTCAGGTTCTGCAAAAGCAAGAAATACGGGGATCAATTTATCTAAAGGAGACTATATTCTTTTTATTGATAATGACATAATTATAGATGCATCGTACATAGAAAAACTGAGAGAATCAATTCTTTTATATCCTGATAGGATACATGCTGGAAATTTAAAATTAGTTCCATTAGAAAATGTGCCTGAATTTATGAATATTATAAGTCAGCCAGACTATTCCACTATACGTTGTTTTTTAGAGCAATATTCTTACAAAGATGCTATATCTGATAGTCTAAGTACTGCATATTCTCAAAAAGATGATATTAATTTAGCTTGTTGGTGGGCAATGGCCGGTGGGGGTAATATATGCTTTCCTAAAAAGGTATTATACGAAATAGAACTATTTGATGAAAACTTTAAGTCGTGGGGACCTGAAGATACTGAGTTATGTTACAGAGCTTTCACAAAAGGATATTATTTAAAATACAATAGTAATTCTTTGCTTTATCACTTGGAGCATCCCAGGAATATCACAGCTCTAAAAGAGTCTATGGTTAAAAATATTTCTTTGCTATACAAAAAATATAAAACAGAGGATATATTAGCTTTCCTGAACTTCTTTAATGGTATGATTTCATTAGATGAACTTAATAAGGTATGCATAAAAGTTCATCAACTAAAAGAGTTGGTTAACCTTAAAAACTATCATATAAGTTTAGGCTACTATATAAATAAAAATCAAGTGATTAAATGGGGAAAAGATGGAACTAACAGCAAAGTTTAAACAAAGATATCTTCCGGGGTTTGATTGCAGGTTAAGTACTTTTAGAAATACTTTAGCTGTTAGTGATATAGTATTATCTAATTCTATGATATTTGGATTATCCGGCACATTTATGTTTTGTTTCAACGATAACGAATATTATTCGCGCTTACCCTATTTTGTAGTGACAGGAGTTAATGATCAATCGCTCGAGAATTTGACTTTTAACCTTAATCTTTATTTATTTAGAGGTAGGATGTATAATATTATTGAAGCTAAGAAAGAGATTTCAAAATTATTATCAATGGGTTTACCTGTAAACATAGCTATTAATAGATTATTATTACAAGAAATCTGTGGCGAAAGTACCAATCAAATTAATATGGGGCATCATTATATAACAGTGACCGAATACAATAAAGAAAAAGATAATTTTATTGTTTTCGAGACTGATAAGTCAGAAGAAATAGCGTTAACGAGCGAAGAGTTAAATAGTATTTGGTTTTCTGATCTCGTTAATAAGCGTGATCAAATCGATCCTTTTCAATTATGCGATGGACAGTGGTATACTGCTAAATCAAGCTTTTTAAGTCATGACGATCTAATTAAATCGTGTTATTCAGGCATTCGAAAAGTTCTTACTAATTTCTTTCAATCTCCTATTCCAGAAATTATGGGAAAAGAAGCATTAAACAACTTTGCAAATAAGATTTCCCATTTAGAGAGTATTAGTGATACAAATTATGCGAAGACGTCCATTCAGATTTTAAACGCTATGGAATCGGGGATGAGTGGTGGTGGTTTGGGAAGGAAACTATTCAGCTATTTTTTAAGTGAATTTTCTCGTTTAACTAATTGTAATGAGGTCAAAGACATATCTCTGGGATATACAGAGTTAGCAGGATTATGGAGGAATCTGGTAAAAACGTTGACCAGTTATTTTCACACAACTAATGATACAGGGATAGAGGTATCCTACAAATCAATAATAGAACAAACAAAAGAAATCGAATCGTTGGAAATTAAATACATGACTGATTTAAAAGAGTGGTTCGAAAAAACATCATTTAAATGTTAAGAAAATGAGAGAAAACGAAATGCTAGTGGTTCCTCGTTTTGCCGAAGTTGATATGATTAGCGTCGTGCATCATTCAAGATATTGGGTTTGGTTCGAAGAAGCCAAATTCCATTTTTTGGAATCAATATTCGGTATAACACCACAAGATATTGCGTCTTCAAATATTTATTTGCCGGTTATAGATTGCAAGTGCTCTTATCTATCTTCTGTTAAATGGAAAGATAGGATAAAAATCATTACTAAAATGAATATTGATTCTACGTCCTCATTAGAATTTAACCATGAGGCATATTCGGATAATGAAGCTAATAAAAGGTTAATATGCAGAGCTTATGTAAAACATGCTTTTGTGGATCAGAACTTTAACCTAAAACTTCGTATTCCTTTATTATTTAAAAATGCAATCGATAGGAATAAGGAGAAAAGTTTTGCTTTCTTCTAAGGAAGACAATTTTTTAATGAATAATAAATATGACAAGGTCTCATAATTTTTCATATTGTGTATCAGAATATATAATAAACAGATACAATCAATTTATTGATGAAAGGATATGTTATATAATAGGATGTGCCTTTGGACTACGACTTCTTCCTGTATATAATTGTTTTAAATTAAATCCAAACACTAATTTTTTCGATTTAGATTTAAAAGATTATTTTATAGAGACGGTAAATCCACATGCCTTAGAGTATTTTACAACAAATATAAGGGCCATGTTTCGTCCTGAGAATGATGATAATATTGCTGATATAAAATGGATAGCAAGCGATTATCAAACTTTAGAAGGAAAAAAGACTTTAATTTCTATTTCCAATTCGATATTTGATGTTGAATCGATAAAAGGTCATCAACCTGTTTATAGTCTTTCATATATTGCAGATGATGTTGATCTGGATTTTAGCATAGGGTCTCTGAAGAATTGTACTATAGATTTACAGTTTTCCAAAGATGTATCTTTAAATATCGAAGTTGAACATTTTTTTAAATTCTGGCAGATAGATGGTTTAGAAGTTTTTAATGCCAATCGCTTTGTAATAGTTCCTCCTGTTTTTAAAGACTTTGAAAGTGTCATTCACAAGATCATTTATACCGCGTTAAAATTAAACTATTTTAAAGCAATAAATGAGACCTCGTTTTCTGGGTCAACTCTCATAAAAAAACTGCATGAAAATCTCATTAAGGATAACTCTCATAAGATATTAGGAGATCATATCGAATTCCTGAGATATTCATTGATGAAAAATTCAATTTTGGGTAAAGGGGATATGGATAAAAGCTATATAGCTGATTCGTTTAAATTTTTAACAGAATCAGGATATCTGGATTGTTCAAATTTGGTTCGTGTAGCAGAAGCAAACAGTGATTGCTGGAAAAATGTGCTTAATACGATATTGTATACAGATTTAATTTCAACGAATGAATTATCCGATATTTACTTAACGGTTTTAAATCAAGAATTGAAATTTGAGAATGAATTAAAAAAAGCATTAAAGCTATGAATGGTAAGAGTATACATTATAGGCACATTCCAGGTTCCAGTTGTGCATGTGTGGCGTGGAGCGGTGTATTCAGAAACTTGGGTTATAATTTTGAAGAGTCAGATATTTTTGGCCTAGGATCTGGTTTAACTTTTGGTTATGCTGCTGTAGCATCTTCTAAGTTTTTTGATTTATCCGTATTATCAACAAATCTTATCGATGATTTATTTATTAATCTGGGTATTTATGCTAAATTATACAGATATACAGATAATTATAAATGCCTAGAAGAAATAATATCCTTAATTGATAATAACATCCCTGTCGCTTTGCTGCTTAATCCTCTTTACTGCAAAAGATTAATAAAAGTTACACCCGAGGATGTACGACAATATTTACCTACTCATTGGATTGTAGTCACTGGTTATAACTCCGAAACAAAGGAATTGGTATTCTATGATAACAGGCAATTTAATCAGAGTGTAATTTCTTTCGAGAATTTTATAGACGGTAGAAATTTGTATACTGGAGTTTTCAATCAAAACCCACGTAATTATTTATATCATGTTTGTTATTTTGATAAGATAAATCCAATTGATTTTTCAATTAAAACATCACTTGAAAAAACATGTTTAAGCTTCTTGGAAGTACAAAAAGAATTATCTTTTCATATCGGATCGTATGGTTACGAAAAATGCATCAGGCATATTGCAATTTGGAACTCTATAATGCCTGAAGAAAATGTAAGAGAATTATTGAAAAAAATTAGGGTGTCAATAACAGGTGCTGGAGGGGTTAACGGAGCCTATAGAAGATTATTTTCCCGTTATCTTTTTAAGGCAAATGATGTTTTAAAAGAATCCTCTTATGTTAAAATCGCTCATCAATTTGCAGATTCAGCCTTATTATGGGAATATTTTGTCAAGACACTGGATGAATGTACTAATAGTGACATAACGTGTTTTTCTTCCAGCTTGTTAGGGCTATCAAAAATAATGGGTAATATATATAAAATTGAAAAGGAGGGAATGAAAAATATAAGTAAAATGATATAATTATTTAAAATCATGATATTATGAGAGAAAACATAGAATTTATATTTAGTACGGATAGAGACATCGTTGACGTAACTATAGTTATGAATATATGGAAGAGAAATCATATTAAAGAGCAATTAGAGTCATTATTGAGTCAGACGGTTATCCCAAAAGAAATTTGGATAATTCATTACGAGAAGCATGTATACCTTAGTGACATAATTGAAGAATATAGAATGTATTTTCCACACATCTCTGTTTTTGATTGTGATAAAAATCTGAGATATTTTGGGCGTTTTTCCCTTGCAATTAATATAACAACCAAATATGCCTGGTTAATCGATGATGATATTATTCCAGGTAGTGAATGGTTAGAAAGATGCGTAATTAAATGTCAGGAATTAAACTCTATTATTTCTTGCACCGGTAGAATTATACCTGAAAATAATTATGAACCGGAAAAAGGTGGTAAAGGTGATAGTAAAAAATATTTTGTAGGAGATATAGAGTATCTATTTAGAAACTATTGTGAAAAAGATACGATTGTAGATTTTGCATGCAATAGCTATTTTTTTCAAACAAAATGGCTTGAGGCTTACTGGCATATTTGGCCTGCAACTTTTGATACAGGTGAAGATATTCATTTATCAGCAACATGCAGAAATATTTTAAATGTTAATACTTATGTATTAAAACAAACAAATAAGCAAGAAACAGGGAACCTTAAAAAAGCGTATGGATTTGATGATACAGCTACATGGAGATATTCTAATTTTTTAGAGTTAAGAAGGAATGTATTACAGTATCATATTTTGCATAAAGGGTGGAAGCCTTTAGAATGGCGAGATAAAAGCTATTAAAAAACACATTAATTGGAATTATTATGAGTAAGGTGATTATAATTGGAGCCGGAATTTCAGGTCTTTCTGCTGGAATATATGCGCAAAAATACGGCTTTAGAAGTCAAATTTTTGAGATGCATAGTATTGCCGGTGGTCAATGTACTGGATGGGATAGAGATGGCTATCATATTGATGGAAGTATACATTGGCTATCAGGTACAAGAAAAGGAACTGTGTTAAATAAGCTTTGGCATGAGATTGGAGCAATTAATGATATTGAAATATATCAGCCGGAATATTTTTCTTGTACAATGGGGGACAAAGAGAAAGTTTTTATTTATAGTAATAAAGAAAGGTTACAAAAACATTTAATTGAAATATCTCCAGAAGATGAAAATGAAATAGTTAATTTGTTGAATTTAAGCATGGTTTACTCAAATTTCGAACCACCTTATGATCAACCCTGTGATCAACCTCAATATACACCACTATTTGTAAGAATCTCTGAAAAATTAAATTCCATTAAATATTGGAGAAAGAGATCGACTCAACTGGATTATAATAGAATTACCGTGGAAGAATATGTTGAACATTTTAAGAATCCTAGTATCCGATATTCACTTAAATCACTTTTGCCTACGAGCTACAAAGCTTCTGACCTATTTTTTATGTTAGGTTCGTTTCTGAGTGGAAATGCTGGCAAACCGATGGGAGGATCGAGATCTTTTGCAAATAGAATTGCTGACTATTATTCTACGTTGGGGGGAGTAATTTCGTATAATAAAGAAGTCAAGCTAGTTAATATTGAAAATGGTATTGCAAAATCGGTTATACTTAAAGATGGTTCCGAACATGAAGGAGATTATATAATTATAGCGTGTGATCCAAAAGTTATTTTTAATAAGCTTATCCCCGACAAATTTATGCCTCTAGAATTTAAGAAAAGATATAGGAGGCCATATATATATCCACTCATATCATGTTGCTTTTTATCCTTCCGAATTGACAAAGATCTTAAAGACTATCCCTCAGTAATACATTTTAAAACAGTGCCTGTTAAAGTAGAGGATCATGAGATTGATGAGTTATCAATCACACATTATTGTCTGGAGCCGAACTTTTCCCCAGAAGGTAAATCTATTATAACAGTTCATCTTTACGCAAACTATGATTGGTGGAAAGAAAAAAGAAATACTATTGAAAATTATAAAACTGAAAAGATACAACTTGCAAATAGGATAATTGACAGAATAGAAAAGAGATTTCCTGAACTTAAAGATAAAATACATTTACTTGATGTCGCTACGCCACTAACTTATGAGCGTTTTTGTGGTGCATATAAGGGCGCATATATGTCGTTTGGGGATACACCCAATGCTATACCCTTGAAATCACAAAAAATTTCCCAATTATTAAAAAACGTTTTTCTTGCCGGTCAATGGTTATTGCCTCCCGGAGGTTTGCCTAACGCGGCACTAACTGGAAAGTGGGCAGCTGATAATATCCGTGACTTAGAAAAATGAGAAAAATTTTAAAAGTCAAAGTCTTTAACTTAGATGAATCTGTAATAAAAAACAGATAAGTGCATTCATGTAAAATGAAGAAGAGATATAAACAGAAAAATCTGCTTTACTGAACGGCAATACCTTATCGGAATGCTAAATCAATTTTATTAATAGAAGAGATAATGCTACATATAAAATAGATAATTGGCTAATAATTGGGAGCTAATAATTGGGAGAATAGGTGATATCAAATATTTAATTAATACCAAATCAGCCCTTTTTATATAATTATCTGAAATATATTCTTAAATAATATAGTTTATAAAATAAAATATATTATATTTGCAATATGTATTATGTTGTAAATACAAAATAATGTTGAATAAGTATCATAATAAATCGTTTATGAAAAATGAAAGTATAAAATATATTATAAGGAATATAACAAGAAAGAAGAAACAATCTTTTTTCACCATATTGTGTATAGCAATTTCGGCTTCAATAATCTTAAGTAATATTTCCCTGAATAATGGGTTACAATCCAAATTAAAAGAAGGCATTAATCAGGCTATATCCGGTCAATTAACAATCTATAGCTCTGCTGATCCTAAAATAAATATTTTAGAATCTCAATTAAAGGAACAATATCCATTTAATCTGCCAAATGAAACCCTGGAAAATATAAGAAATGAAGAAGGTCTTCTAATAAATAAACGCATTCGACTAGGGGCACTGGTATCTTATTTTGATGAGACCTCTTATGTGAATATTCATTCTATTGAAAATGAACATTTTAATCGAATCAGTAATTTATTAAGTTTGAATGAAGGTACCATGCCTAAGGATATAAATGACATTTTAATAAGTGAAACTACGGCAGATGAATTAAATTGCAATGTGGGTGACTCTATCTTACTTTTAGCTAGTAATATTAATGATTATATGAGTGATGCAGTCGGAGTGGTTTCTGGTATATTTGAAGAAAGGGGGATCGCTATGTTTTTAAATTATAATGCTTTTATACCTTACTCTTTCGGAAAAGAACTTTCTCAACTTGAAGGTGAAAATTATCTAGAATTAATCATAAACTCAACTGATAATAAAGACATACCGAAAGAATCAATTAAAAAGATTAAAAAAGAAGTTGCTGAAATAACTACAGGTATATATGTTGCAAGCTGGGAGCAAACAATACCACTCTTTTATAAAATTGTGCAAGTTTGGAAAGGTGGTGGGTATTTAACCCAAGTTATTTTCATTGTATTTAGCTTGCTTATTATTATCAACTTAACAGCTCTTATTATAAATTCAAGAAGAAAGGAATTCGGCACATTATTGGCATTTGGATTTACCTGGCCCCAGATCGGTTTTATGCTGGCTGCCGAATACCTACTTATTTCTACGATATCTATTCTTGTTGGATATGGTTCTATAGAATTACTAATTAGCACCATTACAGATCAGGGTATATATATTGATTCTAAAGACTTGCAATCGGCGCTTATGACGGAATATCTAAAACCAACTATATATGTAAAAGATATTCTGCATGTGTTCATTTTATTTGGAATGACGACTCTTTTAGCGGTATTTATCAGTATACGACGTGTCCGCAAGTTAAATCCTATTTTATTAATAAATAAAAGATAATGGTTATGGGATTGTTACTAAAATTTGCCAGGCGAAATGTTCACAGAAATATAAGATCAACAGTATTGAACGGATTGGGTATTGCTTTATCCGTATTTGTCTTATTATTGGTTTTCTCTATATCAGAGGGGATTGAATCTCAAATAGTATCACGCAATATAAAATTTGAAATGGGAGCGCTCTCTATTGTTACGGATAAGAAAATAGCAAGTTATAATAACGAGCAAGAAGGAAACCATCTACTGGAATTTATCAATTCAATTCTGGACAAGAATGAAAACATTGTAAGTTATCATCCAAGAATGTACATTCCAAACTCTAACATATATTTTGAGGACAATTCACAAGCTATGCAAATAATAGGAATGACAGATCCAGAATTACCTCTTATCGGTGAGATGCTTGAAATACTACAAGGAGATACTGATATCGCAAATAATAGAGGCATAGTAATCAGCGATGCTGTTGCCGATATTTTACATGTTAAGACGGATGATTATTGTAATCTAATGGTTCAGACTATTGATGGATCTGTCAACTTCGATGAGTTTCAGGTTAAAGGGGTTTTCCGCTACACATCACAACTCAATAAATTTTCGGTATATGCGAATTACAATGATGCTAAACTGCTATTTCATAGTAATTTACCTTCAAGAGTAATTATCAATATTAATTCTTTAGATCATGCAAAGAATATAAAAATTGATTTGCTAAACCAATTGGGTTGTGAAAACTACGAAATAGATCAAGAGGTTGAATGTAGCGGACTAAAAATTTCTTCGTACTTAGATCATATCGGAATGGCTAAAACTCTTTCTACATTTAATAGATATGGAATGCTTTCTTTAGCATCTTTCCTGATTATAATATCCTTTATTGGTATATGGTCAATGCAAACAGAGAATATAAATGAACGTTACCGGGAAATCGGCTCATTGCTTTCTTTCGGATTTAAAAGAAATACCGTGAAGTTGGTATTCCTCTATGAGTCACTTTATATCAGTTTCATATTCTTCGTCCTTGGTTTTGCTATTGTATTGTTTGTTGTCCTTATTATCAACCTTAATAAAGGCCTTTATCTGGGTGAATCAGCATCATTTGCTTTTGGCTCAACAATAGTCAACCCGGGATTAACTATCATGCATATAGTTATCGTATTTATCACTACTGTTTGTTATCCTTTTCTAGCTACGGTTTTATCGTTGTTGACGATCGATAAGAAAAAAATAATTGAGTTATTAAACAATTAAACAAAAGAGAGATGAGAACAAGTATTTTAATATTGCTCACTGGATTTATCAGTTTATTTGTAAACGGTGTTAGGGCCAATATACAGACTTCTGACTATTTATCGGACTTGGATAAATCGATTTACATAGAGTATGCAACCATGAAGATGGAAATGCTCAAAAATAATAAAGTAGTCAGGTATTATGACATGGAATTTTATAGATCTGATAGTAAAATGCGTATGGAGTTTACAGCTCCTGCATCGGAAAAGGGTAGAAGGATGTTAAATGATAATTCCAGCCTTTGGATGTACCTTCCCCGTACGAGTAAAGTCATAAAACTACCATTTAAACAATCATTCATGGGTAGTGATGCTTCAAATGCTGATTTGATGAGACTTTGTTTTAAGAATGATTATGAAATTGTAAATATTACAGACAAAGGAAATGCCATTGTGCAACTCGAATTAAAAGCCAAAGACCTGGAGGTAGCATATAGTAAAGTGATTTTACTGTATGATACTAAAAGAAAAGTGCCAATTGAACAAGAGATGTTTAGCCTTTCCAATAAATTGATAAAGACAATGTTTTATGAAGATATTATGAAAATAGGCGATACTTATATCCCTTGCACTATTAGAATTAAAGAAGAGCTTCAGAAAAACACTGAGACTAAGATGTATTATACTAATATTAAAAAAGAAAATACAAAACCAGCCGAATTTTTCACATTAGGCTCATTAAGAAGATAAGAAATGAAAATATTTGGAATATATAATATCCTCTTTTTTTTACTATTGGCTCATATACAGCAATCTATAGCTCAAGAGTCTAAATTGAACTACCAAATAATTCTGGAGACAAAAGGCGAGTATAATTTAATTGATGAAAATTCAAGAGTTAATCCTGGTAACCGGATGAAACTAGATGAATTCTCTTCTTTATCTCAATTATATCCAATCTTTGAATTAAAAAATACATGGGGAAATTTCGATACCAATTTACAAGCTGAATCAAATATCCAGAATTATAATTTTGCAAAGGATTCCACAAATTTCTCTTTTCAGGAACTATATACCCAACTTGTGTTTAAAGGAAAACATTTTTTTGTATTTGGAAAAAAACGGCTGGATTGGGGGACAGGAATGATATGGAATCCAACAAATTTTTTTATCCAGAAAGATCCTGTGAGAATTCAAAATCGTTTGGAAGGATTATTCATGTTTACGTATTCGTACCTATTTGGACAAAACACTTTGAGTTTTTATGTTTTTCCTGAGAGAAAAGGAAAAGACTTTAAGGCTGCTATAAAATATGATTATTCAAAAGAGCGACTAGATGCAAGTTTTTCATTCGTTGAGTATGGAAGATATCAACAGTTTGGTTATGATATATCTTATGGAGGTGATTTATTTACGGCTTATAGCGAAGGAGTTTTAAAAAATTATACAAAGAGTTTTATTGTCGATAACAATGGAACACTTATCCCTCCTCAACTCAGAAGTGAAAAGTTTCGAAGTGAGCTTGTATTGGGTACAACAATTATTTTTAATTCAAATCTTTCATTTAGCGGAGAATATCGTTTTCGTGAAGATTATCTGAGTAAAAACGATATTAAGCATTATAAAAAATACTTACCCGAGAACATAGAACTATTTGATCCCTTGAGTATGGGTAAACATTCATTATTCGGGAATTTAGAATATAAAGATACTTATGCAAGATGGTCCGTAAATTTACGGTCTTTTTACGATGTATCATCGAATCAACTTGCTATATCTCCTGTAGGAATATTCTCCCTGAATAATTTACAAATCGAATTGACAAGTATGTTCTATAATAACTCAATAGCAATATATGATCTTCAAACCTCATTATTAGTAAGTTGTTTTTTCTAAAATCATATTATTATGAATACAATTATAAAATTAAATAACATTGAAAAAAGTTACAAGAACGGCAAAGTTAAGAATGAAGTACTAACTAATTTTTCATGGAACTTTGAAATTAATTGTTTCACGGTATTAGCTGGACCTTCGGGTTCAGGTAAATCTTCTCTTCTAAATATTCTTGCTACATTAGATCGACCTGATCGCGGTATTTATACCTTAGACGGGCAAATGGTAAACTTTGAAAATAAAAAAGAGTTAACAACGCTTCGAAGAAACAATTTTGGCTTTGTATTCCAATCTTTCAATCTTATACCTGTTTTAAGTGCCTTAGAAAACGTTGAATTACCACTCACTCTTTTTAAATACAGCGAAAAGAAAAGAAAGACTATGGCGGTGGAAGCGTTGACGCTGGTCGGGTTAAAAGATAAGGTTGGCAAGCGACCTTATGAAATGTCCGGAGGAGAACAGCAACGGGTAGCGATTGCTCGTGCAATCGCCCGCCACCCTAAAATCATATTTGCAGATGAACCTACGGCAAATTTAGATAAAAAAAACGCTTGGAATATAGTTCATTTGATGAAAGACCTGAATGAAAAAGAAGGTTTGAGCTTTATTATCGCAAGCCATGATGATAAAGTTATACAGACTGGAAAAGATGTAATCCAATTAGGAGAATAATCTATACTTCAGATTATAAAAAATATTGTAATATAAATTGCTATATTTGTGGATCAGTTAGAATGATTATGGAAGATAGGACGTTAAATGAAACAGAAAGTTTTGGTATTATTACCGAAATGATAAAGAATGCCCGTACTAATTTAAGGGCAAAAATTAATTGCAATATCTTATTGCTTTGGGGATATACTATAGTTATAGTATCATTTCTTGTGTGGTTTCTAAAAATAAAGAATTACTTTGGGTGGGCTTCACTATTCTGGTTGCTTATCCCTTTAATCTGCATACCTACAACTTTATATATGCACACAAAAGATAAGACTAAGATTACTTCTTACATTGATAAGAGTGTTTTCTATATTACACTTCTTTTTGCAGTTATCTGTACAACTACAGCAATCTCGACAATAATCATAGATTACCCTATACTATTTATAGAACAACTGTTTGTAAGTAGCATGATCGTTATATTGGGTATTCTTATCAGATATAAGGCAATTATTGTGGGAGGAATAATTGGAATTATTGCAGCACATTTTTTGTTATTAATACCTGATATGGTTTCCCAAATACCTATTTTTGCTGCAACTTTCATTTTTTCTATAATTATACCCGGACATATTTTCAAAAAGTCTATCAATACTCATGTTTAAGGGATTAGATCCACTATTACATTCGGAATTGCGTTTAGCAATTATGTCTCTCTTGATTTCTATTCAAGAAGCAGATTTTATGTTTATAATGGAACAAACGAAAGCCTCGGGAGGAAATATGAGTGTACAGGTAGATAAACTAAGGAAAGCGGGTTATATAAAAGTGACTAAAACGTTTAAGGATAAAAGGCCTCGTACCATCTGTAAAATTACACAAAAAGGGATAGATGCTTTTGAAGAATATGTGGAGTCATTGAAAAGCTACATAAAACTGAAATAATTTCCATCTGATGTCAAAATCCCTGTATATCTGGAAGAACTGGAAGAAGACAGTAACCCGATTCTGGAATCTTATTAAACTACCACCCCCAAAGGAGGTGGATTTGGTAAAAAGATGAAGGCATAGCCTTCAAACGGGGTCTTTGGAATGTAGTTGGGTTAGTCAAACAACGTAAAGTTTTGACTTTTGGCCCCTTCTTTTTTGTCTTGCTCCTCTTGGTACTGGACATAACGTCGAATCATATCTTCGTTCAGTCCCACGGTGTTGACAAAATACCCCCGAGACCAAAAATGATTGCCCCAATATGGTTTTTGTTTCAACTTTAACACATCCTTCATTGTGCAAATTAGTAGATTATTATCTAAAAAAATATACCTTTGTTGCTATAAAAGATTATCAAATTTTAAACTATATATAACGGGAATGAATGGAAAAAAAACCAAAGAACTAATACTCCGCGAGGCGTTTAAATTGTTTTCAGCAAAGACATATGAGCAGGTTACTTTTACAGAGCTGGAGAATGCCACACAACTGACAAGAGGAGCAATAATGTATCACTTTAAAACAAAAGAACTGATATTTAAATCTATGTGTGATAAATATCTTCTTGAAGATGGGTCAATTCTAGATAAATTAAAATCAGTAGATCCAGATATACCCCTAAAGGACTTCATCAATATATATATTGAGTCTGTTGTAGAAATAAAAGAATCAACTAAATCAGTCGGAATTAATAATATAAATAGGGCTTTGATTAATATAACCAACCAAGCAACGCACTATTATCCCAGCTTTGAAATAAAAGCATTAAAATGGCAAATAATACAGATCCAGATGTGGAAAGATATCTTGCATAGAGCGGTAAAAAACAATGAAATAAGGAAAGATATTGACCTTGAAATCGCATCAGATTTATTTGAAGATATATATTGTGGAATTTCGTATTCAGGTATTGTATATCCAGACGGTATAGAAGTTGAAAGATTAAGGAAAGCTTTATATTTCATCTATGATTTAATAAAATATTAATCAAGAATTAAAGTTTTATCCATATTTTTAAATTAAATTTGAACCATATATATGGTCTAATGAAAAAATAAGAAAATGGATAGCTACAAAATTGATTTACAGGAAAACAAGAAGAGTAAAGATGGTTCAATTCTGGGTAAAGTTAATGATTTTCAATCTCAATTGAAAGAACATGAAAATCAAAGATTAAACATATTAAAGAAATCACCTCTCTCTTCTGCTTGTGATAGAATCATTCGTCTTAGGGACAGGTTTAACAATAATGCAGAGATCAAAGCGTTAATGTTTGGATCTAACAGTTATTTGGGGATAATAACCAAAACAAATACAGTTAACAAGGCTATTGAAGTAACTAAAAAATTCGGAATTGGCGCAGGAGGTGTTCCTTTGCTTAGCGGGACAAATATATTTCAAAATGAACTAGAGTCTACAATAGCAGATCTAAAAGGTTTTGATGATGCAATTATCTTTTCTTCCGGATTCACGGCCAATATTGGAGCCATTATAGGGTTGGTCAGATCCAATAATTTAATTATCCATGATAAATTAAACCATGCCAGTCTGATTGACGGCAGCTTGATGTCTGGTGCTAAAATGCTTAGATACCAGCATAATGATCCTGCCTCTTTAGACAAAATTCTTCAAGAAAATTACAAATTATATCCAAATGGAATTTTGGTTGTTACTGATGGCGTTTTCAGTATGGATGGAGATATTGTCAATCTTCCTGCAATTATTAACATCGTCAATAAATATAATGCTGTTCTACTTATTGATGACGCCCATTCTACGGGAGTAATAGGAGATAGAGGCAGAGGCTCCCTTTCTCATTACAATATTTCACAAAGAGATAACATCGTTGTAACAGGAACTCTAAGTAAAGCAATCGGGACTGTGGGGGGATTCATTACAGCAAATCAGAAAATTATAGACTATCTAAGGATATTTGCCCGCAGCAATATGTACTCTACCGCCTTACCTCCTTCTGTGTGTGCATCCTCCACAGAAGTTATAAATTATATGAAAACCTCAGATGTTGTTTATAAACTAAAAAAGAATTCCGAATACATGAAAAACCGACTTTCATCTTTGGGATACAATACATTAAATTCTGAAACAGCAATAATACCCATAATAATCAAAGATGAATACAAATTAACTCAAATATCTAAATATTTTTTTGACAAGGGAATTGTGACCAATTACATTTACCCGCCTGTTGTCTCACCGAACAAATCAAGAATTAGGATAAGTATGATGGCCACGCATACTAAAGAAGATATGGATTATTTTATAACGATCTTGGAGGAAGTTGATTCTCTGTTTGGTATTAAATAACCTGTCCCCAGATAGAAGAGATATCCACTTATTAATAAAAATGAATATGAATAAAATCAAGTCCACAAAAACTAGATATAATGCAGACTGGTGTAATTCAATAGATGAAATATCAAAAGACGATTGGGGTCAAATTTTTGGATATAGCATTTTAGAAGGGTATTCTTTTTTTTATGCGATGGAAAAGGCAGAACTGTCCGGCGCCTCTTTCTTCTATTTAAGAATCAGGGATGGGCAAAAGATTTTAGCACTCGTCCCTTGTTTTACTTATAATTTACAATTGGATGTATTAGCTCCTGTATTCATAAAAAAGAATGCAAAAAAAATAAGATCTATTTTCTCTGGTTTTTTACAGGTTAAAATTTTGGGAGTTGGCTCTTTAGCATCCACTTGCAGGCAACATATAGGCATCTTAAAAGGGCTAACAATGGAGGAATCCGACGTCATAGGAAAAATAATCTCCCAGGAAATTAAAATAAAAGCAAAGAGTTTAAGACACAAACTTGTTTTTATTAAAGAAGTCCCAAGTGGCCAGTTGAACAATATAAAAGCGATCTTATCCGAAGACTTTTATTTTTATCATTCTCTACCGAATTCTTTTATCCCGATTTTAGAAGAAACAACGCCATATCCGAGTGGATTGAAAAGAAAGGAGAGGGAAAGGTATAAGTCGTTGAAAAAAAAGTTTGCTGAAAAATACAGATGGGAATTGGTTTCGGACTTCTCCTCTTTAACAACTGAGTTTGAAAAGAAATATATTGATACATATAATCGGTCCAAAAATAAATTCGAAGTCCTGAATAAACGTTTTTTCGATTTCATAAACAGTGAATTAAATCAAGATTCTTTTCTATTAATTGCAAAAAGTTTGGATGGTGAAAACCAATCAATCGGGCTAGTCCTGAATGAAGAAGATTCTTTAATACCCTTATATCTGGGATTGAATTATGATGAAAAGGATTCTAAAACAATTAAATTACTACATCTCAACTCTATGCTGCGTGTTATTGAGGAGGCTGAAGAAAGAGGAAAATCCCAAGTGATTTTAGGGCAAACCAGTTATTACCCAAAAGTTCTGTCAGGGGCACTGGTAGAAGGCCTTTATCTAGGATTTTATTCATACAACAACTTTATTCAGTTTTTCATTAGGCATTTCTTGGGAAAACTTTTTACCCCTACCAAGGTTCTAGATAATGTCTATAAAAAAGAAATAGGTGTTAGATTGAAAGGCTGGTATTCCGAACAAGGAATCGATATCTGTAATTGAAGGAGTTGGATAAATCTAGACCCTTTTTCTATTCTATACAATTGGACTGTACTCTTCGCTGTATAAAAGAGTAGAGCTTAGTAAGGCTTTGACTATAATCTAAATTCAGTGAGTGAAAATATTTTTCTTTTAAGGGTAATCCGGTAACGAAAGAAGTAAATAGAATGACTAATTCTTCTGTGCTATGATTGCATATTAACTCTTTGCTTTTATGAGCATTATCAATTACGGTTTTCCATATCTCAATATCTAAAGACATAACATTGTTAATCTTTTTGTCAAAATCTTCGTAGTACTTATATGCCTGAAAAACGAAATTGTAATAGCTCATTTCAGGTTGGTCAATATGATATATTTCTTTTATTTGATTTATAGCCCTCTTTTCCGGGCTTTCGTATAACTCAATAAATTGTCTGAGAGATACGGTATCGATAATATCTTGTATATTGGTCGGCACTGCCAGAGAAGGGAGGAATAACTCATCAACAACTGATTCAAAGATATTTTGCTTATTTCTAAAATGATAAAATATCGTACCACGAACCTTCTGAGAAGCCCGCTCCAGTTCTTCTATAGTTCCTTTTTCTACATTATTCGTTAGAAACAACTTATAGGCTTCTTGCAGAATAAGCCTTCTGGAATTAGTCGCATATTGCATTACTATATATATTAAAAAGTACAGGACAAACTTACTCCGAACGAAAGCGGTGGAACAGCTTGAGAAACAGAAATAAGTAAGCCTGTACTATAAGATATATAGCACCGGAATACATATTTCTACTGTTTCTCGAACTTAAACTTCCACCTTCTCGTTCAAGTAGTTATATGAATTCTCTTTTTTATTCTTATACAAAGAAACTAAAAATTTCCTGTTAGAACAAACATAAAGTAGGAATAATCACTTTTTTGAATTATTTTTACACCTTACATATAGTATAAAGGCATGAAGCTCTGATTTCCGAACGAAAGCGGTGGAACAATTTTGATTATCTGAATGATGAGATCTTCATGCCTTCTTTCATAATACACGCTTATAAAATATAACAGGATGCGCTATTAGAGCAATTACTCTTGATATATAAATACATTCGTCTCATCCTGTTCGCTTTCTAATCAATTTCCATTAGATTTAGATATTAATTTTATTGAACCGTATATACGGTTCAATAAAATATTTATATATTGCAAAATGAATAAGTCTCTACTCACAAAATTTTATTGTAAATGAGAATTTAAAGCTTACTTACTCTCTAGAAGAAATCATATGATTTTTTGGAATTAAAGGAAAGAGTAACAAGGAGATCGAGAGACTATAAAGAAGAAATTATAGTCTGGCCCCATTTAAAGCAGTTTGTTCTATATGAATATATCTAAATATTTTATTATACAAAACAAAGCTCCTCCATAGTTTTCAATATTCTGAAATTCAGTAATTTGTCTGCAAGTAAAAAAATGTTTAATTAATACTGTTTTAATATCATATATCTCTGTAGGTATTAAATATAAGATTATAAATCAGAAGAATATACTAAATATCAAATTTATGGAAACGTTATTAAATACAGATTTTTTCATTATAATAAAAAAATACAGTTATGAAGGGAATTCTGAAAATATACTCTTAGCATACAATAAGTTTGTGAGAACGCTAACAGCACTTTTTCAAAACGCCAAAGACTCTAAATATTTATATTTTCTATTCAGCTTTACAAAGATAGAACTTCTTGCAATACAAGAAGTTGACAACAATGAGAATCCAGAAAAAAAAGTGAGATTATAGGATATATTAATAGAGCCATTTTGATGCTGGATTCAGCTGTTGATTGGCTCAAAATTGATGTAAGGTCACTTTCAGAAAGCGAAAAAATCCCCAAAAGGAAGTCTTCCCACTATCAGTGGACAGCAGATATCTCAAACCTTGTTGAACTGGCATACGCGATATTAGAAGCAGGGTGTGTTAATGATGGAGACGCCGAGGTTATGGCATTTGTTGAATTTTTAGGAGAAACATTCAACATAAAAATCGAACGGTGTTCTGATTTTTACTATAAAATGCGAACGAAAAGTGGGAGTAGAACTGCTTTTCTACATAAATTAATAAAGGCTTTGGAGGCAAGAATGGATCGTGATGATGAGAAAAATTATCGAAGATAAAGAAAATCGTATTGAAAATGGATAGGATGAGCTTTTGAGGTCATCCTATCCATTTTCGAGTATTATATTTATACTACTCTTATTTAGGAAACAATTTACTTAGCTCAGGGTCATCCTTAATCCTAGCCAGTTCATCTTGAACAATTTGCTTGGTTTCGGCTTTGATACGATTGTAATTCTCCTGTATTTGCTCTTTCATGCGATCTACGCCATTTTCATCCATGAAATTAGTAATAACTGGAATTTTCTTATAAGCTTTAGTCTCTGCTGTTACTTTAGCGTTATCAACAACAATTTCGGCATGAAATATTTTTTGTTCGATGCGCTCGTCAAAGTTATCTGCTACAGCACCCACAAACATCCCTTGCGTTAAATTACTAATTTTCGATGAGGGTATTAGGCTATCCATTTGCGTACTAATTGAAGTCGATTTATCCTGACGATTAATAGTCATTGAAGTTCGCTTTTGTAATACTTTTCCGAAACGGTCACTAAGGGTTTTCGCTGTTTCTCCAACCACCTGACCGGAAAAAATATTGCCCACCGTATTCATTACTACTGCGGCCTCTTTATCACCGTAGTCCCGCTTTAATTGAGAAAAATCCTGAAAACCCAGGAGGACGGCAACCTTATTGCTTCGAGCGGTAGCAATAAGGTTATCCAAGCCTTTAAAATAAATTGTAGGAAGCTCATCAATCACAATACTACTTTTCAACTGCCCTTTTTTATTCACTAACTTTACAATACGGCTGTTATACAACCCAAGTGCAGCCCCGTATATATTTTGGCGGTCAGGATTATTACCAACAACCAATATCTTAGGCTCATCCGGATTATTGATATCCAATGTAAACTCATCGCCCGACATAACCCAATATAACTGGGGACTGATCATTCGTGAGAGAGGAATTTTAGCTGATGCAATCTGCCCCTGGAGCTGCTCCATCGCTCCACCGAGCCAGGCATCCATAAAGGGAGACAAGTAATTTTCCAACTCAGGATAACTTGTCAGTATCGGGAAAATATCTTCATACCGCTTGTTCAAAAATTCGATAGCATGCGGAAAAGTACAGTATTTACCATCTTTATATATACGCAAATACCAGATAATAGCGGCAAAAAGAATTATTGGAGACTCTACAAAGAAATCACCCTGTTTCTGCACCCAAGTTTTGTTGAGATTAAGCATTATGGTATAGGCAGACTCATAAGCATCCGAGATATCATTCATAAAAGAGGGGTTGATGGGATTACACCGGTGTGAGCGGGAAGGATCATCAAAATTTATCACATAAAATTTAGGTACTTTTTTGTATCCCTTCTGATTATTCAACAGATGATTATAAGCGATAGTAGAAAGATCAGGAAACTTAAAATCGTACACATACATCGAAAACCCCTTTTCGATCTGCTGTTTTATGTAGGAATTAACTATTGCATATGACTTACCGGAACCGGGAGTACCAAGTACAATACTCGCTCGAAAAGGATTAACTACATTTATCCATCCTTTCCATATCTTTCTTTTGTACCAGAATTTTATAGGCAAATTAACCGAATATTCATTTTCCAATAGACGAGTCTCCTGCATAAACGATTCGTTCTCCAGATTGAAAACGTCATCCATCATCGTATTTTTCAATAGGCGTGACATCCATGTTCCGGCTACCAGCAAGCATAAATAACCACAGGTAAGCGTAAAAATATAATAGATGCTATCTAAAGACGGATCTAGGAGCCACCAGTTCATGAAAAACAGCAGAAAACCGATCCCCAACCAGATATAGATCTTATTCCAGGTAATTTTTTCTTCTTTTACTCCTTTCGTACCCAAACACGAAAGGGTCAGGAAAATAACCGAAAAAACCTTTGTGTACAATAGGTTCTTGAATAATCCGGTTGTCCTGTTGAAATTCAGTAGGATTTTATCCACTACGTCAATGTTGATTTTCCATTCGATTATTGAATCATAGCAAAACCAATAAATATGAACTACCACAAATAAAATACTAATGCCTCGCATAAAGTCCATGACTTTTGCCAAGCCTCTCAAATCATCTTCATTTTGCATAATCTATTTTAATTGGTAAAATGCAAAGATGAGTATGAAGGTTACTGTTATATTGCTATCTGTCTATTTGTGATAACATTTGGCGTTAGTTTGGTAGCATGTGGCGTTATTTATCGTATTTAATGGTATCTTTGTAAAGGTTACAACGACAAATAAGATGTATACAGTTGGATATAAAGGAACTATTGTTAGTGTTCCCAAAGGGAAAGAAAAGATATTTTTCTCAGAAGGGGGGAAGTTTGACCGCGATTTCAAATGTTTTTATTTTTTAAGTTCGTTAGTTAAAACTATGCACTTTCAGTGCAAGGCTTTAGCTTCTACAAATATTTAGTACTTTTGTAAGAAAGTCGTTACAGATGGAACACCGCAAAAGTAGTCACAATGTGCACAATTTACAGGTTCACCTTGTCTGGATAACGAAATATCGTTATAAGGTCCTGACCGGTGATGTTCAATTGCGCCGCTGTCGAGACATCCTTCGCCAGGTGAGTAATTCGTTGGACATCGAGATCCTGAAAGGGGTTGTCAGCAAGGATCATATCCACTTGCATATAAGTTACCCCCCAAAGTTGAGTGTGAGCGATATCGTGAAGCGCCTTAAAGGGCGCAGTTCACGGTTATTGTTGGAGGAATTTCCGGAACTCAAACGTCGCTACTGGGGCAGTCACTTCTGGTCAATCGGTTATGGTTGCTGGAGCGTGGGTAACATCACGGATGAGATGTTGTCCACGTACTTGGATCACCATGGGGATCATCCCAATTCCAACGAAAACTTCATCCTGGAATGAAACGGCATTTCAAAGAACGTAACTTTAGTTGTTCACTTTTAATCGACCTTGGTCGAAACTCAACCGACTTTTAGTCGAAATCGAACCTATGGATTTTCAATCCATAGTGGTTCAGTTTACAGATAATGAACCTCCTGAAGCATTTGACCATTGGTTTCCTGAAAATACAGTAGCCCTTATTAGCGATGGGTTTTATATTCATGAAGCTCCGACAATATGCAACCAATGTAATAGAAAAACTTCTGTTATATCTCTTGCCTCTCAATCTTTCTTTATAAAGAAAGAACAAAATAGAAAAGGAGAACGTTGGGAAGAAGGGGATGGATTATCTGCTTTCCACCATATCCGTTTCATGCCGTTTCCGACAGTTAGGCTCATCCAGAAAGTATTTACTCAATGGGATTATCTGTTATCTCCCAAAAGGCAAGTTAAGTATTGGAGTAATAAATGCCAGTATTGCGGAGCGGTACAAGATGAAGACCTTCTCTATAAAACTGTATTTGGGACATTTAATCATGAACATCCCCAAATGAAATGCCATTGTCTTGAAAATAACGGTTACGGTTTCCCGATTATTTCAAAAATGTGGCATGTTGACCTCTATGGATTTGACGATGGAAATGGGAAATATTCTTTTTATAGAAAAGAGGATAATGGTTATGCTGTAGGTAACTTATGGCAGAATAAAGAAGGGAAATGGTATGAAGAAGATAGATTCTGGTAACCAGAATCTATCTAAAGACAAACTTTTTAATAAAGAAACAGAAACCGCCCAATTTATATTTGGCGGCCATACCTTCTTTTCTTTTTCCTCTTTTTCTTCAGGTGACGGCTACCGGTATCTATATTGTTGGAGTTGTCAAATACAGGAGTATCCAAAACCGAATCAATCATACTTCCGATACCTTCCAAATTAATCGGACTGTTTATCGCTGGTATATCCGCCGATTGAATAGTTTGAGGATGGGTATTATCGACATTATACTCTTTGTCGCTAAACTTTTCATTCAGAACATTGGCGGAGAAATCCTTGCCGATCCGTGATCCATTCAGGACACAACGCCCACTATGATTGATAAAGGTAACGCCATATATACGCCCTTCCTCATTGCGCCGTAACACCAAGTCGATATTTGATACCTTCAGTTTTTCCCTGAACGCTTTTTCATCCAATGTCTTCCCTAAAGCGGCAGTTACCATCTGACGGGTTTGTTCCCGCAGCTTGTCCTCCTTTATACGCAAGCTAGATCCCTGCATCTGCTTTTCCAAACCCTCATATCCGACAGACTTCCCGAAAACAGACGATTTCAGGGGTTTACCGACTTTATTCCCTTCTTTATCCAGAGCAGTATAAAGCAAACCCCTGTAAGGATTTCTCTTCACCTCACCCCGTAATTCTTCCAAGCCTACGTTGTATAGTGAGAGTAGCGCCTTGTACTCACCCATTGTTTGAAAATGATACATGGAAACCACTGGTTTTATGACCGATGCTATCTGGTTCTTTATATTTCCTTTGGAAGCATCCACCGGAGAGAGCATCCAGAGTTCTCCCTGTTTCTGCCCCTCAGTGGGTAACAGGTTATACTTGCGTTCCAACTCTATCGTAATGGCCTTACTCCGCTCATGCTCTTTCGAGTCTTTTACCTTACTCCCATCACTTTTCACCCGCAGCGAAACGATGTGTATATGTTCCCGGTCGATATCTTCATGTTTGAAAATGAGGTAAGGCTGATTGCCATAGCCCAGTTTTTCCATATATTCGCGTCCGATCTCTGTAAGCTGGTCGTCTGTCAGTTTGTCATCAGGATGTGGATTGAGCGATACATGAAAAACCGGATTTTTGGTGCGGAAATGTGATGGAATCCACCTGTTGAAATCAGCCATCACACTACCGATCCTGAACGCTCCGTCAGCGGGCTCACACAGAAGATTGGCTCCTAAAACCTTTGCTTTTCCGTTATCGACCTTCTCATGGTTATACGCCAGCGCTCCAAAAAGCGATTTTCCAGCACTTATTTTTGCAACCATTGTTTCTGAAAATTCTCGGATAACTGAACAATTTGCTTGCTTATTCCCACCAAATCAATGGTCGCCTTTTCCAGTTTATAGAGAAAAGCAAGGGCTTTTTTCTCCGAAAAATGACTGTTCAACGACTTTACAATCTGGTTATAATTCACACCGATTGCCCTGAACTGTGCATGAAAAGCAGAGAGTTTAGTTACATATTCCAGCATCGTCCTGTCTGTTTTTACCACACGGAACTCTTCATTGAATATCCGCGCGGCGATAAATTGTGCCTTCGATTTCAGTCCCGATTCTTCAAAAAGAGTCAGAAAGCGGGCATGTTCTGTCGGAGTCAGGTTTACCGAATACCTGTACTCTGCTTTTTCTTCGGACGGTATCCGTCCCCTTTTACCCCGCTTGGGGGCCGTTTGTTTTCCTGTTGTCATATAAATGGATTTTTAGTAGTTACCGCAATCAATTCCGGGGCATTCTGCCTCCATTACATTCACTAAAAGCACCGACTTCGGAGAGTGCTTTTCCCCCTTTAGGGGGCAAGCGTTTTTTGCTGCATAACGAATTTCGTGCAGCAAAAAACACAGCTTGCTATGTTCTCCACGAACATCAAAATCTGTCTCCTCCGGGACAGATTAAACGTTAGCCGGATGACCTGTAAAGGTTAGCCTTGATGTCCGGAATTATTCACCCACAAAGTTAATTCCTATTATAACACACTGTATATAAGCAGACAGGGCCAAAAAAGGTCAAACCGGAGCCACCCGCTGCCATGAACGGGAAAGCGCATAAGGAAGGCTCTTTTTTGATGTTTATTTGCAGAAAAGAATGATTTGCCTCTCTACTGAAAAGCATCTGCATGGGAGCAAATAAGTACAGAGGTACAGTATCAATGAAATAAAGAAAAGCTTCTTTGCGGAAATGATGATTTTCAGCAACACGAAAGTTCATCCATATTCCAATAATGAAGGGAAGAAATGATGAAAGGATTCGGTGCGGATGTAGCGGATAATGGAAATACGGAAGCCTTGCTGTACTGACGTACTGATTTACTGAAGCACTGACGTCATGAAGCGGGGAAGCCTTTCCAGAGAGAAATGCAGAAGTACCCCCGTAAAGGAGCAAATCAACCGGGATGTAACGATATGCTGATTTGAAACAGTAATGAACCAATGATAAACGGAAGTGATGAAATCTCTGATTATTAATTTTTAAAAAAGGTGAAATATGAAAGCAAAATGTGTGGCATTCTCCACCCAGAAAGGAGGGGCAGGGAAAACGACGTTAACGGTTTTGATCGCCAGTTACCTGCATTACGTGAGGGGCTTTAATGTAGCGATTGTGGATTGTGATTTTCCGCAACACAGTATCAGTGATATGCGTAAGCGGGACGTTGAAATGGTGTTGAATAACGGATACTACAAGCAACTGGCGTATAACCAGATCACCCGTACCGGAAGAAAGGGCTACCTTATATTGGAAAGTAAGCCCGAAAATGCACTGGAAGAAGCCCAAAAACTGGAAAATGAAGGGCTCGACTTTATTTTCTTCGACCTGCCGGGAACGGTTAATAGCCCCGGAGTACTGAGAACACTCTCTATGATGGATTATATCTTTTCTCCGATTGCCGCCGACAGGGTTGTACTGGAAAGCACTTTACGGTTTGTGGTGAACATAAATGAGAATCTGGTCACCACTGCCCGGAGTGACATCAAAGGTCTGTTCCTGTTCTGGAATATGGTGGACGGACGTGAAAAATCAGAACTGTATAAAATCTATGAAAAGGTGATCGATGAATTGGGGCTGACCGTACTTAAGACATTTATTCCAGATAGTAAACGCTTCCGTAGGGAATTACCCACATCGGGCAAAGCAGTTTTCCGCTCCACCCTATTTCCTGTCGATAGAAGCCTACTAAAAGGAAGTAACCTGAAAGAACTGACGGATGAAATCTTAAAAATTATTGGATAACGATGAAAGAAAAACTCAACACAGACGGCATCGACGAAGATTTTCTGCTTTCAACATTCCGGGACAGGGATATTCACTCTCCCCGAAAAAAAGAAAAAAAGACGGAACAGGCACCGGTTACGGATACCTCCGATAATTCGGATACGGATGTTTCTCCTAAAACGGTCCCGGACCTTCAGAACACGGGAGAAGTCAAATCCACTTCCCGCCGAAAGAAAGGGGGTATCAATTATGGAGAGATCTTTTTCCAGCGGAATGAGTTCAAAGCCCGACAGTGTGTCTATATCAGCCAGAAAAACCATAAGATCATCTCTACGGTAATCCGTATGTCAGGAGATAAGGACATCACTGTCGGGGGGTATATCGACCTGATCCTGGGAGAGCATCTGGAACAATACAAAAACGAGATTATCGAAGCCTACCGGAAATGGAAAGAAAAGGAAGAGAGCGACTTAAGCGGACTTATGTAATTAAGATTATTATAAATAATAAAAACGAAAACTTATGAACAACATCTTTTGTAAAAAAACAGAAAAAAGCACAACAGGAACGGAGAACTATAAGGATCTGTACCTGAAAAGAACAAATTTAAGAGCCCGGTGTGGAAAGTCAGTCAATATCCGAAAGGAATATCACCGGATCATACAGAAGATCTCGCAGATCATCAGTGGTAATACAATTTCAATCTCTGAATACCTGGATAACATTCTCCGGCAACATTTTGATGAAAACAAGGAGGTCATCAGAAAATTATATGATGAATCCTGTCCGAAAGATCTTTTCTGTCCGGATAAAAAATCAAAATAGAATGCTGACCATATTGATTATAGCCGTCCTTTCCTATGTGGTATTTGTCGCCAGTTATGTGCTCTGGATACATATGGATAAGAGGCGCGAAAGCGGAAACGACAAGTATCCGCCATCTTCTTCCGGACGACCATCGCCCAACAACGATATTATCGGTAAAAGTAAATTCATATTGCCGGTAAAAAAGATTCCGGAGACAAGCCCTGCCAAAGTGGAGACAAGCCCTGCCACGTCTCTGGAAAGCGAAAAAGAGGCTGAAAAATCGAATAATTTTGTTTCGTCAAAGCCCGAGGGAAACGTCCCGGAGCATGAAAAGGTTACGGAAGAAACGGATAATAACCCACCTTTACCGATTGAGGAGAAGCTTGAATTTGAAGGAGAAGGAGATGAAGAGGAATCGGAAGAAGTGGAAGGGCTTCATGGGGCCTTTATTGCCAGCGGGCTCACTTTCGAGGATATGGGACATGCTGTCACCGTGGTAATCCACCGTCCAGAGGCAACCCCTGAAGAGTGTTTGCAAGCAGGGAAGACGCTCAGCCGTTTGGAAAACACCGAGTTGTTTGAAAAACTGGCTTCGAGCGAGCCGGGACGCCGGGACATCATTTCCGAATTGATGGACTTTCATTTGAAAGATTACCTGGCGGGTGTGACAGACAGGAAGAGCCGCCAACCAAAGGAGGTTCCCGACGGCTTTGACATTAATGATCTGGTTCAACAAATTAATAATTGAGATTATGAAGGAAAAAGAGTACGGATAGCTTTGCCTTAAAAAAGCACCACTAAAAATCCATTTTTACACAATTCATTAACCGGTCCAGGAGAAACGGTTTTCCTGCACCAAATTAAAAACAATTTACGATGACAAAAAAAAGAATAATCTTTTCATTAGCCATCCTGATGGCAATCTCATCCGCTTTTGCACAAGGTAACGGCCAGGCGGGTATTACCGAAGCCACCAATATGGTAACCTCCTACTTCGACCCCGGAACAAAACTCATCTACGCGATTGGGGCAGTCGTGGGCCTGATCGGCGGCATCAAGGTCTACAACAAGTTCAGCTCCGGCGATCCCGACACTTCTAAAACCGCAGCCAGTTGGTTCGGAGCCTGCATATTTCTCATCGTGGCGGCAACTATCCTTCGCTCTTTCTTCCTGTAAGATGGAGTTCAATATCAATAAAGGGATTGGAAAAAGTGTAGAATTCAAAGGCTTGAAAGCACAATACCTGTTCATCTTTGCCGCCGGGCTGCTGGCCGTATTCATTGTTTTTGTCGTCATGTATATGGCAGGTGCAGACCAATGGGTCTGCATCGGCTTCGGAGTCATCTCCGCCACCATGCTGGTAGGGTTTACATTCCGGCTCAATGAAAAATACGGGGAACACGGCCTGATGAAGATACTGGCAAAGCGCAATCATCCCCGCTACCTGATCAACAGGAAAATTCCACGCAGGCTCTTCAAAAGATCCCAGAAGAAGAAAAGAGTTGAATCGCCTAAAAAATAAGATCATATGAGAAATATGTTGAAAGCTGCAACGATTGAAAGCAAGTTTCCACTTCTTTCGGTGGAACATGATTGCATTATCAGTAAGGACGCGGACATAACCGTAGCCTACAGGGTGGATCTGCCTGAACTCTTTACCGTCACCTCTTCCGAGTACGAAGCAATCCATTCATCCTGGGCTAAAGCGGTCAAGGTATTGCCCGATTACAGCATCATCCAAAAGCAGGATTGGTTCACGAAAGAAAAATACCGTCCTGATACGGATAGAGAAGACTTGAGTTACCTTTCCCGTGCGTACGAACTTCATTTTAATGAACGTCCGTACTTAAGGCACACCTGTTTTCTGTTCCTGACCAAAACAACAAAGGAACGGATGCGGATGCAAAGTAATTTCTCGAGTCTTTGCCGGGGCACTATTATTCCGAAAGAAGTGAATAAGGATACGGCAGTCAAATTTCTTGAAGCGGTCGGGCAGTTCGAACAAATCATCAATGACAGCGGTTTTGTCACCCTTACACGCCTGAGCTCGGATGAAATAACCGGAACGGAAAAAGAAGCGGGACTGGTGGAGAAATACTTTTCGCTGTCGCTCGATGATACGACCTGCTTGCAGGATATAGAATTGGGAGATGATAGCTTGAGGATCGGGGATAAACGGGTTTGCCTGCATACCCTGTCCGATGCGGAAGACCTGCCGGGAAAGGTAGGGACCGATATGCGGTATGAAAAGTTATCCACTGACAGGAGCGATTGCAGATTGTCTTTCGCTGCCCCGGTAGGGCTACTCCTTGGCTGTGACCATATCTACAATCAATATTTATTTCTGGATGACAGTGCAGAGAACCTTCGTAAATTTGAGAAGTCCGCACGCAATATGCAGTCGCTATCCCGTTACTCCCGGGGCAATCAGATCAATAAAGAGTGGGTTGATCTCTACCTGAATGAAGCACATTCTTTTGGTTTGACTTCGATACGGGCACACTTTAATGTGATTGCCTGGAGTGATGATGAAGAGGAATTGAAACATATCAAGAATGATGTGGGTAGCCAACTGGCGCTCATGGAGTGTAAACCACGACACAATACAGTGGATGCCGCCACTTTGTACTGGGCCGCCATACCGGGCAATGCCGGGGATTTTCCTTCGGAAGAGTCGTTTTATACCTTCATAGAACCCGCCCTTTGTTTTTTTGTAGAAGAAACAAACTACCGTTCATCTCCAAGTCCGTTCGGGATTAAGGTGTGCGACAGGGTAAGCGGTAAACCGCTTCATCTGGATATATCTGACTTGCCGATGCGAAAAGGGATCATCACGAATCGGAACAAATTCGTGTTAGGACCTTCAGGATCGGGTAAATCCTTTTTCATGAACCACCTTGTCAGGCAGTATTACGAACAGGGAACACATGTCGTCCTGGTGGACACGGGTAACAGCTATCAGGGATTATGTGAAATGATCCACCGGAAAACAAAAGGCCAAGACGGAATTTATTACACTTATACCGAAGAGCATCCGATCAGTTTCAATCTTTTTTTTACAGACGATTATGTGTTCGATGTTGAAAAGAAAGATAGCATCAAAACCCTATTGCTTACTCTCTGGAAAAGTGAAGATGACAAAGTAACGAAAACAGAGTCCGGTGAGTTGGGCAGTGCGGTATCGGCATATATCGAGCGTATCCGGCAGGATCGGCATATTGTTCCTTGTTTCAACACATTCTATGAATACATGCGGGATGATTACCGCCGGGAACTGGAAGAAAGGGAGATCAAGGTGAGCCGGGAAGATTTCAATATTGATAATATGCTGACTACCCTGCGCCAGTATTACAAAGGTGGACGCTTTGACTTTCTGCTCAACTCAAAGGAAAATATCGACTTGCTTTCCAAACGCTTTATTGTCTTCGAAATTGATCAAATAAAGGAGAATAAGGAACTTTTCCCCGTTGTGACCATCATCATCATGGAGGCTTTTATCAATAAGATGCGCCGCCTGAAAGGTGTCCGTAAACAATTGATCGTGGAAGAGGCATGGAAGGCACTTTCTTCGGCAAATATGGCTGAATATCTGCGCTACATGTATAAAACAGTCCGTAAATATTTTGGTGAGGCGATTGTCGTCACCCAGGAAGTGGATGATATTATTTCCAGCCCTGTAGTCAAGGAGTCCATTATCAATAATTCGGATTGTAAGATACTGCTTGATCAGCGGAAGTACATGAACAAGTTTGAAGCCATTCAAGCCCTGTTAGGCTTGACCGATAAGGAAAAAGCACAGATACTTTCCATCAATATGTCCAACCATCCGGGACGCAAGTATAAAGAGGTCTGGGTTGGCTTGGGAGGTGTACAGTCTGCCGTGTATGCAACGGAAGTCAGTCTCCCCGAATACTACACCTACACCACGGAAGAAACAGAAAAACTGGAAGTGCAGAGGTTCACCGAAAAATTAGGGGGAGATATAGAACTGGCGATTAAGCAGATCGCCGCTGATAAAGGAATTACAAACGCCCTGAAGGCTAAAGACGTGCTTTATGGAAAAGAATTATAAAACCCGCAAACAACCGTTTGCACAATGTCCCCTGGTTTATTTGACAGGCCGCTGGATAAATAACTCGGGATCTCCACCAGTGCGTATATACAAGGACAGGCATTCTTATCATATCGAGTTTGAATACCGGGACGGGATAAAAGTGGATACCCGGATAACAGTCGTTCAGGATAAAATGTACTTTGACTTGTTCGGTCGTATCGAACTGGCTTATGACGAGGAAAATGAGTTATTGCTTGTCGCATCGGAAGGTGCTTATACAAGGGAAACGCCCGAATGACCCTTCTATTGAACACCTCTGATATATCCGGATTGGCAAGTGGTTCTACTGATCCGGTTTATAACGAAAAATTAATTTCAAACAATTAAAAAACTTATTCAATATGAAAACAAAGATCATCTTGTTGTGGATGGGCCTTTTGCTCTTCACAGCACATATAAAAGCCCAATGGGTGGTAACCGATCCCACGAATCTGGTTCAAGGGATTGTAAACTCGGCCAACCAGATTGTCCAGACTTCCTCGACTGCGAAAAACATGATTTCAAATTTTCAGGAGACAGTAAAGATCTACAATCAGGGAAAGGAGTATTACGATAAGCTCAAAAACGTTCACGATCTGGTGAAAGATGCCCGAAAAGTACAACAAACGGTGCTTCTTATCGGGGAAATATCCGACATCTACATCGAAAATTTTCAAAAGATGATGACTGATACGAACTACAGTGTGGATGAATTGGCAGCCATCTCCTTTGGTTACACCAAACTGCTGGAAGAGGGAGCCGACAGGCTGAAAGAACTCAAAAATATCGTCACGTCGTCAAACGGTCTTTCCATGAGCGATAAGGAACGTATGGATACCATCGACAAGGTATATAATGAGATCAAGAACTATCGTAACCTGACGGTTTACTACACGAGGAAGAACATATCCGTTTCCTACTTGAGGGCAAGAGAGAAAAATCAGACTGACAGGGTGCTTGCTTTATATGGAAATGCAAATGAAAAGTACTGGTAACCATGCTATTGTCGATAGAATTTGAAAGCCTGCACCAGATACTCCGCAATTTATACACGGATATGATGCCCCTGTGCGGTAATATGACCGGTGTGGCAAAAGGTCTGGCGGGATTCGGCGCACTGTTCTATGTAGCCTCCCGGGTCTGGCAGGCATTGGCCAGGGCAGAACCGGTAGATGTCTATCCGTTACTCCGCCCGTTTGTCATAGGTTTTTGTATCATGTTCTTCCCTACTGTGGTTTTAGGAACGATCAACTCCGTGATGAGCCCGATAGTAACGGGCACACACGGGATTCTGGAAACACAGACATTTGACCTGAACGCCTATCAGGAAAAAAAAGACAGGTTGGAATATGAGGCAAAAATGAGAAACCCTGAAACGGCTTATCTGGTGGATGACGCCGAGTTTGACAGGCAGATCGATGAACTTGGCTGGAGCCCTAAAGATATAGCCACAATGGGAGGTATGTATGTTTCCCGTACTGCATACAAGGCTGAACAGGCTGTCCGGGAGTTTTTCAGGAATATTGTCGAACTTATGTTTCAGGCGGCGGCTTTGGTAATAGACGTCATTCGTACATTTTTCCTGATCGTCTTGTCCATATTGGGGCCCATCGCTTTTGCCATTAGTGTCTATGATGGATTTCAGGCTACACTCACCCAGTGGATTACACGGTATATATCGGTCTATCTGTGGCTTCCTGTATCGGACCTGTTCAGTTCCATACTGGCCCGCATACAGGCTTCCATGTTAGAAAAGGATATTCAGAACTTATCTGATACGAGCTTTATCCCTGATAGTACGGATGCCGTGTATATCATATTCATGCTTATAGGAATTGTGGGATATTTCACTATTCCATCCGTTGCCAACTGGATCATCCAATCCGGAGGTATGGGCAATCTGGGGAAGAATGTAAATTCCCAGACACAGAATGCCGGAAAAATGGCAAAAGGCGGTGCAACTGCTGTTGCAGGGGGAGCCGGGGCGGTCGCCGGGAATATTGCAGGCCGCCTGATGGGGAAAGGGAAATAATCATAATGGAAATAGTTTGAGCCGCTTATTCATCCAAAGGGAGTATCGTTGTCCCTGATCCGTTACTATGGCTCGGTAACCGGTAACGATACTTTCCTTGAAATAATAGAGTATTCATTACAATATGGAATTTAAAGCATTAAAAAATATCGAGACAAGCTTCCGGCAGATACGTCTATTTTCCATTGTGTTCCTCTGCCTGTGTGCCGCCGTTACCGGGTATTCGGTATGGAGTTCATACAGCTTTGCAGAGAAACAGCGGCAAAAAATATACGTGTTGGATGGCGGCAAATCGCTGATGCTGGCGCTTTCGCAGGACTTATCACAAAACCGTCCGGTCGAAGCGAAAGAGCATATACGTCGTTTTCATGAGTTGTTTTTCACGTTGTCCCCGGATAAGAATGCCATAGAGGGCAATATACAGCGGGCTTTGTTTCTGGTGGATAAAAGCGCCTTCCGCTACTATAAGGATTTATCCGAGAAAGGATACTATAACCGTGTGGTGTCGGGAAACATCAACCAGATGGTGCGGGTAGACAGTATCAACTGCAATTTTGATACGTATCCCTACAAGGCGGTGACGTATGCCCGGCAGGTAATTGTCAGGGAAAGCAACATCACGGAGCGTAGCCTGGTTACTTCTTGTGAGTTGATCAATTCCGTAAGGAGTGACAATAATCCCCACGGTTTTACGATGGAAAGATTCGAGATCCTTGAGAACAGGGATATACGCCTTCAGGAACGCTAAAAAAATGGAATATGAAAAATATAATAAAAGAATTAGGGTATGGCATAGAAGATTTTCTGAAAAGAATATGCGGGAAGATCATACCGGAGAAACGGTTGGCGGTCATCCTGACCATGCTTCTGATCTTTACCGCCGGGAATATTTATTTTACGGTTTCGTCCATTCACAATTGGGGAAAAGAGAGTGAACGCAATGGACAACTGCAAATGGAACACATCAAGCGGTTGGAATTACGCAAAGACAGTATTAACAAAGAACTAAATGATTTTAATTATGAACAACAAGAACGGGAATAAAAAAGAGGCGGATGAAGCAAAAAAAGAATTGACACCTGAGCAACTGCGAAAGCGCAAACAGCTTTTGGTGTTGCCTTTGTTCTTTCTTGTTTTTACCGGGGCAATGTATCTCATCTTCGCCCCTTCGGGTAAAGACAAAGAGAAACAGAAAGCCGGGCTGGGATATAATACGGAACTACCTATGCCGAAAGAGGAAGCTATTATCTCCGATAAGAAAGATGCTTATGAGAAGGAAGACTTTGAGCGGAAACAACAGGAAAAGAGGCGCACCCTGCAAGACCTTGCCTTTGCTTTTGAAGATGAAAGAGAACAGCCCGCATCCCAAGGACAGTTCCACAATCGGAATCAGGATGAAACGCCGTCTTCCAGAATTCAATCTTCCGTATATGCTTATCAGGATGTGAACCGTCAGTTGGGGAGTTTTTACGAGCCGGTTTCTGAAAAAGACGAGGAAGCCGAACAACGGCAACTGGAACTCGAATGGCGTTTACAGGAATTGGAGCGTAAGGAAGAGGAACGCAAGGAAACCCGGAAGATTGCGGAAGACCAGTTGGCACTGATGGAGAAATCCTATCAGATGGCGGCAAAATACATGCCTCCAACCGGACAGGGGCAAGTGACAGAAGCAATACAACGGACAGAAGAGCGTGAATCGGCTCCGGTGTCTTCAGGCAATAGCAAGAGTACAATTATTGTGAGCCAGGTACAGGAACAGGTTGTATCCTCCCTTCCTGTACAAATGAGTGACTCGGCTTTTGTATCTGAATACAGTAAGCCCCGTAATATGGACTTTATATCGTCGGTTACAGCGAATAAGGGCAGTGAGCAAAGAAACGGGATATTTGCTTCTGTTTACAAGACGGTAACCTTATCCGACGGGCAAGACGTACAGCTCCGGTTGATGGAAGAAATACGGGCTGGGAATCATCTGGTTCCCAAAGGGACGGTCGTCAGCGGAACCATCAAAATCGGAGGGGAAAGGACTGAAGTTTTTATTCCGTCAATTCTTCTGGACGGGAACATTATTCCTGTGGAGTTGGCTGCATATGACCTGGACGGAAGAAAAGGAATATCCGTGCCGGGGTCTGCCGAAATGAATGCGGTAAAAGAGATGGCCGCCAATATGGGGCAGAATATGGGAACCAGCATTTCCATTACGGACAATGCAGGATCACAGATCGCTTCCGACCTGTCCAAAGGCGTGATACAGGGGGCATCACAGTATCTGTCGAAAAAACTCCGCACAGAGAAGGTGACCCTGAAAGCCGGGCATAAGGTCTTACTTCTCTCCGATAAATAACAACCATTAAAAATCCATTCTATAAACTTAAAAAAACAATTGTAGTTATGAAACATTTATTTTTGATACTTGCCCTTGTTGCAGGGTCTACATGTATTCAGGCACAGAAAAATCCATCTTCGGGTGATCTGTATCAGGGATTGACACGCCCCGTGGCTTTCGACCGGATGATTCCTCCTTACGGATTGGAAATCACTTTTGGCAAGACGGTACATATTATTTTCCCCGATGCCATACGTTACGTTGACCTGGGATCTGCCGACCTGATAGCCGGAAAAGCGGACGGGGTAGAAAATGTACTCCGGGTAAAAGCCGCTTTGCGTGATTTTAGCACCGAGACAAATATGGCAGTCATTACCGATGACGGAAGCTATTTTACTTTTAATGTCAAGTATGCTGATGAACCTTTGAAACTCAATATAGAGATGAAAGATTTCATCCATGACGGGGAAACGGTAAACCGTCCCAACAATTCACAGGAGATCTATCTAACCGAACTGGGAAGAGAATCCCCTTTATTAGTAAGATTAATCATGAAATCAATCTATAAAAACGACAAGCGGGAAATAAAGCATATCGGTTCGAAACGTTTCGGCGTGCAATTTATCCTGAAGGGTATTTATTCTCACAACGGCTTGCTCTATTTCCATACGCAGGTTAAAAACTCGTCAAACGTCCCATTCAATGTGGATTATATCACATTTAAGATTGTGGATAAGAAAATAGCCAAACGTACAGCTATCCAGGAGGCGGTAGTTACTCCGCTCAGGGCACACAATTTCGCTATGCAGATCAGTGGAAGACGTGATCAAAGGACCGTGTTCACACTTCCCCAGTTTACGATACCTGACGACAAACAACTCATCATTGAACTCAACGAAAAAGAAGGTGGACGCCACCAGTCCTTTGTCGTTGAGAACAGCGATCTGGTCAGGGCCAGGGTGATTAACGAACTGGAGGTAAAATAAAAGTTTCAGATCTTTTAATAACAAAGGAATATGAACAGAACAGTATTCATTATATCATTCGCTATATCGATGGGCCTGCTTTTTGTCGATCAAGTACAGGCTCAACGATGCTTGCCGGGTATGAGGGGGATAGAACTCAGGGCAGGGACTGTAGACGGATTTAAGCAGGAAAAAAATAAAGAGGCTTTTTATTTCGGGGCTGCCATTAGCAGATATGCTTCGGGAAGTAGTAAGTGGGTATTCGGTACTGAATATCTACATAAGAATTACAATTATAAGGAAACATCCATCCCCGTTTCGGTTTTTACGGCAGAAGGCGGTTACTATTACAATTTCTTATCCGATGGAAGTAAGACCGTCTTCCTTTCTTTGGGATTATCAGCTCTTGCCGGGTATGAAACGTGCAATTGGGGAGAGGACCTGCTGTATGACGGCTCTACGCTGGCCAATGAAGATTCATTCGTTTATGGCGGAGCCGGAACGCTGGAAGTAGAAACATACCTGTCGGATAAGGTCGTTTTGGTTCTTAATGCACGGGAGCGTGTATTAATGGGGAGTTCTGTCGGAAAGTTCCATACGCAAGTGGGGGCGAGTGTAAAATTTATAATCAATTAGTCATGGTTGAAAATAATGAATGGTACACTCCAAAAGAGATTATCGCTTCACTGGGAGAGTTCGACCTTGATCCTGTCAGCTCCCTGGAAGCCTTCAGACTCAATCATTCCGCAAAGAAAATTTATACTAAACAAGAAAATGGATTATCCAGAGAATGGGATGGACGAGTGTGGCTTAACCCACCCTATTCCAGCCCTTTGCTTCAAGAATTTTTGTTGAAAATGGCAACACACTCTAATGGGATTGCATTAGTGTTCTCCAAAATAGAAGCCAAATGGTTCCATGATATCGTTTTGAACAGGGCAACCGCTATTAAACTACTTTATGACCGTATTCAATTTTTAAGAGCAGACGGGATAAGAGGCATGCAGCCTCGTAATGCTTCGATGCTGGTCGCCTATGGTCCGGACAATGCGGAAATACTCTTCAAGAATCATATAAAAGGGAAATTTTTATCACTAAGCAAGTAAATTAAAATGAAAAAATTAATAAGAAACAGTCTATACATTGTGTATGTCATGGGATTATCAGCAATAGCCTGTGCCTGTAATGACAAGTTGGATATTAAACAGGATTATGCATTTGATCTGAAGACGCTTCCGGTTCAGAAAACAATAGCGGTAAATGAAACGGCCGAAATCAGGTGCCAATTAGTTACGGAAGGAGATTATTCCGGGGCGGGGTACTTTATCCGGTATTTTCAAAGTGACGGGGCCGGGATTTTAATGGATGATGAAGGAACATTATTTACCCCGAATGACCTTTATCCTCTCACAAAAAAGACGTTCCGGCTTTATTATACATCCTTGAGTGCGGATAATCAGGTGCTTGATATTTATATCGTCAATTCCTTCAATCAGATTATTCAAAAGACATTCTCGTTTACGAATAAATCAAAAGAAAGCGGGAACAGTACAGATGGTGCAATAAGTATAAAATACGAACAATCCAAGCTTTTGAAAAAAGAGTATGGAACTCGGACTTATAATCTGTTAAATAATCACTTAGGGTATCATCATTTATAAAATAACCGATATAGCACTTTGGGATGAAGATATAGAATAATAAAGATTAGTCTCTGATTATTAAAATCAGGGGCTAATTTTTTTCTTTAATTGCAAAAAACGATATGCATATATTGTATATTTGCATTTCGAAAGAATAAATACTATAGATTTAATTATTATGGGCTATTTACGTAACAATCTATCATCGGGAGAAAATATCGTATATCAAGCGAACATACACTGGTTTATCTTTGTCCGTCCTGCATTACTTCTTCTTTTTGGGTACTTGTTTTACTCGGCCCTTGAAACAGGGTTTATTCACTGGGGCGGAATCATACTACTTGTCCTTGGTACATTCTCATTGTTTGAAAGATTATTCATGAAAATAGGTTCCCTATATGTAGTAACTAACAAAAGGCTGATCCTTAAATCGGGAATTATAAAAAGGGATGCATTGGAACTAATGTTGAACAAGTGCGAAGGTATCAGGATCAGTCAGGGTATTTGGGGGCGAACAGCTGGTTTTGGTACGCTTATCGTGACGACAGGAGGCGCTACAAATAGTTACCGTTATGTGGCCAATCCTTTAAAGTTTAGAACGGAGATAGACGGTCAAATCCCATGATTTTCCAATATATAGAGACTGTCCAAAATGTAGCGGACGCAAGAATTATTCTTATTATAACACGCCGTGATGAGCATGGTTTGACCTGATTTTTTTACCTGTTTTATACGACAAATACTTTTGCTATTTCCTTCAAATATGCATTGATCAATATCTTTTTCATTAAAAAAAGATACAATCATATTGTTAAAAAAATAATCATATAACTCATATAATAAATTAGTTAAAATATTTTTTCATAATTTATCTACATTTTTTTGAACCGTACATATAGTATAATTGTTATATAAATAGCTGTACGATTTTTCTAAAATAAAAATTCAATAGCATGCAATATGGGATATATATATTCAAGCATTATTACTTTTAAAGAAGTCTTATCTAAAGATAAAATAGCTCATAAATCAAGCTATGTAAATCACTTTAATAATTAACAATTTAAATTTTTTAGATTATGAAAAATTTATCTATTTATTTGTTTGTAGTATTTCTAGGGATTTTATCCGCCTGCAACTCTCTAGAAAATGTGGATGTTGAAACGGTAGATACAACTGAGCAAATTACAAGATCAGCATCAGACTTTGAACCTGCTGTGTGTTATGGATTAGAAGAGTACAATAATCTCTTAAAATCCTTTGAACCATCTCCTATACCCTCTGGAGCGCCATTAATCTATCCTACTTACTATGGGGGAGCTTATGTAAAAGATACGAAGCTTGTAATATTAATTGCTGGAAATCCAGAGTTATATAGGGAAGAATTTGTCAAAAGATGTGGTTCTGAAAATATTTTATTGGAAAAATGTGGATATTCTTATGTATCTTTATTGGCTCAAACTGATAAAATACACGAATATGTGATGAATGGAAATATTGATGGCATCGTGGGGTTTGGCATCAAAGAGGATAAAAACATGATTGAAATACGATTAAAAGATTTGAATGAAAAAACAGTAAAAGAACTCCAAACTAAAACAAGATCATCAAACATGTTTTTCTTTACTCAAGGAGAAGAAATAAAGACAGAACAGACCAGTGTAAATTCTGGTATAGAAATCCGCAATCCAATGGGATATACTTCAACTTTAGGTTATAGAGTGATGTATAATGGAAAGAAATGTCAAACACTGGCTGGACATAGCTTTAATGTGGGAGATTATGTTTACTTGCCTTCAAGTTTATATGGTATATGTGTAGACAAAGAGTTCTATGGGAGTGTTGATGCTGCAATTGTAGAGGTTTATTCAACTTATGAACCAACAAATAATATTTCTTATACAGGAATGACTGTCTCACCATCTGTCCAAGCAGTTCCAGTCGGGGGATATGTAAATTTATATGGAAAGACATCAGGGAACTTATACGGGACAGTTACAAATACTAATTTTGCAGGATATGTGGAGAATCAATTTATGAATGACATAGTTGAAGTAAATTATACCTCAAACTCAAGCCCTGGCGATAGTGGTGGGCTCGTATATTCGTCTAATGGCTTCACGAATTATACGACAGGTACCCATATTGGCAGATTACCAAATACTAACTACTCTTATTACACAAAATTCCAAAATATTCAAAATGTGTTTGGTGCTACACGCTATTAATATGAAAGGATTATTTTTTCTTTGTGTTGTTCTTTTTATTAGTTGCACATTTAAACCAAGTGGGACAGAGGGTACGGATTCTTTATCGAAAAATAGAACTGAATCTGTAAAAAATGATTCAGTAAAGGATAATATGTTGGAAACTTACATTAATTCTTTAGATATTCGTATGGAGTTAGAAGATTCTATATTCAGTATGTATCCGGATACCCTACACATGAATATAATAAATAATTCTGATTATAAACTTCTTACAGGGAGTAGGTATTCCATGAAATACTTCGAATCTGGAATTTGGAAAAGTATTTCACAATTAGAGAACACGATTTGGGCGGATGTAGAAATACCTGTGGGCCCCCAAAGCAGTAGAGGTTCTGATGCTATTCTGTTCATTAGGAATTTAAAACCGGGGAGATATCGGATAGAGAAAGAGTTTAGTATTGTGATTCCAACAATCAAAAGAAGTCCAAATAACATCCGTATTACTCTTTCAGATGAATTTATATTAAATTGAAAAC
>ENA-UOOH01000283-UOOH01000283.1-fermentation-metagenome-genome-assembly--contig:-NODE-283-length-62033-cov-5.368405_pt1 | contig 62033 bp, 60 predicted proteins | sample MGYA00245778_ERZ724025 | MGnify/ENA primary metagenome ERZ724025 (study PRJEB28704, sample SAMN03018313) | fermentation metagenome | biome: anthropogenic terrestrial biome; feature: soil; material... | reverse complement strand
TGCCCTCTGTGGCTAATCCCCGTCCGGAAAGACGCGCCCCTCCAGCCAATGGTTTCCGATCCGTCCAATCCGTCTTTGAATCGGGGGCGAAATCGAGACCGATATCGAGACCGAGCTTTCTCTGCCACCGATCATTTCGGACTGCGTTGGCGGGGCCGTTGAAAATGCGCGCTGTAGTTGCATCCTACGAATGGACTCTCTAGTTTGTCTGTTCAGTCAGTGCGTGGCCGCCGGTGCTCCCCAGGGAATTTTCCGGGGTGGAGTTGACAGCCGCCGCCGGTCTCGTATACTGCAACGCTCATCTGCGAAACGCTGGAGCGATCAATCGGATCGGTATCATTGCATAAGAAGAGGCCTTCTTCGCGCGATGGTCCCGATTTGAGTCCGGCAATCAAAAGCCTCTGTCGCGGTATGCACCTGACAGAGGAACAGTGCTGGACGAGTCACCTTGGCAGAATTCGGAGAGCCCATGTAGCTCAGCTGGTAGAGCACGTCCTTGGTAAGGACGAGGTCACCGGTTCAAACCCGGTCGTGGGCTCCATTTTCTGTTTCTAAGGATCTTTTTCTCGGCCTGGATCTCCGGAGGAACGGGGTGAAGGGGCTATCGCCTCTCTTGCACATGGCAAACATCCATAACATGGTGCGGGGCGACCAACGGTAGGAAACAAAATTCGTGTCCGGAAAAAAAGGATGCGGGCTTAGCCCCACCGTGCAAATCGGGGCGAGCGGTAAGAGGAGGCACATTTCATGGCCAAAGCAAAATTCGAGCGCACCAAGCCTCATGTGAACGTAGGAACAATCGGTCACGTCGACCACGGGAAGACCACTCTCACCAGTGCCATCACCAAGACCTTGTCGGCGATGGGGCGTGCCGAGAAGCGTGATTTCGATTCGATCGACAACGCGCCGGAAGAGCGTGAGCGCGGTATCACGATCGCCACGGCCCACGTTGAGTATGAGTCGGACACGCGGCATTACGCGCACGTGGACTGTCCGGGACATGCGGACTACGTGAAGAACATGATTACGGGTGCTGCTCAGATGGACGGGGCGATCCTCGTGGTCAGCGCCGCGGACGGTCCCATGCCGCAGACGCGGGAGCACATCCTTTTGGCGCGCCAGGTCGGAGTCCCGGCGATCGTCGTCTTCATGAACAAAGTGGACATGGTCGACGATGAAGAGCTTTTGGAGTTGGTGGAGCTGGAGGTTCGCGAGCTGCTGAGCCAGTACGAGTTCCCGGGCGATGACATTCCCATCATCAAGGGAAGTGCGCTCAAGGCGATGGAGTCGGGAGATCCGACCTCACCGGACACGAAGTGCATCATGGAGCTTATCGACGCGGTGGATGCATACATCCCGTTGCCCACCCGTCCGATCGATCAGCCGTACCTGATGCCGATCGAAGACGTCTTCAGCATTGAAGGTCGTGGAACCGTGGTGACCGGCCGTATTGAGCGCGGTGTGGTCCATGTCGGCGACGTGGTGGAGATCATCGGGATTCGTCCGACGGTCAAGACGACGGTCACGGGCGTTGAGATGTTCAAGAAGCTCCTTGATCAGGGCGAGGCCGGTGACAACGTCGGCTGCCTCCTGCGCGGCATCAAGAAGGACGAGGTGGAGCGTGGTCAGGTGCTTGCGGTGCCTGGTTCGATCACCCCGCACACGAAGTTCAAGGGCCAGGTTTACGTGCTGAGCCGGGAAGAGGGTGGTCGTCACACGCCGTTCTTCACCGGATACCGTCCCCAGTTTTACTTCCGCACGACGGATGTGACCGGTGTCGCGAATCTCCCCGAGGGTGTGGAGATGGTGATGCCTGGTGACAACATTGAGATGCAGATCGAGCTGATCAACCCGATCGCGATGGAGAAGGGTCTCCGTTTCGCGATTCGTGAGGGTGGCCGCACGGTTGGTGCGGGCCAGGTCATCGCGATCGAGGAATAATCGGCACTGAGAGGCCGAGCGCCCTACCGGCTCCAGGGATTTAACATCCGCTTTCGAGGGCCGGGTATGCGGTGAAGACAGGCTTGAACAGGCGGGGGCCAGGCTCCCGCCTGTCCGTTCCCGGATAGCAAGCCTTGCCGCGACCAGGGGCAGGCGAAAGGTCTCAAGAAAAGAAGCGACTTCTGGCTTGATTTGCACGCTGAAGTCGGAGATAATTGCAAAACGTCCATATCGCGCGGTCTAAACCACTGGCGGATGGTCGCATTCGAAGGGCAGTAGCTCAATTGGCTAGAGCATCGGTCTCCAAAACCGAGGGTTGGGGGTTCGAGTCCCTCCTGCCCTGCCACCCAGCGGTCGGCGGCTAAGGGAAAAGGTTTCAAGGTCATGTCGGTGAGCACAACCAAGCACAAAAAAGCTGTCGCAGGAAGGCCGAGCATCTTCAAGAGGGTGCAGCGTTTCTGGGAGGAGATGATCCAGGAGTTGAGAAAGTCGGTCTGGCCGAGCAGGCCGGAGCTGATGGAGTCGACGATGGTCGTGATCGTCTCTGTTGTGTTGGTCGCGGTATATGTGGCCATTTGCGACTTTGTTTTTCAGTTGGCGATGCGGCTCTTGTTCTGATGTGAGCAGGGTGCGCGGGTTGCACGGCAATGAACGCGCTTTGAGGCCGCTGCTGGACGGGCCGAAATTTCAGGGGCGGAGTGTCCCTGATCCTTTTTTTTCAGACGGGGGTCCTGCAAATGACCGAGGAAACCACAAGAGATCATCCAAATGCCCAGTGGTTTGTGCTTCACACCCTTTCGGGCCAGGAGCGCAAGGCCAAGGAGAGCATTGAGAAGCGGATCCAGGCGGAAGAGCTCGAGGATCTGATTTTCGAAGTGCTCCTCCCGACTGAAAAGGTCTCGGAGGTCAAGCACGGTCAGAAGCGGACCATTTCGAGGATGTTTTATCCGGGATATCTGCTGGTGAACATGCGTCTATATGACGAGGGGAACCAGCTGATAGAGCGCGCCTGGTATTTTATCAAGGCGACCCCGGGCGTGATCGGCTTCGTCGGAGGGGACAATCCGGTTCCGCTCCGTCCCGACGAAGTGGACAACATGCTTTCGCAAATCGACGAAAAGCGCAGCAAGGTGGCCCCGAAGGTGGCGTACGAGATGGGAGAGTCGGTCAAGGTGACGGACGGTCCTTTCTTGAACTTCACTGGGGTAATCGAGGAAGTGGACCCGGAGCGTGGGAAGCTGAAGATCTCGGTTTCGATTTTTGGCCGGTCCACGCCCGTGGAATTGGAATATTGGCAGGTTGAGAGGACGTGAGTCCGACAGAGCGTCGCGTGCCGGGAGCGGAGCGGGGCGGACGCGGTCGGATAACAGACGTCCCTTCAGAGGGGTAGGCAACGGCATGGCAAAAAAGATAACGGCTACGGTGCGGCTGCAGATTCCTGCGGGCCAGGCCAATCCCGCGCCTCCCGTAGGCCCGTCTTTGGGTCAACACGGCGTCAACATCATGGAGTTCTGCAAGGCGTTCAACGCCATGACGCAGGACAAGGCGGGTTTGGTTACACCCGTGGTGATCACGATTTATCAGGATCGCTCGTTTACCTTTATCACGAAGAGTCCGCCGGCGGCCGTTTTGTTGAAAACGGCGGCTGGGTTGGCCAAGGGTTCAGCCAATCCCTTACGGGACAAGGTTGGCAAGGTCACCCGCGCGCAGGTCGAGCAGATCGCTCAAACCAAGATGGTAGATCTCAATGCCCGTGATCTCGAAGCCGCGGTGCGGTTAATTGAGGGAACGGCGCGCAGCATGGGAATCGAGGTGGTCGACGATGCCGCGTAAAGGCAAACGATACAGCAAGGCGGTCGAGCAGATCGATCGGCAGAAGACTTATGAGCTTGAGGGTGCGCTTGCCGTGCTCAAAGAGTTTCCGAACGCGAAGTTTGACGAGACGGTCGAGATGGCGATGCATTTGGGCATCGATCCTCGGCAGGCGGATCAGATGGTGCGTGGAACCTTGAAGCTGCCCCACGGAAGTGGTCGGGAGGTCAAGGTCATGGTCTTTGCGACGGGTCAGCAGGCCGAAGCGGCCAAAGAGGCCGGTGCGGAACATGTTGGATATGAAGAGTTTGTCGAGAAGATCCAGAAAGAAGGCTGGGTCGATTTCGATGTGGCGATCGCGACGCCGGAGACGATGAAAGAGGTCCGCAAGCTCGGACGTGTGTTGGGTCCCCGTGGCTTGATGCCGAATCCAAAGGTCGGAACGGTGACTGACGACGTGGCGAAGGCGGTCCAGGAGGTCAAGGCCGGCAAGGTGGAGTATCGCAATGACCGGACGGCGAACGTGCATGTCCCGATCGGCAAGAAGAGTTTCTCTGCTGAGCAGTTGAAGGACAACGCGGTGGCGGTGTGGGATGCGATCAACAAGGCGAAGCCGACGGCCGCGAAGGGTATTTACATTCAAAGCGTAACGATCTGTTCGACGATGTCGCCGGGCATTACGCTTGATGCTCGCGAACTTTCGAAGGGGTGATCCATGCGTCCGGAAAAAAAGTATCTGATCCTTCAGATCGAAGAGATCGTTTCGCAGAGTGACTATGTCATCGCGACGCACTACCTAGGCCTTTCCGTCGAGCAGTTCACTGATTTGCGTATCAAGCTCGAAGCTGCGGACGCAGAGATTCACGTGGTCAAGAATTCGCTCCTCAAGCGGGTCGTAACCGAGATGGGGGTGAAGGAGGGGGCGGTCGATGATCTGTTGACGGGGCCGACGGCGATCGTTGTGGGTCGTGGAGACGTCTCTGCGGCGGCCAAGATCATCAAGGAATTCGCGAAGGACCGTGAGCCTTTGCAGGTTCGGGGTGGAGTGCTTCAGCAGGCGGTTCTGACGGCCAACGATGTGAACGCCATCGCCGATCTTCCCTCCCGCGAGATCTTGTATGCACAGTTGTTGGGCGTAATGAACGCGCCCGCTGCCAACCTCGTCGGCGTCTTGAATGCCGCGGCAAGCAGCATTGTGAACGTGCTGAAGGCTTACGAGCGTAAGCTGGAAGGTGATTCCTGATTTGAGGAGAGCTGGCGTAATCCGGATCGCTTTGATGATCCTGGAGGCCACAACCATTCTGAAACAGGATGCGGTCGAGCCGACGGGCCTGACAGGCGCGAGGGCTCAAAACTGAAATGCATCATTTGTGCCGGTTCACAATCGCGGAACCGGCACAACCTGAAGGAGTAAGATCGATGTCCGAAGAGACGACCGACCAAAAGGCAGCAGTGGAAGTTACCCCTGAGATGGATCAGTTCATCCAGTGGGTGGAGAACATGACCGTGCTCGAGCTCAGCAAGCTGGTCAAGGCTCTTGAAGAGCGCCTTGGCGTAACGGCTGCTGCCCCGATGGCTGCAATGCCGATGGGAATGATGGGTGGAGCTGGCGCGGTGGAGGCCGAGGCAGAGAAGGATTCCTTTGATGTCGTCCTGGTATCCGCCGGCGAAAAGAAGATCCAGGTCATCAAAGAGGTCCGTGCCATCACGAGTCTTGGTCTGAAAGAGGCCAAAGAGCTTGTGGATGGTGCCCCGAAGACCGTCAAAGAGGGCGTGACCAAGGAAGAGGCCGAGGAGCTGAAAAACAAGCTCGAGTCCGCCGGCGCCGTCATCGAAATCAAATAATGCTCGGCTGATTCACAGCCTTGTACTTAGGACTGGTTGAGGCCGAATCTCTCCGGAAAAAAGGGATTCGGCCTTGACCCGCCTTTATTATATTTGTGGAAAAAGAGCAAAAATTGCACGGTCCATGCATCGCATGGTCCATCGCACAGCTTCATGCGGTGCGGGTTTTGGGAGCAACGCGGTGGCAACCCGCCAACGCGCAAGCCGGTTCAGTCCTTGGGGAATCGGTTTGACACTTTTCCCCCTATCGGGTCTTCCCGAATTGGAACGTCAGATAACTCCTCTCAGGAGGTCATTGGAGCGTATGTCCGAGCGAATCAACTTCGGCAAGCTGGCGGAAGTCATCGACCCGCCGAACATGATCGAAATTCAAGTCAATTCCTACAAGGAGTTTTTGCAGCTCGACGTTCCACCGTCCAAGCGAGAACTGCAGGGTCTCGAGGTGGTATTCCGCGAAGTCTTTCCGATTGAGAGCTATGACGGGTCCTGTGTCCTGGACTACGTCCGCTACGATATCGGCGATCCGAAGAGTGACGAGATTGAATGCATTCGGGAGGGGATCACCTATTCAGCACCGCTGCACGTCGTGTTTCGGCTGAAAGAGAACGAGAACGTCAAAGAAGAGAGCGTTTACATGGGCGAGATTCCGCTCATGACGCCTCGAGGGACGTTTGTGATCAACGGTGCGGAGCGGGTGATCGTCAGTCAGTTGCATCGATCTCCCGGCATCTGCTTTGAAGAGACCATGCATCCGAACGGACGGACCTTGTACTCCTTCCGGATCATTCCGGACCGGGGGTCATGGTTGGAGGTCCAGTTCGACACCAACGACCTCCTTTACATCTATCTGGACCGTCGCAGGCGTCGCCGTAAGTTTTTAGCGACAACCCTGTTGCGCGCCTTCGGCTTTGAAGATCCGAAGGAGATCCTCAGCTTTTTCTACACGATCGAATCGCTGAAGCTCTCCAGCAAGATCAGCCCCGGTCTCTTGGCCAGCAAGATCCTTGTTCGCGATGTGGCGGATCCCACGGATGGGACCATCGTGGTGCGCGGGTTCGAGCCCTTGACGATGGCGGGAGTGGAACAGCTCCTCGAGTTGGGTGTGAAGTCGGTAGAAGTAATCGACTCGACGGATGTGGACACCTGCATCATCAAGTCCCTGCAGAAGGATCCCACGCACAACAAAGAGGAAGCGCTGAAGGAGATCTACCGGAAGCTGCGTCCCGGCGATCCTCCGACAGTGGCGAACGCCCAGGGGTTGATCAACCGCCTCTTTTTTGATCCTCGCCGGTATGACCTCGGCCGGGTTGGCCGATACAAGTTGAATCGGAAGCTTGGGATCGATGTCGACCTCGATATCCGAACCTTGGAGAAAGAGGACTTCATTGCGGCCATTCGATACCTGCTGCAGGTCAAGTCCGGGGATGGGATCCTCGACGACATCGACCACCTCGGCAGTCGCCGCATACGCACGGTCGGGGAATTGCTCCAGAACCAATGCCGCGTTGGATTGGCGCGTACGGAGCGGCTGGTGAAGGAGCGCATGACGCTGTTCGACATGAATGCGGACACGATGACGCCACAAAAGCTGATCAACCCGAAGGCGCTGTCGGCGGTTGTTCGTGATTTCTTTGGTCGGAGTCAGCTCTCGCAATTTATGGATCAGACCAATCCGCTTGCGGAGCTGACGCACAAGCGCCGCTTGTCGGCGCTCGGACCAGGCGGTCTCAGCCGTGACCGTGCCGGGTTTGAGGTCCGCGACGTGCATTCGAGCCACTACGGTCGAATCTGTCCGGTGGAGACCCCGGAAGGTCCGAACATCGGTCTCATTTCATCCCTCAGCATCTATGCGCGAACGAACGACTTCGGCTTTTTGGAGTCGCCGTATCGCAAGGTTGTGGATGGCAAGGTCACCAAAAAGGTGGAGTATCTTGCGGCCGATGCCGAGGAGAAGTACGTCATTGCGCAGGCGAATGCGGAATTGGCTGAGGACGGGCATTTTGTTCGCGATCGCGTGAGTGTTCGGTTCCGTGGGGATTTCGTCGAAGTTCCGCCGGACCGCATCGAATACATGGATGTCTCGCCGAAACAGGTGGTCAGTGTGGCGGCGGGTTTGATTCCCTTCTTGGAGCACGACGACGCCAATCGTGCCTTGATGGGGTCGAACATGCAACGCCAGGCGGTACCCCTGCTTCGATCCGAGGCACCGTTTGTGGCGACCGGTTTAGAGGAACGGGTGGCCAGGGACAGTGGATGTCTGACGATTGCGGAGCGCGACGGCGTAGTTGCTGCAGTGTCGGCCGAGTCGGTGATCGTGACTCCTGATGGTCACCTGCCGAAGGGCAGGAAGCGCGATCGTGAAGAGGTTCAGGAGTATCGTTTCCGCAAGTTCATGCGATCCAATGCGGGGACCTGCATGAATCAGAAGCCGATTGTCGCAGTCGGGAAGAAGGTCAAGGCCGGTGATGTTCTGGCCGATGGCCCCTCGACCAGCCAGGGCGAGTTGGCCCTCGGGCGCAACGTGCTGGTCGCCTTTATGCCCTGGTGTGGATACAACTTCGAAGATGCGATCATGATCAGCGAAAAGGTGGTCAAGGAGGACATCTACACCAGCATCCACATTGAGGAGTTCGAGGTCGGCGCGCGCGACACGAAGCTGGGCCCGGAAGAGATCACTCGGGACATCCCGAATGTCGGCGAGGAAGTTCTGCGCAACCTGGGTACTGACGGTGTGATCCGTGTTGGGGCCGAGGTTCGCCCCGGCGATATCCTGGTGGGCAAGATCACACCCAAGAGCGAGACGGAGCTGGCCCCGGAAGAGCGCCTTTTGCGGGCGATCTTCGGAGAGAAGGCTGCGGACGTGAAGGACACGTCACTGCGTGTTCCGAGCGGGACGACCGGGATCGTGATGGATGTCCGTGTGCAATCCCGGAAGGATTCGCCGACGCAGGCATTGACTCCTGGGGAAGCAAAGAAGCAGGTCAAGCAGATCCGTGAGGACTACAAGTCCAAGATCAAGGATTTGGAGGAGGACCTGACGGAGAAGCTCAGCAACATCCTGCTGGGTGAAAAGATTCCTCTGGACGTAGTGAACGCGGAATCCGGCGAAGTCATCATTCCCGCCAATCGGAAGATCACCAAGACGTTGTTGCGGAAGATGGCGCAGGCCCGTGATCACGTGGAGATCGAGCCGAGTCCGATCCAGATCAAGATCAGTGCGATCTTGAAAGACTATCAGCAGCGTGAACAGGAGCTCGAGGGCGAGCGCGACCTTTCGGTGGAGCGCGTCCAGAGCGGGGATGACATTGATCCGGGCATCATCAAGCAGGTCAAGGTCTACATCGCGAGCAAGCGAAAGCTGTCCGTCGGCGATAAGATGGCCGGGCGACACGGAAACAAGGGCGTGATTGCCAAGATCGTTCCGGAAGAGGACATGCCCTTCTTACCGGACGGCACTCCGGTTGAGATCGTTCTCAACCCGCTGGGCGTGCCGTCGCGTATGAATGTCGGCCAGGTTTTGGAGACCCATGTGGGCTGGGCGGCCAAACTGCTGGGAATCCAAGTCGCGACTCCGGTCTTTGACGGAATCAGCGAGGAGCGGATTCGTAAAATGCTGGAAGAGGCTGACCTGCCTGAATCGGGCAAATCGGTCCTGTACGACGGTCGAACCGGACGGCCCTTCGACCAAAAGGTAGTGGTTGGCTATATTTACATGCTGAAGCTGGGCCACTTGGTGGCCGACAAGATCCATGCCCGTGCCGTGGGACCCTACTCGCTCGTCACCCAGCAGCCGCTGGGCGGCAAGGCGCAGTATGGAGGCCAGCGGTTCGGAGAGATGGAGGTCTGGGCCATGGAGGCTTACGGCGCCGCCTACGCGTTGCAGGAATTGCTGACGGTCAAGAGCGATGACGTGGCAGGGCGTACGCGCATCTACGAATCGATCGTGAAGGGGGAGAACACACTTGAGGCCGGAACTCCGGAATCGTTCAACGTCCTCATGAAGGAGATGCAGGCCCTGGGGCTGGATATCCGCGTGGGGCATCGCAACAAGGATTAGGTTCAAGATTCCAGGCGGACGGGGCCGTCCAACGGCGGCCCCGCCGCATCATTTCTCCATCCACCCACCCATCTTTTCTTTCCTTCGTTCGGAGGGTCAGCTTTGAGCAAAACAAGCGCGCGACAACTTTTAGGCCTGGATCGCCAGGAGGGTTTCGATCATGTCAGCATCCGGGTGGCGTCTCCGGAAACCATCCGCTCCTGGAGTCGTGGTGAGGTAAAAAACCCCGAGACGATCAACTACCGGACATTCAAGCCCGAAAAGGGAGGGCTCTTCTGCGAGCGCATTTTCGGTCCGATCCGGGATTGGGAATGCAGTTGCGGTAAGTACAAGAGGATCAAGCACCGCGGGATCATCTGCGATCGCTGTGGGGTTGAGGTGACTCTCTCTCGGGTGCGTCGGGAACGAATGGGCCACATCGAGCTGGCAGTTCCTGTCTCCCACATCTGGTTTTTCAAGTGCCTGCCCAGTCGGCTGGGACTCCTGCTTGACGTCACTTCGCGGGAGCTGGAGCGGGTCTTGTATTACGAGGACTACATGGTCGTGGACCCCGGGACCACGCCGTTGCAGGAGAAGCAGCTCCTCAACGAGATGGAGTACCGTGAGGCGCAGGAGCAATATGGTCGCGAGTCTTTCACGGCCAAAATGGGTGCCGATGCGATTCGTGAACTCCTTGCCAAGATCGACCTGGACGAGTTGCTCGTGCAGATCGGTGAGGATATGAACCAGACCCGGAGCAAGCAGATCCGGAAGAAGCTGGCCAAGCGTCTGAAGATCACGGAAGGGTTCCGTGACTCACGGAGCCGGCCTGAATGGATGATTCTCGACGTCTTGCCGGTGATTCCGCCGGATCTCAGGCCGTTGGTCCCTCTGGAGGGCGGGCGCTTTGCCACCAGCGACTTGAACGATCTGTACCGCCGAGTGATCAACCGAAACAACCGGCTGAAGAACCTGCTGCAACTGAAGACTCCGGATGTGATCATCCGCAATGAGAAGCGGATGTTGCAGGAGGCTGTCGACGCGTTGTTCGACAACGGCCGTCACGGACGGGCCGTGACGGGTGCCGGCAACCGTCCACTGAAATCGCTGAGTGACATGCTGAAGGGCAAGCAGGGACGTTTCCGCCAGAACCTGCTCGGAAAGCGTGTCGACTACTCCGGAAGATCGGTCATCGTGATCGGTCCGGAGCTGAAGCTCGGTCAGTGTGGGCTGCCGAAGAAGATGGCCTTGGTCCTGTTCGAGCCGTTCATTATCCGGCGGCTCAAAGAGCTGGGCTATGTGCACACGGTTCGCAGCGCGAAGAAGATGATTGAGCGCGAATCCCCGGAGGTTTGGGACATCCTCGAGGAGGTCACCAAGGGCCACCCGGTGATGCTCAACCGCGCGCCGACCCTGCACCGGCTCAGCATCCAGGCCTTTGACCCCGTCCTGATCGAGGGTGAGGCCATCAGGATCCACCCCTTGGTCTGTACTGCATACAACGCGGACTTCGACGGAGACCAGATGGCGGTGCATGTCCCACTTTCCACGGAGGCCCAGCTCGAGGCACGGCTGTTGATGCTGGCGCCCAACAACATTTTCTCGCCTTCCAGCGGGAAACCGATCACGACGCCGACCCAGGACATCACCCTCGGGTCTTACTATCTGACCAACGACCTTTGGATCCAGAAGCAGCGTCGGCTGCGGTTGTCCCAGGGGGGTGACGAGGAGGCCTACGTTCGCACCCTGCCGGCGTTTGCAACGCAGGAAGACGTGCTCTATGCCTTCGAAGAGGGTGCCTTGAGGCTGCATTCGGAGCTCCGGTTGCGCAATCCGGATCTCGGGAAAGAGACCTTCTTTGGCGACGCGAAATCGCCGATGATCCGCACCACGGTCGGGCGCATCATCTTCAACGAGCCGTGGCCGGAGGTCCTTGGATTTTACAACAAGAACGTCGGCAAGAAGGCGCTTGGGGAGCTGCTGTGGCGATGCTACCAGCTCGCTGGGCACGACGAGACGGTGCGTGTGCTCGACGACATCAAGACCCTTGGGTTTGAAGAGGCGACGAAGGCGGGGATCTCCATTGGAATCGACGACATGTTGATTCCTGAGGAGAAGGTCCCGATTCTGGCGCATGCCCGGGAAGAGATCCGGGAGGTTGAGGACCAATTCCACCAGGGTGTGATCACCGATGGTGAGCGGTACAACAAGATTATCGACATTTGGACGCATGCGACCGACGAGATCTCGGCGGCGATGTTCCACCGTATGGAGGAGGACATCTACGAGGATCGGATCAACTCGGTGTATGTGATGGTGGACTCCGGCGCGCGTGGCAGTAAGCAGCAGATCCGGCAGTTGGCCGGAATGCGTGGTCTGATGGCCAAGCCTTCGGGTGAAATCATCGAGCGACCCATCACCTCCAACTTCCGTGAAGGCCTCTCCGTGCTCGAGTACTTCATCAGTACGCATGGCGCCCGTAAGGGTTTGGCCGACACCGCCCTGAAGACGGCCGACTCCGGCTATTTGACCCGTAAGTTGGTGGATGTCTCGCAGGACGTCATCATTGTCGAGGAGGACTGTGGAACGATCAACGGAATTCTGATCAAGGCGATCTACGAGGGTGACGAAGAGATCGTGACGATTGGGGACCGGGCATTGGGTCGAGTAGCGGCGGACGACATTCGCGATCCGATCACGGAGAAGGTGATTGTCGCTGCGGCCGAGGAGATCACCGAAGAGAAAGCGGCGGCGATTGAGGCCCTTGGCTTTGAGCAGATTCGGATTCGATCCGTCTTGACCTGCGAGAGTCGGTCGGGGGTCTGTTCGAAGTGCTACGGCCGGAATCTGGCCAACAACAAGGAGGCCAAGCTGGGCGAAGCGGTGGGGATCATTGCCGCGCAATCGATTGGTGAACCTGGAACGCAGCTGACGATGCGCACATTCCACATTGGAGGAACGGCGAGCCAGACCTTCAAGCAGCCGCATATTTTGGCCAAGCGCTCGGGTATTGTGGAGTATGGAGAGCTGCGGACGGTCGCCGGGATGGATGGCAACAGCATTGTTTTGAACAAAAACGGTATTGTTGTGATCAAGGACCCGGAGGACGGCCGGGAGCTGGAGCGTCACACTGTGCCGATCGGCGCAATGGTGACCACGCCTGACGGTGGCAAGGTCGAGGTCGGCGAGGCCTTTGTGAGATGGGACCCGTATAGTGTCCCGATTCTCACAGAATTCCAAGGTGTGATCGAGTATCACGACATTGTCGAACATGTGACCATGAAGCGGGAGGTCAACGAATCGACGGGGTCGACCGATACGGTGATCATTGAGCACAAGGAAGACCTGCATCCTCAGGTCGTGATCCTGGACGGGACGGGACAGCGGATCATGGCGTACTCGATTCCGGCCGGCGCGCATCTGACGGTTCAGGAGGGTGCAGAGGTGGATGCCGGAGCCTTGCTGGCGAAGACTCCGCGGAAGGTTTCCAAGACCAAGGACATCACCGGCGGCTTGCCCCGGGTGGCGGAGCTGTTCGAGGCCAGGCGTCCGAAGGATGCCGCCGAGATTGCGAAGATCGACGGGTTCGTCGAGATGAGTGGTACGGCTCGTGGTCGTCGACGTCTGTTGGTTCGGGACCAGACGACAGGGGAAGAGGAAGAGCACCTCATTCCGATGGGCAAGCACATCATTGTGTACAAGGGCGACCAGGTGAAGAAGGGTCAGCAGCTGACGGAAGGGCCTGTCGTTCCGCATGAGATCTTAGAGGTTTGCGGACCACAGGAGCTCCAGGAGTACCTGGTCAACGAGGTGCAGGAGGTCTACCGTCTGCAGGGCGTGGAGATCAACGACAAGCACATCGAGATCATCGTACGGCAGATGCTTCGAAAGGTCCGGATCACCGATCCGGGGGATACCGCCTTTGTCTGGGGTGAGCAGGTGGAGCGCCAGACCTTTGAGGACGAGAACGCGCGGATTCAGATGGATGGTGGAAAGCCGGCCGAGGCCCAGCCGGTGCTCTTGGGGATCACCAAGGCGTCCTTGGAGACGGAGAGCTTCATTTCGGCCGCGTCCTTCCAGGACACGACCCGCGTCTTGACCGAGGCGGCGACCCTGGGCAAGGTGGACCGTTTACGCGGATTCAAGGAGAACGTGATCATGGGGCACCTGATCCCGGCTGGGACGGGCTTTCCTCGTTATCGCAATGTCCGGATCGTTCCGAAAATGGACACCGCCATCATCCCTGGAGGGGATTCCGTTCCGACTCCACCGGTGGGCGACGGCACAATTGGGTAAACCAACTTCTCAGAAGATGAAATTCTGCTTGCAGATTGGGTGACACCTTCGTAAAATAAACGTTCACCTCCATTAGAGGCTGAACCCACTTAATTGGAAGAAGATTGATGCCAACGATTAATCAGCTCGTCCGAAAAGGACGGAAGAAAGTTGAAAAGAGTTCGAAATCTCCGGCGCTCTCCAACTGCCCGCAACGGCGAGGGGTTTGCCTGCAGGTGAAGACCCAGACTCCGAAAAAGCCGAACTCGGCTTTGCGGAAGATTGCACGTGTCCGCCTGACCAATGGGATTGAGGTCTCCGCCTACATTCCTGGTGAGGGGCACAACTTACAGGAGCACTCCATTGTCTTGGTACGCGGCGGTCGCGTGAAAGACCTTCCGGGTGTTCGCTACCATATCGTACGTGGGACTCTGGACTCTCTCGGCGTGGAAAAGCGCCGGGCCGGTCGCTCCAAGTACGGGGCCAAGCGTCCGAAGTAGGAACTTTGAAGGCCGCGGGATCCGGTGGCTGTGCCCAGTGTGCGGGCTGCCGTCCAGCGATCTAACATTTTCAGGATGGCCCAGCAAGCAGGTTTGCTGTGGCGACACGGAAACAGGCGGAAGTACAAGCCGGGAATCCCGCGAAGGCCGGGGGGCTGGCAACTCCGCCGAAATGCACGGGAACATCCACCCGATTACACTTTCCAGAAGGGATCGTGGGAGCATGGCTCGTCGAAGAAGAGCGGTTAAGCGGCCCCGGCCACGGGACTCGCGGTTCAACAATGAACAGGTTGGAAGACTCATCAACCAGGTGATGCGTTGCGGCAAAAAGTCGACGGCGCAGAAGGTCGTCTACGACGCCTTCCAGATCGTGGAAGAGCGTTCGGGTAAGCCTGCTCTGGAGGTCTTCAACTCGGCGGTCGACAATATTCGGCCTCGCCTTGAGGTGAAGAGCCGGCGCGTGGGTGGTGCGACCTACCAGGTGCCGATCGAGGTCTCCTCGGACCGTCAGCTGGCATTGACGTTTCGGTGGTTGATTATGTTTTCGAGCGGCCGTCGCGGAATGGGTCTTGCGCCTGCCATGGCCGCCGAGATCTTGGACGCATCGCAGGGTCAGGGATCCTGTATCAAGCGTCGCGACGATACGCACAAAATGGCGCAGGCCAACAAGGCCTTTGCGCACTACCGCTGGTAAGAGGCTGGCGGAATCGATCGACCGGAAAGACAGGGGTTCGCCCCTGTCTTTCCATTCGTTATGAGCGGGTGGCGCCTGAAAGGGAGCATCAAGTGGGGAGCCGCCGTAACGCACAAGGCACTGCGGTGTGCATTCACCCGAACGCATCGCATCACCCACTCGTAGCATTTCAGGAGTACGGAATGGAAACGGTAATGGAACGGACAGGTCACACAGGTGAGTCAGCAAACCCCGCGGGTCGATCGGATCCTGGTCGAATGGTACCCCTGGAGCGGACCAGAAACATCGGTATCATGGCGCACATCGATGCCGGCAAGACGACGACGACGGAGCGTGTGCTTTACTACACCGGACGGACCTACAAGATCGGTGAGGTGCATGAGGGCAGCGCGACGATGGACTACATGGAGCAGGAGCAGGAGCGCGGAATCACGATCACTTCCGCGGCCACGACCTGCTTTTGGAAGGAGCATCGCGTCAACATCATCGATACACCTGGCCACGTCGACTTCACGGTAGAGGTCGAGCGTTCTCTGCGCGTGCTGGACGGGGCGGTTGCGGTGTTCTGTTCCGTGGGCGGTGTTCAGCCCCAGTCGGAGACGGTTTGGCGGCAGGCGGACAAATATCATGTCCCCAGGATTGGATTCATCAACAAGATGGATCGCGTAGGATCCGATTTTTACGGTGTGGTCAAGCAGATGCGCCAGCGCCTCGGCGCCAATGTGATTCCCATCCAGATGCCGATCGGCTCGGAGGATACCTTCCGAGGGGTCATCGACCTCTTGGAGATGAAGGCGCTCTATTGGGACGGCGAAGAGCTGGGTGCGACCTATCGGACCGAGGAAATCCCGGCGGATCTGATGGAGGAGGCCGCGCACCAGCGCGAGCTGATGATGGAGGAGTTGGCCGAGCTCGACGACGTCGTCATGGAGGCGTATGTGGCCGGAACCCCGATCACGGTGGCGCGGTTGCGGTCCGCAATCCGCCGGGTGACGCTCGCCAACCAGGCCGTTCCGGTTGTCTGTGGATCCGCCTTCAAAAACCGCGGTATTCAGCCGCTGCTGGATGCGGTCGTGGAATATATGCCCTCCCCGTTGGATTTGCCGGATGTGACCGGAATCCATCCCAAGACGGAGGAGTTGATTTCCCGACCGGCGGATGACTTCGCGCCGTTTTCAGGGTTCGCGTTCAAGATTTTGAGTGATCCGCACGTGGGCAAATTGGTCTTTATCCGGATTTACAGCGGACGCATCGCCCGCGGGGACCAAGTGGTTAACACCCGCACCGGGCGCCGGGAGCGGATCGGGCGATTGCTCCAAATGCATGCCGCATCGCGCGAGGAGCGTGACGTCATCTATTCCGGGGACATCGCGGCGATCATCGGACCGAAAAACATCACGACCGGTGACACGATCTGCGCGGTGGACAAACCGATTGTTTTTGAGACGATCACCTTCCCTGAACCGGTCATCGCGATGGCGGTGGAGCCGAAAACAAAGGCCGATCGTGATCGATTGCAAGAATCGCTCTTGCGTTTGGCTGAAGAAGATCCGACTTTCCGCATCTCCACAAATGAGGAGACCGGGCAGACAATCATCGCGGGCATGGGTGAACTCCATCTCGAGATCATCAAAGATCGGATGTTCCGGGAATTCAAGGTCGACGCAAATGTCGGGAGACCCCAGGTGGCGTACAGGGAAGCCATCACCGCGAGCAGCGAGGCGGAAATCAAATTCGTCAAGCAGAGCGGTGGTCGTGGGCAGTACGCGCACGTCATACTGGCGGTGCATCCGGTGGCAGCGGGCGGCGGAATCACATTTGATAACCTGGTTCGCCAGGGCAATATCCCCAAGGAGTACATTCCCGCAGTGGAGAAGGGCGTTCGCGAGGCTGCGACGACCGGTGTGCTGGCGGGATTCCCGATGGTGGATCTCAAGGTGGAGCTGCTGGATGGATCGTTCCATGCAGTGGACAGCTCCGAAATGGCATTTTCATTGGCCGGCGGAATGGCACTCCGCGAGGCGATCCGGCGTGCAAAGCCGGTGCTTCAGGAGCCCGTCATGTCGGTTGAGGTTTTCTGTCCGGAGGAGTTCATGGGTTCGGTTATCGGCGACCTGAACTCTCGGCGTGGCCGAGTCCGGGAGATGGAGACCCGAAACAATGGCTCAACGGTCGTGCGGGCCGATGTGCCGCTGGCCGAGATGTTCGGCTATGCGACGGAGCTGCGTTCGCTCACCAGTGGGCGAGGAAGCTATACCATGGAACCGAAGCACTTCGAGCAGGTTCCGAGCGAACTGCAGAAGAAAATTCTCGACATTTAGTAGCAAGGAGAAGCGCGATGGACGGGCAACGCATCCGAATCCGGCTGAAGGCGTATGATTACCGGATCTTGGACCAGTCGGCGGGTGAAATCGTCGAGACTGCCAAACGCACGGGGGCGCAGGTAGCAGGTCCAATTCCCCTCCCCACGAAGATTGAGCGCTACAGCGTCAACCGTTCGCCACACGTCGACAAAAAGTCGATGGAGCAATTTGAGATCCGGACTCACAAGCGGTTGTTGGACATCGTCAATCCGACGGCCAAGACCGTGGATGAGTTGAAGAAGCTCAATCTGCCCGCAGGGGTGGATATTACGATCAAGATCTGAGCAGGGGGATTATTTGATGCAAGGGATCCTAGGCAAAAAAATCGGGATGACCCAGATTTACAGCCCCGAAGGGGCGTTGATCCCGGTCACGGTTATTCAGGCTGGGCCTTGCGTTGTGGTGCAGCAAAAGACCCAAGAGAAGGACGGCTACAGCGCCGTTCAGCTTGGGTTTGGGCCGCAGAAGCCGCAGCGTATGACCAAGCCTCTCGTCGGACATTTCGCAAAGGCGGGGGCAGCTCCGCAAAGGCATATAGTAGAATTTCCGGTGGACGGTGATCTCCCCGAGGTCGGGTCAGAGGTCACGGTCGCCATTTTTGAGCAGGGGCAGAAGGTCGACGTGTCGGCCCGATCCAAGGGTAAGGGATTTCAGGGCGTCATCAAGCGCCACCATTTCGCCGGCGGACCGAAGACCCATGGTTCACAGACCTGGCGTCGGCCTGGCTCTATCGGAATGGCTGCGGACCCTTCCCGTGTGATGAAGGGAATCAAGATGGGTGGTCAGACCGGGTTCGACAACGTCACCGTCCAGAATCTGGAGGTTGTCGAGGTACGTCCCGAGGATCATCTGCTTCTGATTCGCGGTGGTATACCGGGCCCCAACGGGGGTTTGGTCAAGATTCGTTGCGCCGTCAAGGCTCAGAAATAGGTTGGCCCAACAGATATTTTAAGAGGAGCGACCAATGAGTACGGTAAAAGTCACCGACAAAAAAGGTGCAACCACCGGCCAGGTGACTCTGGGTGGCTTGGTTCCGGCTGAGGCCAAGGGCGAGCAGGCGGTGCACGAGGCTGTTGTCGCGTACCACGCGAATCAACGGCAGGGAAACTCCAGCAGCCTTACCCGGGGCGAGGTCTCCGGTGGAGGTCGGAAGCCCTATCGGCAAAAAGGAACCGGCCGAGCACGCCAGGGAAGCACGCGTGCTAATCAGTATCGCCATGGTGGAATTGCATTCGGTCCGAAGCCGCGGGATTACAGGAAGAACCTGCCTAAGCAGGTGAGGCGCCTGGCTTTTCAGCGGGCCTTCGCCACGCAGTGGAACGCTGGGAATATTTCCGTAGTTGCCGATTTCGAGTTGCAGCAGGCAAAGACCAAACTGGCCATTGATCTGATCAATCAGCTCGGTCTCAACGCCCGTCCCCTGTTGATTATCGTGGATGAGGCCGGCGTCAATTTCCTGCTCTCCACACGGAACATTGCCGGCGTGGAGACCTCTGAAGCGCGCAATGTGAATGTGTATCAAATCTTAAAGGCTCGGCAGATCTTGATCACCCGTGCGGGACTGGACGCGCTTGCTGTGCGACTCGGTACCGAAGTCTCCGAAGTGGAGTCGGGCGTCGGCGGATCGGCCTCTGAAGCTGGGCAGGAGGAGGGTGAATGAAAGACCCCTATTCCGTGATCAAGACATTGCTGGTGACGGAGAAAGGCACCAAGCTGCAAACCTTGAACAATCAGTACGCATTCTCCATCTCGCCGGATGCAAACAAGATTGAGGTCCGTCAGGCCGTCGAAAAGATCTTCGACGTCAAGGTCGTTTCCGTCAATACGATGAATCGCAAGGGGAAGCGGAAGCGGAACCGGCGGTGGCAATATGGGAAGCGTGCGGATTGGAAGAAGGCGGTGGTCACTCTGGAAGAAGGGTTCACCATCGACCTGTTGTAAGGCCGACACGGCCGACGGAGAGAAGATCCATGGCAATCAGAAATTTTCGACCGACGACACCCAGCCGGCGTGGCACGACGATGGTCTCGGGCGCGGACCTGACGACCGAGAAGCCGCACAAGCCGCTGGTCAAGGTGAAGCACAGCACTGGCGGCCGCAATTCCAGCGGCCGCATCACCACACGATTCCGGGGCGGCGGCAACAAGCGCCGGTACCGGGTTATCGATTTCAAGCGGAACAAAGATGGTGTGCCGGCCAAGGTAGCGACCATTGAGTACGATCCGAATCGTTCTGCTCGAATCGCGCTTCTGCACTACGCCGACGGTGAAAAGCGGTACATGCTTGCACCGAACGGAATCAAGGTCGGCGCCACGGTGATGAGCGGTCCGGAGGCGGAGCCTGAGATCGGCAATTGCCTTCCGATCGGCAAGATTCCGCTCGGTTTGATGGTCCACAACATCGAATTGCAGCGTGGTCGTGGCGGCCAGCTTTGTCGCGGTGCCGGAAATTCAGCTCAGCTGATGGCGCGCGATGGCCAATATGCGACCCTGCGCCTACCTTCCGGCGAGATTCGTCTCGTCCACATCGCCAATTGCGCGACGATCGGGCAGGTCAGCAACCCTGACCATGCCAACGTGAAATTGGGCAAGGCGGGGAAGAAGCGTTGGCTTGGTCGCCGGCCACACGTCCGCGGCGTGGCGATGAATCCAGTCGACCATCCAATGGGTGGAGGCGAAGGACGCTCCAGCGGTGGTGGCCATCCGGTCAGCCCGTGGGGTTGGCAAACCAAGGGCAAGAAGACGCGCAAGCGGAGCAAGCCCTCAAACAAGTTCATTGTGAAGCGGAGGAAGTAACCATTGGCCAGATCCATTAAGAAGGGACCGTTTGTTGACGAGTCCTTGATGCGCAAGATCGTCCGCATGGACAACTCCGGGCAAAAACGCCCGATTCGGACATGGAGCAGGCGTTCCATGATCCTTCCTGACTTCGTTGGACACACCTTCAACGTGCACAACGGCAAAGCCTTCGTGACTGTTTTCGTCACTGAAAACATGGTCGGACATCGCCTTGGCGAGTTCGCCCCGACGCGAAGTTTCCGTAGGCATGGAGCTGCGACCGAGCGAGTCAGCAAATAATGGCATTGAACCGTGGTGGCCTGCAGCGGCAGGTCCGCGGGTAAGGTCGAGCGATGGCAAGGGATGTGTATCGTCTTCGAACCGGCAGGGGCCTGCGAAGATCGACAGGGGCTAAAATCCTGTTCATTGGGATCTTGTGGGTGGCCGTGACGCACACGCCCTCAAAGGCGGTGGAGGAAGAAAAATTTCAGGACTCCACCCACACCTTTGCGGAAGGTTTCATCGACGCATTGATGGCGCAATGGGCAAGCCTTGAACGGTCATTACAAACGACCATAACGGGACTTAGGGCTAAGATTGCTGCGCTTGAAGGGACGAATGCCTCGCTGCAGGAGCAACTGCTGGAGATGGAGATTCGCCTCCAGCGGGAGGTGGGTGAAAAACTTACTTTTCAGCGTGAGTTGCAGGACTGCAAGGGAGAGGCTAGTGTTGCGTCTACCTTGAAAGAGGAGAACGGACGACTTCAGGCACGACTTGAAGAGGTCACCGCCTCGCTCAATCGATCGAATCGATTGGCCGAGCGGTACCGGGAGCAGTTTCGAGAGGCTGAGCTTCGGAGGCAGACGCTCGCCCTGGCGGTGGAATTCGGCAGGGGGGTGGATGAAATTCAGAGCCAGCTGATCACGGCCTTGGAGTTGCTGGATCAAGAACGTCAACGCAGTGAGCGTCTTGGGGGTCTGCTAGCGCAAATCGATCGGACCTCGACGGGACCTGAGCTGGCTCAAGAGATTGAGTTGGCTCTGAGCCGGGCGCCTTTCAGGATGCAGCAGTCGGAAGCGGCTGATGCATCTCCAATGCGAGTTTTATCCTTCAGTCCGGAGCTCGGTCTGATCGGAATTCAGGGTGGAAGGGATCGCGGATTGGTCCTCGGAGCCCTAATCACCGTGGAGCGGGATGGGCGCACCATTGTCGGTGCGCGCATTGTCGATTTACGGGAACATGTGGCCGGAGCGCTGCTGGAACCGACGGAAGGTTCAGAGGGAGAGCCCCGGGTGGGAGACACGGTTCGGATCCCTTGAGGAAACGGCCGCCAGCTCACGCAAACACTTTATCGTAACCAAGGAATCGCCGCCAGGCGGATGCAAACGGGGATTTCCTCGGTGGAGTAACGGAACAATGGATGTCGTAGCAACGACCAAATATGTGCGGATCAGCCCGCAAAAGGTAGGGTCTGTAATTCATTTGATCCGTGGGCTGCCGGCGCAGCAGGCCTTGGATTTGATGAAATTTTCTCCGCGGAAGGCGAGCCGCTTCATTGGACGGACCGTCCGCTCCGCGATGGCGAATGCGGAAAACAACCACGAGATCGAACCGTCCAGCCTGTGGGTAAAAGAGGCGATGGTCGGGAGTGGCCCCGCATTGAAACGGTTCCAGGCAAAGGCCCGCGGTATGGCGGGTCCGGTCCTGAAGCGAACGAGTCACATCCGAATTGTGCTGACGGACACGGAGCCCCGCTAAGGGCAAAGGAGGCTAACCTTGGGCCAGAAGGTCAATCCAATTGGATTTCGGACGACAGTGAAGAAGGACTGGTCGTCCAGGTGGTATGCGAACAAGCGCGATTATGGAACCCTGCTGCACGAGGACCTGACGATCCGCAAGATCATCAAGCAGCGGTTGCAGTTTGCGGCGGTGCCGAGGGTCAACATTGAGCGCGCCTCCAACCGGATCCGGGTGACGATTTTCACCGCTCGCCCCGGGATCGTGATCGGGAGAAAAGGCGCTGACATCGACAAGCTTCGGGCCGAGCTCTCCCTGGCGACTGGGCGTGAGGTCTTCTTGGACATTTTGGAAGTGAAGACTCCGGAGCTCGACGCGCAGCTGGTGGCTGAAAACGTAGCGATCCAATTGGAGCGCCGTGTCAGCTTCCGACGTGCGATGAAGAAGGCGCTGAGCACGACGATGGACTTTGGTGCTCTCGGTATGCGGATCCAGGCCGGCGGCCGTCTCGGCGGTGCTGAGCTCGGACGGATCGAAAGCTACCGTGAGGGTAAGGTGCCGCTCCAGACGTTGGATGCCAACATCGACTATGGCTTTGCCGAGGCGGGGACGGTCTATGGCAAGATCGGCGTCAAAGTTTGGATCTGTCGTGAGCGCGGCCAGGACTCGACCATGGCGGTTCGCGGTCGCAGGCCCCAAACGGGTGGTCGTGGCGGCCGTGGTCCCAAGGGTGGTGGCGGTCGTGGCGGGAATCGTCCCGGTAGGGGTGGTCAGCAGCGTGGGGGCGGAGCCCCGCGGCAGGACGCACAATAACCATTTTAAGGGAAGACGGGGGCCGAACGGGCTCCTGCCGAAAGGGGAAATTCAATGCCACTGATGCCAAAGCGGGTAAAGCACCGCAAGCAACAGCGGGGCAGCCGGGCCGGTGACGCCAATCGCGGCAACGCCGTCAGCTTCGGTGAGTATGGCCTGCAATGTTTGGGGCGGGGTTGGATCACCGCAACGCAGATTGAAGCCGCTCGTATTGCGATGACCCGCAGCATGCGCCGTCGCGGTAAGGTCTGGATTCGGATCTTCCCGCACAAGCCGATTTCCAAGAAACCGGCTGAGACCCGGATGGGAAAAGGAAAGGGTGCGCCTGAATTTTGGGCTGCCACCGTCCGTCCCGGCACGATGATGTTCGAGTTGGACGGGGTTCCTGAGAGTCTCGCCCGCGAATCTCTGCGTCTTGCGGCGGCCAAGCTGCCGGTCAAGACCAGGTTTGTGACTCGTCACAGTGTCATCACCTGAGTCCGGCAGCCTGGAAGACAGGGAGTGTGAATCCAATGAAAAATTTGAAGACCGCGGGTGACCTGCGGGAATTAACGGATGATGAACTCGCCAGAACCGAGCGGGACCTCAGGCAAGAAATCCTGAACCTTCGGATGCAACAGGAAAACGGGCAGATTGAAAACCCGATTCGGTTGCGTCTCGCCCGGCGCGAAGTGGCGCGCATCAAGGGAATTCAACGTGCACGGCAAATTGCGGGATCGACTGTCGCCTAGCAACGGTTCGCCGATCACGTCGGTAAATGAAAAGACGTTCGTGGAGGCCCGGAAAGAAACCGGGACAGAAAGACGATGACCGAACAACCTGAAAAACAGCGGAAGCTGCGGAAGCAGCGGGTGGGGGTCGTGGTCAGCGACCGGATGGACAAGACCATTGTAGTCCGTGTCGACCGCCATGTGCGTCATCCGCTCTATGAAAAGGTCGTCCGCCTGACGACCAAGTTTGCGGTGCACGACGAGGACGGCCAGGCCAAAGTCGGTGACCGGGTCCGGATCATGGAGACGCGGCCCTTGAGCAAAACCAAGTGCTGGCGGCTGGTGAAGATTTTATCCCACTAGTTCCGCTGGAACTGGCTTTGGGTTTTAAGGAGGTGCCTTGATGATCCAGATGGAAACAAGGCTTGTAGTGGCAGACAACACGGGGGCGAAAGAGGTCTCTTGTGTTCGGGTGCTCGGCCAACGCAAACAGTATGCAGCGGTCGGAGATGTGATTCGTGCGGCCGTCAAGGTGGCAAGCCCGAATGGCGTTGTGAAGCGCAAGGAATTGGTCAAGGCCGTGGTTGTGCGCACCAGTGCGCCGATTCGGCGGGCTGATGGATCCGTGCTGCGCTTTGACAAAAATGCAGTTGTGATCATCGACGACCAGGGCAATCCTCGCGGTACCCGTATCTTCGGACCGGTTGCCCGCGAGTTGCGTGAGCGCAACTACATGAAAATTGTTTCGCTCGCTCCGGAGGTGATTTGACATGGCAAAGCGCAGGAATTCGCCACGAAAAGTACACGTCCGCCGAGGCGATGAAGTGGTCGTGATCGCGGGAGAGGAACGCGGCAAGCGGGGAAAGATTCTGGCCGTGTATCCCGAGCGCCAACGGGTCCTGATCGAGGGTGTGAATCTGGTCAAGAAGGCCCTTCGGCCGACTGGGACTCAGGCGGGTGGGTTGGTGGATCGGGAAGCACCGGTCCATGCGTCCAACGTCATGAAAGCCTCCGAGTGGGAAGCGCGCAGGACGGGTCAGGGGCAGAAATAGCGACGCTGTTTCAGGTCCCACAGGAGATTTTAAATGTCCTTAAAGGAAAAATACCAAAACGAAGTGGTTTCGGAGCTGAAAACGCGCCTGAACTACAAAAACAACCACCAAGTTCCTCGACTCACCAAGGTGGTCTTGAACATGGGTGTTGGCACCCGGCATGACAAGGCGGATTTGGAGCAGGCGGCTCTCGAGATGGGCCAAATCACCGGACAGCGCCCCGTCATCACCAAGGCTCGCAAGAGCATTGCGAACTTCAAGCTTCGCGAAGGCAACGCGATCGGCTGCAAGGTCACGCTCCGTGGACAACGGATGTGGGATTTTTTGGATCGGCTGATCAACATCGCCTTACCGCGCGTTCGCGACTTCCGCGGCATACCCTCCACGGCCTTTGATGGGCGTGGGAGTTACAGCCTAGGGATCGTGGATCAGACCATTTTCCCTGAGATCGATCTAGACAAGGTCAAGCGGACTCAGGGGATGAACATTACCATCGTCACGACGGCTGGCACGGATGCGGAGGCGCTCGAACTGCTTACGCTGATCGGGATGCCGTTTAAGAAGGCCGAATCCAACACCGGTTCGGACGAAACCGCGGCTGCCTGAGGGTGACCAACGGGTGGGCGCACGAAGCGACCATGGCGCACGCAGGTGAGCGGTGGTGCTTCGGCGAAACACATTTAATGGAAGGGACAGAACAGTGGCAAAAAAGGCGCTGATTGCCCGGGCGAATCGAAAGCCCAAGTTTTCCGCCCAATCCTACAACCGCTGCCGTGCCTGTGGCCGGCCCCGGGCGTACATGCGACGGTTTCAACTCTGCCGCATCTGCTTTCGGGAACTGGCCAGCCAGGGTAAGCTTCCTGGAGTAACCAAGGCCAGCTGGTAAGGGGCCAATGTAAAGAGAGGGACCGGACATGAGTATGAGCGATCCCATTGCGGACATGCTGACTCGTATCCGCAATGCCAACAGTCAGTTTCACGAAGAAGTCGCCATGCCCCACTCAAAGCTCAAGGAGCAAGTGGCAAAGCTGCTCAAAGAGCAGGGTTTTGTGAGCGGCTATCGTGTCGAGCCGGCTTCGCCGGGCCAGACCTTGATCATCAATTTGAAGTATGTCGGTGGGCGCAAACCCAAGCAGGTCCTCAACGGTCTGCGTCGGGTGAGCAAGCCGGGCATTCGCAAATACGTCAACAAGACGGAGATTCCTCGCGTCTTGGGCGGTATGGGAATTGCCATCATCTCGACATCGCAAGGATTGATGACCGGACAGGAGGCCCGCAAGCGTGGCATCGGCGGTGAAGTGCTGGCGCAGGTGTGGTAGCGGGGAGGAGTAGCAGATGTCCAGAATTGGTAAATTACCGATCCCCGTACCGGGGGGTGTTCAGGTTAAGATCGAGAACCGTGAGGTCCAGGTAGACGGTCCGAAAGGCAGTCTGACCTTGGCGTTACCACCGTTGGTGAACCTTGCGGAGGAGGACGGCACGCTGCATGTCACACCGGTGAATGCAACAAGGCAGGCCCGGGCGCAACACGGACTCGGTCGTTCGCTGATTGCCAACATGATAGAGGGCGTCACCCAAGGGTACGTCAAGCGGCTGGAGATCCAGGGCGTTGGATACCGCGCACAGGTCAAGGACAACGTCCTGAATCTGAGCCTCGGATTCAGCCACCCTGTTGAATTCCCAGCACCCGACGGCATTCAGATCGAGGTCGCCGAGAACACAAAGATCACAGTGAGTGGCGCGGACAAGCAGGTGGTCGGGGAGACCGCCGCAAAGATTCGACGCTATTACCCGCCTGAGCCCTACAAGGGCAAAGGCATTCGGTATGTTGGCGAGTATGTGCGGCGCAAGGAAGGCAAGGCCGGAGCCTAATACAGGTATGGCTTTTGGCGGTCCCGTGGCCGCGGGGGTTATGAATTCATGAAGAAGGTCAACAAACGCATAGAAAGCCGGGTAAGGCGTCATCTCAGGATCCGGAGAAAGATCCGCGGGACCGCGGATCGGCCCCGCATGAGCGTGTGCTGTACCGGAAAGCATATTTACATCCAGTTCATAGACGACGTGGCGGGACGAACGCTGGCGTCGGCGAGCACTCTATCGGCGGAGTTCAAGAGCGGTGACGCGAACAAGGCCAATCTTCCGGGCGCAGCACGCCTGGGCAAGATTGCTGCGGAGCGGGCGCTCAAAGCGGACGTAAAGACGGTGGTTTTCGATCGTGGTGGGTTTCCCTACCACGGCCGGGTAAGGGCCATCGGCGATGCTGCAAGGGAATGCGGGCTGGAATTTTAGCAACTATTTTGGAAGGTCGCCCGGCCGGATGGTTCGGGCCCTCATCCAACCCAGGAGTCTTTCGTGGCTAAAAGGGAACAGGAAACTTTCGACGAGATCGAAGAAAAGGTTGTCGCCGTCAACCGCTGCGCAAAAGTGGTTAAGGGCGGACGCCGTTTCAGCTTCAGCGCCCTGGTTGTCGCCGGGGATCGCGAGGGTCGTGTCGGGATTGGGTTTGGCAAGGCCAACGAAGTCGCAGACGCGATCCGAAAGGGATCTGAATTGGCCCGCCGCGGCCTGACGCGGGTAAACCTGGATGGCACTACGATCCCGCACGAGATCCTTGCCGAATTCGACGGTGCAAAGGTCCTCTTGCGGCCGGCCTCGGCCGGTACGGGTGTCATTGCGGGCGGTGCAGTTCGGGCGGTATGCGAATCGGTTGGAATCCGTGACTTGCTCTCCAAGTCTCTCGGATCCAGCAATCCCATCAACCTCGCCAAGGCGACGATGAAGGCCTTGAACGAGTTGCGTTCGCGCAAAGATGTGATGGCGATGCGCAAGGCGCAATCCTAGTGCGATCGGGTGGGCCAGGTTCCGGTCTTTGATCGTTACCTGTGTGCGCACCCGAAACCTATTTTCCGCTCAAGGAGTGAGTAGATTCATGGAACTTCACAAGTTAGGTCAGAACGGCAACACCGCCAAGAATCGGAAGCGTGTCGGTCGCGGGCCTGGCAGCGGCACCGGAAAGACATCCGGGCGAGGCCACAAGGGCGCGGGCCAACGCTCCGGGCATTCTCAGCGGCTTGGGTTCGAAGGTGGTCAGATGCCTTTGATCCGTCAGCTGCCGAAGCGCGGGTTCAAGAAGCCGAACCGGTTCGAGTATGTCGTCTTGAACGTCTCGGACCTGAATCGCTTTGAGGATCAGACGACGGTCGATTACGACGCCTTGCGGGCGGCGCGGCTTGTCAGGCAGGGGCGCGATGGAGTAAAAATTCTGGGCGATGGCACTTTAGAGCGAAAGCTCACCGTCATCGCGACAGCCTTCACGAAGACTGCGCGAGAGAAGATCGAAGCCGCCGGAGGCACCTGCGAAGTGGCCTCTACGAAAGGCGCTCGGTAAGAGTCGCGGTTGAGTTGGGGTAAGGTGGTACGGTCAGGCGAAGCGGGCACTGGATTACCCGGGAATCGGTTCCAAGCACAATAGGACCGGCCGGATCCTGATGCCAAACTCGGACACCATGAGGTCGGTCCCATGCTATCGGCATTTCGAGATTCATTTAAGATCCCTGAATTGCGGGAACGAATACTGTTTACGTTCGGTCTTGTAGCTGTGTGTCGCCTTGGTGCGAACATTCCGGTACCGGGCGTGAATGCAGGAGTTCTCAGCGATTTCATCTCTCAAATCGAACAGCAGAGCAGCACCGGGGGTGTGTTGACGCTGTTCAACCTCTTCAGCGGCGGCGCGATTGAGCAGGCCGCGGTGTTCGCGCTGGGCATCATGCCGTACATCAGCGCCACCATTATCCTGCAACTTCTGACCCCGGTGATACCCAGTCTCGAACGGATGGCGCGCGAAGGCGATTCCGGGCGGCAAAAGCTGATCCAATTCGGGCGGTATCTGACGGTCGCGCTCTGCGTGATCCAAGGCTGGATGCTCGCTTACGCCTTGCAGCACCCTGAGGATTTGTTCGGCGCCGCGTTGCCGGGATTGGTTCCGAACCCGGGAATGGGTTTTCAGATCCTGGCGGTGACCTGCCTGACTGCGGGAACCGTCTTACTGATGTGGTTGGGCGAGCAGATTACGGCGCGAGGGATCGGTAACGGCATCTCTCTGATCATCACGGTGAATATCATCGCGCGGCTGCCGGGAGCGATTATGCAGGCGGTCACGATGTTTTTCCCCGGTGGCGGTCAGCAGGCGGCACACAACCCTGCCAAGGGGATCCTGATGTTGGTGTTGATCCCGATCATCATCATGGGAATCGTAGCGATCACGCAAGCGGAGCGGAAGATTCCGGTCCAATATGCAAAACGTGTGGTCGGGCGTAAGATGTACGGTGGTCAGAACACGTTCCTGCCGCTGCGGATCAACTATGCGGGTGTGATGCCGATCATCTTCGCGGATGCGTTGATGATGTTCCCTTACAAGATCATCGGGTGGATCAGCAAGGGAGGAGCCTTGCAGGCGGTGGCCACGGCCATTTCACCGGGGCATGCCTGGTGGTACATCCTCTACACCACCCTGATCATGTTCTTTTCCTTTTTCTGGGTCGCAACGCAGTTCAATCCGATTCAGATCGCCGACGACCTGAAGAAGTATGGCGGCTACATCCCCGGGGTGCGTCCGGGAAAGCCGACTGCCGACTTCCTCAACCATGTCATGACGCGGATCACGCTTGCGGGCGCGATCTTCCTCACGGTGATCGCGGTTGCACCGACCTTGCTGTCTCAGCAGTTCAACATCCCGTATCTGGTCGCCAGTTTCTTCGGCGGCACCGGGCTGTTGATTATTGTGGGTGTCATGCTAGACACCATGCGGCAGATCGAGAGTCATCTCTTGACGCGGCATTACGACGGATTTTTGAAACGAGGCAAACTCCGGGGCCGATTCTGAGATCTGAGCAATCAAGGGCTTGAGATCTTCGAGATCCTCCGGTTTCCGCACACTGCCTCCCGCTGCCTGCGGGAGGCGGTTCATTCCTTGCATTTTGGCTGATATCGAGTAAAATGGAGCGTTTTACGCTGAACGAGTTTCAAGGAATGGACCTCCATCCACGGACACGGAGGATTCGTCCTCTGGTGGAGGAGGGTAGGAATTGATCATCCGAAAGACAGCGGCTGAGATTGAAGAGATGCGCCCGGCCTGTGAGCGGGCTGCGGAGGTTCTCTCGCGAGTGGTGCGCTGGGTGCGTCCCGGGATCACGACGGGGGAACTGGATCAATATGCGGCGGAGCAGATCGCGGAACTCGGGGCGAAGAGCGCTTTTTTAGGGTACCACGGATACCCGGGCCACATCTGTGTCTCGGTCAATGACGAGGTGGTTCATGGAATCCCGGGTGACCGGGTGATTCATGCGGGCGATGTGGTCAGCATCGACGTCGGGGTGGTGTATCGTGGCTGGGTGGGCGACAACGCCCGTACGGTCGCGGTAGGGAACACGGTTCCGGAGGTCGAGCTTTTGCTGGCGGCGACGGCGGGTTCGTTGGCTGCGGGGATTGCCGCGGCACGGGTCGGCAATCGCATCGGCGACATTTCGCATGCCGTCGAAGAGTATGTGGTGGCGCGTGGGTTCAGCGTCGTGCGCGAGTACGTCGGGCATGGGGTTGGGCGCAACATGCACGAGGAGCCGCAGATTCCGAACTATGGGCCGGCGGGGCGAGGGCCCCGATTGAAGGCGGGAATGACCCTGGCGATTGAGCCCATGGTGAACATGGGCGTGGCCGCGGTCAAGACCTTGGACGATCAGTGGACGGTGGTGACGGCCGATGGCCGGCCCTCCGCTCATTTTGAGAACACGATTGTGGTGACCGATGGCGAGCCGGAGATTTTGACGTGCCCGCTGAAGACCCCATTCGAATAGATGGCTGCATCGAAGACGAGGTGCGACCAGGAATTTTTCAGGTCAGGCTGCCCAACGGCCACCGGGTCATCGGGCATCCGATCACCGCTTGCCGAGCGATGGCGAAGGGTTGGCATGCGGGGATGCAGGTGATGGTAGAACTTCGACCATTTGACATGACAAGTGGGCGGCTCAGCGCCCTACCGGGAGAAACCGGGGAGAACGATTCATGAAGGTAAAAGCATCGGTGCGCAGAATTTGTGCGAGCTGTAAGGTCGTTCGGCGGGGTGGGACCATCTATGTGATCTGCACCAATCCCCGCCACAAGCAACGGCAGGGTTGATCAGCGAGGAGTGAGAAGAGATGCCGAGAATTTTGGGAGTTGACATACCGGGCAACAAGCGGGTCGAGTATTCGCTTCGTTACATCTATGGAATCGGTCCTGCCCTTGCGGCGGAGATCGTTCAAAAACTCGAATTGGACCCGGCCACTCGGGCACAGGATTTGGACGACGCTCAAGTGCGCGCCATCACCCAAATCATCCAGCGCGACTACGTGGTTGAGGGAGATCTTCGTAGAGAGGTCACTCAAAACATCAAGCGCCTGATGACCATCGGGTGCTATCGGGGCTTGCGGCATCGGCGCGGACTGCCGGTGCGTGGACAGCGTACGAAGACCAATGCGCGCTCCCGCAAGGGTGCACGCCGCACGGTCGGCGTGATTCGAGACAAGGCGGCCCGTGCCGCGTTGCGTACCGGCAAATAGGCTGGTGCGGCATAAGTGAACGGACTGTTGGTACACTTTGAAAGGCGAAGGTACGGGAATGGCTGAAGAAGGCGTCATCAATCCTACAGCAGAGGATCTGCTCGGAACCAAGCCCACCGAACAGAAGGTGGAGCGGGTCAAGGGCAGTAAGAACATTCATTCTGGAATCGCGTATGTCGTATCGACCTTCAACAATACGATCGTCACGATTACCGATATGAACGGCAATGTGATCAGTTGGTCAACCGGCGGCAAGGAAGGGTTCCGCGGCTCTCGCAAAAGCACGGCATTTGCCGCGCAGGTCGCGGCGCAGACTGCTGCGCGCACAGCCTATGGTCATGGAATGCGGGAGTTGGAAGTTCGGGTGAAGGGCCCTGGATCCGGACGTGAATCCGCGGTTCGCGCACTGCAAGCCGCAGGGTATGAAATCACGGTCATCCGCGATGTCACCCCGATGCCGCACAATGGGTGCCGACCTCCCAAGAGGCGGCGTGTCTGATCAACCTATTTTTGTTTGGAGTGCAGGAAAAGGGTTCCTGCCGGGAGTAAAAAAGAAGTCATGTCACGCTATTTAGGTCCAAAAAACCGTATCGCCCGCAGACTGGGCGCGCCGATCTTCGGTCCCAACAAATACCTCGAACGCAAGGCCTATCCTCCGGGAGAACACGGCCCGCGATTCCGTCGCAAGGTCAGCGACTACGCGTTGGCGTTGGCTGAGAAGCAGAAGCTCCGTTTCATGTACGGGATCCAGGAGAAGCAATTCCGGAGGTACTACGAGACTGCGGACCGTCGGCGTGGCATCACGGGCGAGACCTTGTTGGTTCTGCTCGAGCTGCGATTGGACAACGTTGTCTATCGGCTTGGACTGGCCACCACGCGGCGTGCTGCGCGTCAGATGTGCACGCATGGGCACATCCGAGTGAACGGTCGAAGGGTCAACATCCCTTCGTTCCAGGTTCGGGTCGGGGATGAGATTGAGATCAATCCTCGGCAGAACAGCCAACAACTCGCCCGCCAAAACGTTGAGGCCTCCACGGCACGCCCTGTACCGGAGTGGTTACAGGCGAGCCCGGCCGAACTGAGTGGGAAAGTTATATCCGAACCGACACGCGAGCAGATCCAACCGATCGTGGACGAGCGGGTCATCGTAGAATTCTACTCTCGGTAAACCGGGCAGGGAACCGCACGCACCACCAGAGACGCCCCCGCCTGGAGCGAACAGGGGTAAGGGAGGACGCGAACCATGGCTGTTCGATTGGGCAAATTTGAGATGCCTCGTCGTCTTGTAAAGGACGAGGCAAACGCCGGCGCAACGTACGGACGATTCATCGCCGAGCCGTTTGAGGCCGGGTATGGACATACGCTTGGCAATTCCCTGCGTCGGGTATTGTTGTCGAGCCTCGAGGGGGCGGCCATTTCCACGGTCCGTCTCGAGGGGGCTCTCCATGAATTCACACACCTTCCTGGTGTCGTCGAAGACGTGACGGACATTGTCCTGAACCTGAAGGGCGTCCTCCTTCGCATGGAGTCACGCGAGCCTGTCAAGCTTCGGATCGATGTGAAGAAGCGTCTCGGCTCGGTCTTGGCCAAAGACATCATCACCGAACCGGGTGTTGAGGTCTTGAACGGAGATCACATCATTGCGACGCTGGGGGAAGAGGGCGACTTCCAGGCTGAACTCGAGGCAAAGGTTGGACGAGGCTATTTGGCTGCAGAGCACAACAAGTACGAGGGGATGCCGATCAGCGTCATCCCGATCGACTGCCTCTTCAGTCCAGTTCGCCGTGTTCGGTATCTGGTCGAGAATACGCGGGTTGGTCAGCGGACCGACTACGACAAGTTGATTCTTGACATCTGGACCGATGGGCGGGTCAGTCCTGAGGATGCCTTGACGCAGGCCTCCGCGATCCTGCGCCATCACCTTGATGTCTTCGTACAATTCGATCGAACGATGATTGAGTTTGAGGAAGAGATCGAGGAGACCAACGAGGAAGACGAAAAGCTGCGGGAGCTGCTCAACATGAGCGTCAACGAGATCGAACTATCGGTCCGTGCCGCGAACTGCTTGAACAACGCCAACATCACGACGGTCGGGGAATTGGCTCAGAAGTCCGAGTCCGAGATGTTGAAGTATCGCAACTTCGGGAAAAAGAGCCTCAACGAGATCAAAGATAAACTCGCCGATTTGGGAATGTCATTGGGGATGAAGTTCGATCCGAGCCTCCTCGAAACCCCCTCGGCGGCGAACATGGGAGACGATTGAGATGCGGCATCGCAAACGCACTTTAAAGCTGGGACGGCCCAGTGCACATCGCCGCCTGATGTTGGCCAATTTGACGTGCAGTCTGATCCAGCATGGGCGTGTGACCACCACCCGTGCCAAGGCGAAAGCGGTGCGACAGTTGGCGGACAAGATGATGACCCTGGCCAAAGACGGGTCATTGCACGCCAGGCGTCGTGCCATTTCCATCCTTCATGACCCCTTGGCGGTTCGGCGGTTGTTCGGCGAATTGGTCGAAGACCACCGGGAGCGGCCGGGTGGCTACACGCGAATCATGCACCTTGCCAAGGCCAGGGTAGGGGATGGTTCTGAGATGTCCGTCTTGGAATGGTCCGGTCCCTATGCCGGCCCCAAGGCGAAGAAGGCAGCTGCCGTCGAAGCTGAGGCCTAGGTCCGAACATTCGGCCTGGCCGGCATGGGGTTGGCTGGTTTCAACCTGGCGCCGACGGGAATCTAAAAGCCGAGGATTGCATTGTAAGCATCCTCGGCTTTTACTTTTTCACGTGTTGGTGTGGGGTCAGAGGTCGCGGTTGTCCGACTCGTCCTTCTCCGTATAGCCGCTCTTTTGGCGCTTCCAGTTCAGCTCGTTTTTCTTCATGTACAGGTCGTAGACATCCTGAGCGGTCATTCCAAGGGTTTGGGCCAGGCTGATGAGGAAATGAAACAGATCGACGACTTCGACTCGTGCATTTTGCTGATCAAAGGTTTGGTACTTGGCCCACCACTTCCAGGGGACGCTGTCGGTTAGTTCCGCGAGTTCCTGAGACATGGCCCGTGTGTAATTGAGAACCCATTCGATTTGTGCGTTTTCATCCATGGTATCGGTGTCGACACCGATTCGCCGGTTCAGGTCGCGTTGCATGGCGAACATGGTCGCCATCATGTCGGATGCGACCGGTGGTTGTGGTTGGGAGTCCGAATCGCTCATGAGATCAGCACCTTTCTACTGGCTGCATTGTTAGGCTGAGGAAGGAAACACCGCCGGGGGCAAAAGCGTGGTATGGTCAAGATCACGGGGATTTCAGGGGTTTGACGCTGCCCCCTGGAATCGTATGCTATCCAATCTTATGGATCGTCAAACCGCTTTCTGAAATTGGGAGGACTGAGGTGGAAAAAGTTGTCATCATTGGGACTGGATGTGCTGGACTGACCGCTGCCATTTACACGGCCCGTGCTAAATTGAAACCATTGGTGATCGAGGGGAAGATGCCGGGTGGCCAGTTGACCACCACGACGATGGTGGAGAATTTCCCTGGATTTCCCGAAGGGATCATGGGGTTCGATTTGACCATGAACATGCGGACCCAGGCGGAGCGCTTCGGTGCGCGTTTTTTGTCGGTGGAGGTGACCGGTGTCGAGTTGGGGTCGGCCCCCTATACCATTCAGACCTATGACGGCCCGATTCAGGCCGAGGCGGTGATCATCGCCACCGGGGCGGATCCTCGGTATTTGGGGCTGGAAAGCGAGAAGAAGTTGATCGGGCACGGGGTATCTTCGTGTGCCACCTGTGATGGAGCGCTGTACCGAGACGTCCCTGTCGCGGTCATCGGCGGCGGGGATTCCGCGATGGAAGAGGCGATTTTCCTGACCAAATTCGCCAGCAAGGTCTACGTCATCCATCGGCGCGACGAGCTGCGCGCCTCCCAGATCATGGGCGATCGTGCCCAAGCCAATCCGAAGATCGAGTTCATTTGGGATTCGGTGGTCAGCGAGGTATTGGGTGTCGAGGAGGGTGAGGTAAGCGGGCTTCGGATCGAGAATCTGAAGACCGGGGAGCTTTCCGAGATTGAAGTCAGTGCGATGTTCGTGGCCATCGGGCACATCCCGAACACGGCGGTCTTCAAGCCCTGGCTGGAGCTCGACGATGAGGGCTATCTGATCCTCACCAAGGGCACAGCGACCTCGTTGCCCGGAGTCTTCGGCGCGGGGGATGTTGCAGACCACGAGTATCGGCAGGCGATCACGGCCGCGGGCAGCGGCTGTGCTGCCGCGCTGGAGGCGATTCGGTACCTGGAGAGTCAGGACTGATTCTATTGGAGAGGAAGGAGCCCGTCCGAAAACCTCTTGGCACCTCTGCACGTGAGTCTCTGGTTCCGGATGGGGAGGACAGGCTGGGAAAGCGGCAACCTTTTCGGACATCCTCTAGCAAGTGGGTATCCGAAAAGGCGCGTTCCATCATGCGTCGCCTCCAGGCAATGGTTACCGATCCGAGGGATCGGTCGGATCGGTCGGATCGGTGTTTGAATCGGGGTCGGGGTCGGAATCGGGATCGGAATCTATTCCTGTTCTAGTTGGCACCTGGCCCTCATGGACCGATCAAGCTTCGCTGCTGAGTTGTGACAGCGTTGCCCGGCCTCTCATGTCCGAATCCCATTCGATACCGAGACCGATAGCGACTCCGACTCCGATCTTGCTTCGCCATTGACCTTTTCGGTCATCCTCTAGCAAGAACCCGTCCGAAAAGGCCATTGGGTCGCAACGAAAGGTTTCCGGCTCCGGATGGGGAGGGACTCCCGCAGAGAACGCAGAGGGCGCAGAGGGGTATTGGGAGGGGGGGATGCAGCGGCATCGGAGCAGTTATCAGCCACTGCCTTGGCCTGTTGAAACACGATATCTATAAAATTCCCCAAAAATGTTGCGTGCAGAGCATGGAACCTACCCACCTCCATAGGCAGGTCGAAAACGCCACCGCGCCCTCTGCGGGAGGCTCTTCGGATCCGGATGGGAAAGCGGATGCCTTTTCGGTCATCCTCTAGCAAACCTTGGAAGCCCGGCATCATGGATCCGGTCCTCTGCGGATCCATGGCCGGGCGGTTTTTTTTTGCGTCTTGCGGCTGGAGACCGCATGGTCCGTCTGAGGTCCGACAACCTCTCCCCCCGGTTTGAATCGTGTCTTGCCAAGAGGCGGTGTCGGCGACCCTTGGGCGCGGGTATCGTCGTCGATTTGCCTGTCTTGTGAGCGTGTGAGTTTATGAAACTGGACCCAATGGCCTCCTATCGCCGATTGCTGAGCTATGCGATGCCGTACAAGTTGCGCCTGATTCAGGCGATCTTAATCGGCGGGCTGTTTGCGGCCTCAACCGGAGCGATTCCATGGGCGCTGCAGCACTCCTTTGGTGCAGTTTTCGGGGATTCCGGGGGGACTGAGCCGTCCGAGGGGCCGGTTGGGCTCGGAGGGTGGGTCTTGCCCGAATGGACGGGGGAGATGCTTCCGGGCAAGAAGTCTTCCGAAGCGGGAGGGCCATCGGAGGCATTGCAGGCGGTCAGTGATGAGGGGTCTGCCGCGGGCGGCGGAGAGCAGGGCAATCGAGCTGAATCTCTGCACAATTCTCCGCGATCCTTATGGCATATTCTGCCTTATGCCGCCCTGATCCCGTTGTTGGGTCTGTTGCGCGGCCTCTTCGATTTCGGCAACCGGTATTTGATCGGCTGGGTCGGGGATCGTGCGGTCATGGACATGCGCAATGAGCTTTTCGCGCACGTGCACGCTCTCTCCCTCGGGTTCTTCCACAGGAACCATACGGGGCAGCTGATCGGACGGGTGACCAGCGACTGTCAGATGATTCAGCGGGCGGTCTCATCGGTCCTGAGTGATCTGATCAAGCAGCCGATCACCCTGGTGGTGTTGATTGGATATGTCTTCTTCCGAAACACGCTCTTGGCGGTCTTCTCCCTGATTCTCTTCCCGTTGTGCGTGCTTCCGGTCATCATGTATGGGCGGAAGGTACGACGGGCCTCTTCGAAGGCCCAGCGCAAGATCGGCGACTTGGTCGACATTTTGCAGGAGACCTTCACGGGAGCGCGCATCGTCAAGGGCTTCTGTATGGAGGAGCACGAGGCGGACCGGTTTTCCAGTCATGCCCAGAACCTATTCCGGCAGCAGGTCAAGATCCTTCGTTCCTCTTCGATCGTGGAGCCGGTGATTGTCTTTCTGAGCTGTCTTGGGATTGGGGCCGCTTTGGTCTATTGCTTTCAGGTTGGGATGACCCACAATGAATTCCTCGGTTTCGCCACGGCGCTCATGTTGATGTACGAGCCGGTGAAGAAGTTGAGCAGGATTCACCTCACGATTCAGCAGAGCCTGGCGGCTGCGGAGCGTGTCTTCCAGGTATTGGACGAGGAGCCTGAGATCGCGGATCCGCCGAATCCGGTCACGCTCCCCAGCATTCGGGAGGCGATTCGCTTTTCGGGGGTGGATTTTGCCTACGACTCCAGTGGGAATGTCCTGGAGGGTATAGACCTGGAGGTCAGGGCCGGCACGGTCGTGGCGCTGGTTGGCCCGAGCGGCGGCGGAAAGAGCACGCTCTGTAACTTGATCCCAAGGTTCTACGATCCGACGGCCGGCTCAGTTTCGATTGATGGGCATGATTTGAGGACCCTATCCACGCGATCACTGCGGGCCCAGATCGGGATCGTCACGCAGGAGACCATCCTCTTCAACACGAGCGTTGCCCGCAACATCGCCTACGGCAAACCGGATGCGACCGCGAGTGAGATCGAGGATGCCGCCAGGCGTGCCAATGCCCATCGCTTTATCGTCGAGTTGGAACAGGGGTACGATACTGTGATCGGCGAGCGTGGGAGTCGGTTATCGGGCGGCCAATGTCAGCGGCTGGCGATTGCTCGTGCGATCCTGAAGAACCCGCCGATCCTGATCTTGGACGAGGCGACCTCTTCCCTGGACAGCGAGAGCGAGTATCTGGTTCAGAAGGCATTGGATGAGCTGATGGCCGATCGAACGGTGATAGCGATCGCCCATCGGTTGTCCACGATCCAGCATGCTGATACAATTGTGGTCCTTGTTCATGGGCGCATGCAGGAGGTGGGGACGCACGAGGAGTTAATTGCGTGCAACGGCGTGTACGAGCGCCTCTATCGGATGCAGTTTCAGAAGCAGGCCTGGACGATCGATGAACCTCGGCCATGAAACGGGGTGATGCCGGTTCTCCGGTCCGTCTTGAGGGAGGTTTGATGGAGGTCGGCACCATTGTTCGGGTGGCGGTTGATGTGGCGATGGATCGGCCGTTGGACTACTCCGTTCCCCTTCATCTGCAGGGGGCTGTGCGATTGGGCAGCCACGTCCTCGTGCCGCTGGCCAGCCGGGAGGTGACCGGCTTTGTGGTCGGCTTTCCGGAGGACTCCTTCCCGAATCTCCGACCTGTATTGGGACTGGTCCACCCCGAACCGCTGCTACGCCCTGCGACGGTCGCCCTGGCGGAATGGATCGCGCGTTATTACTGCTGTCCGTTGGAGATGGCGTTGAGGACGGTCCTGCCGGAGCCGGTGCGGTCGGGAGACCGATGGAAGACGTTACAGGTGGCCGTTCCGATTTCCGAGCCGCCACCTGAAGCGGTATGGGCCCGGATATGTACGCGTGCCCCGAAGCAGGCGGAGGTTTTTCAGTGGCTTCGGGACAACGGATCGACGGCGGTGACGCTGCTTCGTCGCCGGTTTGGAGGGGGGGCGCCCTCGGCGGTCAAGGGGCTGGTGAAGGCTGGGCTCGTGGAATTGCGTGACGAGGTGCAAAGCCGGGAGCCGTGGGAGGACCAAGAGGTCGTTTCCACGAAGCCCCTTGAACTGAATACCGAGCAGGCGGCGGCCTTTGCTCAGGTGGTTGAGCGTCTGGATGGTGGGCAAGAACCGGGGGTGGTATTGATCCACGGTGTGACCGGGAGTGGAAAGACAGAGGTCTATCTCCAGGCCATCGAACGGATCCTGAAGGTGGGTCAGGGTGCGATCATGATGGTGCCGGAGATCAGCCTGACGCCGCAGACGGTGGAGCGGTTTCGGAGCCGATTGGGGCCTTTGGTCGCGGTCCTGCACAGCAACCTGTCTCAGGGCGAGCGCCATGACGAGTGGCATCGTCTCCGCTCGGGAGACGCACGTGTGGTTGTCGGCGCGCGATCCGCCGTCTTCGCGCCGGTTTCGCCGCTGGGCCTGATCGTCGTGGATGAGGAGCATGAGGGCTCTTACAAACAGAGTGACAGCCCGCGCTACAATGCTCGGGACCTGGCTGTCGTCCGGGGTGCGATGGAGGGCGCGCTGGTACTGCTCGGCTCGGCGACGCCGTCGGTAGAGAGCAGCTACAATGCGCGCACGGGTAAGTATGGGCTTGCAGAGCTGAAGAGTCGGGTCGAAGGCACGTCGATGCCGGTCATCCGGGTGTTGGACATGCGGGGAGGTGGCGGAGGACAATCCTCACCGGCGGTCTTCTCTCAGGCGCTGTTGAACGGCCTGGAGCAGAGATTGGAGCGGGGGGAGCAGAGCATCCTATTCCTGAACCGCCGCGGCCACAGCTCCAGCCTCTGCTGTCCGCAATGCGGGACGGTGTTGGAGTGTCCCAATTGCAGTCTGCCGCTCACCTATCATCGAGACGGTGAGTTCATGTTGTGTCACTACTGCGATCATCGTCAGGCACCGCCGCGGGAATGTCCTTCGCCCCAGTGTCGATCGACAGCGATTCGGTATGCGGGGGTTGGGACTCAACGGGTCGAGCTGGTTCTGCGCAAGCTCCTGCCCAAGGCGCGGATCGCCCGACTCGATTCCGACTCCATGATCCGCAAGGATCGATTTATCGAGATCCTGGGCGATTTTCGGCGGGGGCGCCTCGACATCTTGATCGGGACGCAGATGATTGCCAAGGGGCTGCACTTTCCCAATGTGACGCTGGTCGGGATCATTCAGGCGGACATGGGTTTGCACCGGCCTGATTTCCGGGCGGGTGAGCGCACGTTCCAGCTGCTGACCCAGGTTGCTGGTCGGGCCGGACGTGGGGATGAGCCGGGGGAGGTCTTTGTCCAATCCTACACGCCCTTTCATCCGGCGATTCAGTATGCCTACCGCAGTGATTACGAAGGGTTTTACTTGGAGGAGATCGAGGTCCGGCGGACTCTGGCGCTCCCGCCATGGAGCCACATGGTCTTGTTGGAGGCCTTAGGGGCGGACGAAGCAATGGTTTTAGCGGAGACGATGGACGTGACCCAACAGATCCGTGCATGGAAGGATCCTGTGATGCAGGTATCGGGACCTTCGCCGGCTCCGATCGCCCGTTTGCGGGGGGAGTTTCGGTTCCAGATTCTGATACGGACCCGTGGCATTTTGCGGTTGGTGGACCGTCTGAAACCGCTCTATCAGCAATTGCGAAAGAAGCGTGGGATCCGCTGGCTGGTCAACGTCGACCCCGGCCAGTTGATGTGAGGTGGTCGAGGCGGAGCGATAAAAACAGCCTGAGGGGATGAACGTTCGATGAAGCCGGCAGAGGAACGAAAACGACCGATCAAGGTCTGCCATTTGATCACTCGCTTGATCATCGGTGGGGCGCAGGAGAACACCGTGTACAGTGTGTGGGGGCTATCCCAGGGTGGGCGTTACGAGGTCTGCTTGGCTTCGGGGCCGACGACAGGGCCTGAGGGAACGATGGTTCCGCAGGTTGTGGAGGCGGGGACCTGGTACCGGGAATTCCCTGGTCTGGTGCGTGAGATCCGCCCCTGGAAGGATCTTTGCACCCTCTGGGCATTGGTGCGTTTTTTCCGGGAGGAGCGGTTTGAGATCGTTCATACGCACAGCGCCAAGGCGGGTATTCTGGGCCGTTTCGCAGCGCGATTGGCGGGGGTGCCTGTGGTGATTCACACGGTCCATGGCTGGTCTTTCGGCGGCTATGGGAGTCGGCTGAACAACGCGGTTTTTGAGTGGCTCGAGTTTCTGGCTGCCCACAGCTGCGACGCCATGATTGGGGTCGCGGATGCGATGGGGGTTGAGGCGGAACGACGGCGGATTGCGTCACGCTCCAAATTCCGAACGATTTTCAGCGGGATGGATCTGCGCCGGTTTACGGAGGCCGCGAGGGACGGGGCGTTGGCAGAGCGCCTGGGGATCACTTCGGAGGATCGGGTGGCGGTGACGGTGGCGCGCCTCTTTCCGTTGAAGGGGCATGAGGAGCTCTTGGAGGCGTTCCCGGCGATCTTGCGGGAGGAGCCGCGGGCCAAGCTGCTTTGGGTGGGTGACGGAATCCTTCGAACGCAACTGGTTGCGCGTGCGCGTGAACTCGGGGTGGCGGACCGCTTGGTGCTGGTTGGTTTGGTCCAGCCGACGGAGGTCGCGGACTATTTGGCCCTGAGTCATGTCTTGGTGCATCTCTCCCATCGGGAGGGGTTACCTCGGGCGGTCCCGCAGGGGTTTGCCTGCGGGCTGCCAGCGGTGGCGTATCCCTTGGATGGCACGCCGGAGGTTGTCTTGCCCGGACAGACTGGTTGTCTGGTTGAAATGGGGGATCGCCCTGCCCTGGTGGATGCGGTGGTTGGATATCTCGCGGATGACGTTCGCCGGCGGGCGGACGGAGAACGGGGGCGGTCCATGGTGCTCGAGCGCTTCTCGATCGAGAGCATGGTAGCCGGGATCGATCGTCTCTACCGGCAACTGCTGGCTGAGCAATCAGCGGACGGTCGGTAACAGGGCGAGTCCGAGGAAAAGGAAGGCGAGGTTGGGCAGCCAGGCAGCCAGGATCGGGGGAACGACGCCTCGAATACCCATGTAGAGTGCGATATGACTCAACATATAGAGGGTAATAAAGAGGGCGATGCTGCTGGCGATCGCGAGGGCAGGTCCCTTTCGTCCGGTTCGAAGGGAGAACGGGATTCCGATGATGATGGCGGTCAGGCAGCCGATGGGCACGGCCATCCGATTGTGCATTTCCACTTCGTAGTTTCGGATCACTTGAGGCGAGAGGTTCTTGTGACGTTCCAGGAAACTGCGCATGGTCCTTGCGCTCATGTACTCAGGCCGGCTTTCCAGGTAGAGCAGGAACTCGAGCGGGGTCTCATCCAGGTTGGTTGCACGCCAGATGGAGCGGTCGAGCAATGACTTCGGCAGGTCGGGTCGACGGCCGAACTGGTTAAACTGGTAGATATCGGCGTCAAGAAACTCCCAGTGGTTGTTTCTCCAGACCGCCTTTTCCGCGATCATTCTGCGCTTGATGAAATTGGGCCGGTCGGGATCGCGCTCGGTGATGATGACATCTTCCAGGATGTTGTCCCGACGATTGAACGTCTTTGCGGTCCAGAGGCGTCCTTGGGCGTCGTTCTCAAAATGGAACTCGGTGCTGATGTATTTGGAGGGTTGTTCTTGGCTGCCGAGTTGGCGTCTGAATTCTTCGGCCTGACGGAGCCAGTCTGGGCAGACGAATTCGTAAAGGAGAAAGACCGCGAAGGAGCAGATCAAGCCGAAGCCAAAAAGGGGAGTAAGGGTGCGCAGAATGTGTATGCCGGCGGCGCGAATAGCGATCAGCTCGTTGTAACGTTCCATGTTGCTGATGGTGAAGAGGGTGGCCAGCAACAGGGCCAAGGGTGCGACCTGGACCATGATTTGTGGGAGCTTGAGCCCGTAGTACCAGAGAATCCGGAGGCCTGAAACTCCGTTTGACGTGAAGTCCTCGAGGTTGTCGTTCAGATCGGCCACTAGGAAGACGATGAGAAATGCCAGCGCACAGACAAGGAGCGGCTTCAGGAATTCTTGGGTGATGTATTGGTTGAGAATCCGCATGGATTGAGCCTTGCCTCCCTGGTCCGAGCGGGAGTGTGTCGGTTTTTGCGGGTGGCTTCGAGACCTCGGAAGGGGCGATTGACGCTGGGCGAAGTTGGGGACCAGGATCCGCGGGCAATCGGGATTGCGACCCCTCGTGAATAGACGAGGAAGGAAATATTGTCAACCATTGGCGCCTTCGCCCCAGTGCGGGGATTCGCAGCGTTGGATCCGAATTTGGCCGAAGATGGAGATTGCTGGGGGGGGGCGAAAGGGCGCGCTCCTTTAAGGCGTCGTCTCCAGGCAATGGTTTTCGGATCGGTCGGATCGGTCGGATCGGTCGGATCGGGATCGAAATCGAAATCCGGATCGTCGGAATGGAGGGTGTGATTCGGCGTGGAATCCGCGTGGCAAAAGGTTCACAAGCGCTTCGATCGCCAAGGGTCTTTGGCCCAGTGGGCAAAATTCAGATCCTGGTGCCTGGGGCGAGGGCATAGTGTGCGCGTTCGACCCGTGTGAAGTGTTGGTCGCCGTTGAGGATTTTCAGGATTGAGCCGACCCCGAGCTGACGGGTGGGGTGAATCATTTCGTTGTACTGCTGTGAGATATCCCGATAGTGCGCGAAGGCGCCGACGCGTTGAATGGCACGGGCGAGCAGTTTGATCAGGACCTCCTGGTTGGTGAAGAACTCCAGGTGGGTTGTGACCACGACCTTGGGGTTTCGAAGGAGGATACGTTCGATGCCTTGCTCGGGATGGACGAAGCCACAGCTCTTGAGGGGGCCGGGCCGGTTGGTCAACAGGTATTCGGCGAGGAAGGTGCTGGAGACGGGGGCGGATTGCGCATCGAGCGCGTTCAGCATTTCCTCCTCGAGCGAGAGGAGGGTGTTTGGGGAAATGGTCGTGAAGTATTCGTTGTGGTAGGTGATGTCGGGGAAAAGGGCGGAGAAGAGCAGGAGCAGTCCGCCTGGGTGGTAATCCTGGAAATCGGGATCGCCGCTGAGGATGAGGGCTTCTTCTGCGGAGAGGATCTTATCTCGGCTATCGATGGTCGTCACCATCTTGTCGGCGTAGGGGCGTAGGAGGTGGCAGGCCAAGCGGGTCCGAAGCCGATCCATCGCGCACTGTTCGCATTGCCGGATTCGCTCCCGAGTGCGGCTGCACTGCTCTCCGATCGCCTGGAGCGACATCCGTTCGATTTCGGGGCTGATTCGAGAGCCGATCAAACCGAAGCGCTGTTCGAGAACGGCGCGGTCGCCACGGTCGACGAACTGTTGGATGAGCGTTCGAATGGGAGGGAGCGGGTTGATCCCTTGCTCCAAATCTTTGGTCTTATTGAGAAAGGAGCGGATGTCGCGCAGGGAAACCTTCCCCAAGGAGCGGATGTTCAAGAGATCCGCACTCGGAATCTTTCGGAGTTCCCCGATGGTGCGGATACGGGCGCGCGTAAGGCAATTGGCGGCACGCGGGGAGAGGCCGGAGGCCGAAACGGGCCACTGGTCGATTTGAGAACGTTTGATGGGCGGCAATGATACCATGGTCAACTCCGCGACGCACCTGAGACGACACGGCCTGAGGTTCAGTAGCAAACCGTTACGGTTTCCCCTCTGGGCGGCCCCTGCTGGGCCATTGATCTAAGGAGAACTATGGGGATATGATTACACGCCTGTCAATCAAATAATCCGGACCGGCAGGCCTGATGCCGTTGGGTCAGAGGTGAGAGGGGCAGCGGTCCTGCGGGCATCGGGGAGACGTCGAGGGCGGAGGCTGAGGTCATGGCTGAGTGCGAAAACAGGCATCTGCACCGGTCCTTGAATTGACGGCCCTGCAACCCCTTTATATACTCCTATTTCGTCTCATGGGGATATGGTCCCGGAGCGGACAGGGGGCGTGCCCCCACAAAACAAGGCCATCGGCGTCAGGGAGAATGGCCGTGGCCGAGTACACTTTGAAAGAGATCATCATGCAGCGCAAAAGAATTATTGCTGGGAACTTCAAGATGAACAAGACCGCCTCCGAGGCGGTGGAGTATGCCAAGGCCTTCCTGCCTCTCGTGAAGGGCATTGATGACGTTGAGATCGTGCTCTGTCCTCCCAGCACTTGTCTCCAGCCGATGTCGGTCGTGTTGGAGGGGAGTGCGGTCGGACTGGGTGCGCAGAACTTGTACTGGAAAGATTCCGGGGCGTTTACCGGTGAGATTTCCGCTCCGATGCTCCTGGATGCCGGGTGTGGATATGTGATCATCGGGCATTCCGAGCGTCGTGCGTATTTCGGTGAAACGGACCAGACGGTGAATGAGAAGGTGAAGGCGGCCTTGGGGCATGGCCTGACCCCGATCATCTGTGTGGGGGAGGTGCTTGAGGAGCGTGAGTCCGGAGAGACCGAGGCGGTGGTCGATCGCCAGGTCCGCGGGGGCTTGGCAGGGCTTTCGAGTGATCAGGTTGCCTCTCTGGTGATCGCCTACGAACCGGTGTGGGCCATTGGAACCGGCAAGACGGCCACGCCGCAGATGGCGCAGGAGGTTCATCACTTCATCCGAGGGATTGTCGCTGCCGATTTCGGGGCTGAGGCTGCGGCGGCGGTGCGGATTCAATATGGTGGAAGTATGAAGGCGGACAATGTTGCGGAGTTGATCTCCCAGCCGGATATTGATGGTGGTTTGGTAGGCGGGGCTTGCCTCACCCCGGATGGTTTTGCGACATTGATCACGAACGGACGGCCCTGAATCGGAAACGGGGATTCATAGTGGAATCGTTGAAGCCTTGGGCCTAACAAGGTGCGGCCCTTTATGGGGGTTCAGCGGCCTATTGTTGGGTGGCCCGGTCGAAGCAAAAGGAAAGCGGAAATCACGATGGCTATCTTTCTTGGAATACTTTACGCGTTGCAGTTGCTGGTTGCCCTGCTGTTGATCCTGATCATTTTGATGCAGCGCACGGCCAGTGAGGGCCTTGGCCTGGCCTTCGGCGGCGGCATGGGCGAGAGCTTTTTTGGTTCTCGTGCGGGTAACGTCCTGGTCAAGATCACGGCGTATCTGTCCGTTTTCTTTATTTGCAATACGCTGTTGATCGCCAAGTTGCAGACTGTTCAGGGGCGGTCGATGGTCCGTCCGGGTGCACCGGTTGCCGCGTCTGCGGAGGCAATTCCGGCCGGTCAGGTGGCCACGCCAGGCGAGGGCGTCTCGGCGGAGGTCCCGTCTCCCGCGGATGCGGGGGCTGTAGTGCCTGCGGGTGAGGCGCCACTCTCCATCGAAATCCCTGCGGTGGATGCGGGGGCTGAGGTCGCACCTGTGGAGGCTGAGGTCGCACCTGTGGAGGCTGGGGCGACTGCACCGGAAGGGAATGAGATTGAGGCTCCGGCTCCTGATGCGGCATCTCCCGTCGAGGCCTCTGGTGATGAGGCGGGTGCTGCGCAGGCCCCAGACGAACCTGAGAGTTGAGGTATGGACCTGCTGGTCCGGCACGGTCAGATGAATTGGGCAGGACAAGGTGTCCTGCCCTTTTTTTGCATGGAGGTGCTCGGGGGCTGTCCGAAAAGTTAGATAGTGAAGCAAGATCGGGGTCGGGGTCGCTATCGGTCTCGGTATCGAAGGGACGCGGGCTGGGATTGGGACACGAGAAACCGGGTAGCGTAACCGCAGTGTTACGGTGCTGGCAAGATTCGGCAGCAAGGTTTGAGCGGTCTTCAGAGGGCCGGGTGCCTTCCTGGACAGGAATCGATCCCGCTTCCGATTCCGACCCCGACCCCGATTCAGACAAGGATCGGACCGATTGACAACCATTGCCTGGAGGCGGCGCTTGAAGGAGCGCGTCTTTTCGGACGGGCTCATGCTAGAGGTCGTCCGAAAAGGTAGATGGCGAAGCAAGATCGGGGTCGGGGTCGCTATCGGTCTCGGTAGCGAAGGGACGCGGGCTGGGATTGGGACACGAGAACCGGGTAGCGTAACCGTAGTGTTACGGTGCTGGCAAGATTCGGCAGCAAGGTTTGAGCGGTCTTCAGAGGGCCGGGTGCCATACTGGACAGGAATCGATCCCGATTCCGATTCGGACTAGGATCGGACCGATCGAACCGATCGACAACCATTGCCTGGAGGCGGCGCTTGAAGAAGCGCGTCTTTTCGGACGACTACATGCTAGGAGGCTGATACGTTGACACGATGGCCGCGGATCCCGGTTGCGAAGTTCCTCCTTTCGTCTCTATTGGCCTTCGTTTTCGGGGAGTGCTTCTCCCTGCATGCCTTTACATTGGCCCGGCCAGACCCTGAAACGAGGTCTGACAGGGTACTGCTTGGATCCACCAAGCGGTTGCGCAGTCTTGATCCGATTGGGTCTGGTGACATCGCCTCGGCGATGATCACGGGGCTGATCTATGAGGGTCTGTTACGGTATGGCTACTTAGATCGACCCTACCGTTTGGAACCACAGCTGGCAGAGGCGATGCCGGAGGTGGATGCGACCGGGACGCGGATGACGTTCCGGCTTCGGCCGGGGATATACTTTGCTGATGACCGTTGTTTCCCTTCCGGCTCTGGGCGTGAGGTAACCGCCGCGGATTTCCGCTATTCGATCTTACGGCTTGCGGATCCCCGCAGTTCGACGACGGGGTTCTGGGTCATTCGAGGGCGTCTGCGTGGTTTGGAGGCCTTCCGCAAGCGGGTCGAGGAGGTTGGAGATCGTGCCTACGAGGAACCGGTGGAGGGGATTCAGGCACTGGACGATTACACGCTGGAATTCCTGTTGACCGAGCCGTACCCGCAGTTCCTCTGGGTATTGACGATGCACTATCTGCATGTGGTGCCCAGAGAGGCCGTGGAGTTCTACGGTGGAGATTTCCAGCGATATCCGGTGGGGACAGGTCCTTACCGCCTGGTGGAATGGAAGCGCAACTACCGGATAGAATTGGAGCGCAATCCCAAGTGGGCGCAGACGGGTCGCCGCGAGGTGTATCCGGAGGAAGGGCAATCGGATGATGTGCGCGCCGGACTGTTGGCGGAGGCGGGGGCGAGTCTGCCGTTTGCGGATCGGATCATCCGGTATGTGGTGCAGGACGAGTCGACTGCCTGGCTGATGTTTTTGGCGGGTGGTCTCGATTTGACGCTGCCCACGACGGATCAGTTTGAGGGGGTGAGTGTGATGGGCGGTCTCTCGTCCGCCTTGGAGGCACGTGGTGTCGTGCTGGACAAGGTCCCGGCCCTTCAGACGATCTACATCGGTTTTGGCATGGACGATCCGGTTGTTGGTGGGAACAAGAAGCTGCGGCAGGCACTCAGTTCAGCCTTGGACCGCTCCAAATTGATCGAGCTACGTGCGGGCCAAGAGATCGAGGCGGTGAATCCGATTCCCCCGGGGATACCCGGCAACACCACCCGCCCGAACCCCTATGGCTACGACCTGGACCGTGCCCGGCGTCTGCTGGCGGAGGCGGGCTATCCGGAGGGCATTTCGGAGCGGACCGGATCGCGACTGGAATTGACCCTCGATTTTGCGAGTCAGGGGCAGCCGGAGATGCGGCAACGGGCGGACTTGATGGTGGGGATGATGCGTTCGATCGGGGTTCGTCTGACCCCCAGGTTTCAATTGGAGCCGACCTTTTTCGAGCGCATTGACCGTCGCGAATCCCAAATGTTTTACATCCTTTGGTCAGCGGACTATCCGGACGGAGAAAATTTCCTGCAGCTCTTTTTCGGGCCCAATTCCAGTCCTGGTCCGAACCACACCAACTATGCCTCTGACGCTTTCGATCGCCTGTTTGAGCAGGCGCGCAGGATGCCGGACGGCGCGGAGCGGACGGAGCTCTATGAGCGATTAGCCGGGATGGTTCAGGAGGATTGTCCTTGGATCCTGGTGACGCATCCGCTGATCTATCAGCTGCGCCACGGTTGGCTGGAGAACTACAAGCCGCATGATTTCCCGTACGGCAACGAAGTTTACTACAAGGTTGAGCCTGCGCGTCGAGAGCGAATGCGAAAGGCATTTCGGAAACAGCCTCTGGGCTTGCGCCCATCGACTCTGTCTGTGAACGGAGGGGAGTGATGGGTTTTGGTGCCTACGCGGTACGGCGGCTGCTCTACACGATCCCGGTGACCTTAGGGGTCATGGTCTTGCTCTTCCTTTTGTTTGAGGCGATCGGGGGGAGTCCGGCGCGGCTGGTACTCGGCAAGAGTGCGACAGCCGAGTCGATTGCCGAGTGGGATGCTCACAACGGGTATGACCTGCCGCTGTTGATCTCCTGGGAGGGGCTGCTTCGGGAGCGATCTCTGGTGGGGCTTTTCGATGCCCAGCTGCCGCGTTATCTCTGGCGGTTGTCGCGGTGGGATTTCGGGACGAGTTACGTGACGAACCAGCCGGTTCGACGGATGATCTTCGAGGGAATTATTCCGTCGCTCTCTCTGACGGTCCCCATATTCATCGCAGGATTCCTCGCATCGATTGGGATTGCCCTGATGTGTGCCCTCCATCGGAAGGGGCATCTCGATCGTATTGTGGTGTTCCTTTCAGTTGCGCTGATGAGTATTCCGTATTTGGGCTACATTTTGGTGGGCCAATTTTGGCTGGGATATGCCTGGGGCTGGTTCCCGATTTGGGGCTATGAGGGAATCTCGCATCTAGTGCTTCCCTGGTTGATTGGGGTCGTGAGTGGTTTGGGGGGCAACGTACGATTTTACCGGACGGTGATGTTGGATCAGGTGCGGGCGGACTTCATTCGCACGGCCTTTGCCAAGGGCTGTACGACTCGGCGGGTGTTATGGGTGCATCTGCTGCGCAACGCGATGATACCGATCCTGACCCAGGTGGTGATCACGATCCCGTTTTTATACACCGGCAGTCTATTGCTCGAATCGTTCTTCGGGATACCGGGGCTTGGCTACATCGGGGTGCATGCGCTGCATACGGGTGACCGACCGGTCCTGTCGGCGTTGGTATTTGTGGGATCACTGCTGTTTGTTCTTTTCAATGTACTGACCGATCTGGCGTATGTCTGGATGGATCGTCGGATTCGGCTTGGTTAACCGGGGGGATGGGGTGGCATGGCGGGCAAGAGCGGCAGGCAGCAATGGCATGGCGGGGTGCGGACCTTAGCAGGCGATGTTTGGGCGCGTTTGAAGCGTGACCGAACGGCATTGGCCTGTCTGGTCGTCATTGTGGTCTACTGTCTGATGGCGTCCTGGGGGGAATGGGTCTACTGGTCTGCCCGGGTACAGGACGTGGTACCGATCTACCAGGTTCAGGATTTCGGGCATCGCTACGAGCCTCCGAGCGGCGCGCATTGGCTGGGGACCGACGCCTTGGGGCGGGACGTATTCCACAGGACGATCCAGGGAGCCAGGATTGCCTTTCGGGTGGGGATCATCACTTCGTTGCTTGCCTTACCGATCGCGATGGTGTTGGGGGGGGCGGCCGGTTATTTCGGAGGCCGATTGGACGAGTGCGTGGTCTGGCTCTATTCGACGGTGGCCTCGATCCCCTCGTTGTTGTTGATCTTAGTGATCGCGAGCGTTGTAGGCCACGGCTTGATTGGGGTATATCTCGGCATAGGTCTGACAACCTGGGTTGGATTGTGTCGGCTGTTGCGGGCTGAATTCCTGAAGCATCGCCAGTTGCAATACGTCGAGGCAGCGCGTTCGTTGGGTGCGGGGCATGCGCGGATCATCATCCGCCACATCCTACCCAACCTATTTCATCTGGTGATCATCAACTTTTCCTTACGTTTCGGAAACGCGGTCGGTACGGAGGTGATTCTGAGCTTTCTGGGGGTGGGTGCCGAGGGCGAGCCGAGCTGGGGCATCATGATCAGCGACGCCCGCCTACGCCTCTGGCAGGGAGTGTGGTGGGAGCTGGCGGCATCGATTGGTGCGACCTTTTTTATTGTCTTGGCGTTCAACGTATTCGGGGATGCACTCCGGGATGCGATGGACCCCAGGTTACGGATGGTGGAGGGCTCCTGAATGGGACGCGAGTCAAGTAAGCAGACGATATTGGAGATCCGGGACTTAGAGGTCCAGTTCGCAACCGAGGATGGGGCGGTGCGCGCGGTCGACGGTGTTTCCTTGAGCATAGGCGAGGCCGAGACTCTGGCGCTGGTAGGGGAGAGCGGCTGTGGCAAGAGTGTGACGGCGCTCTCCATTGCCCGCCTGGTCCCGGAACCGCCCTCCCGGGTCACGGGCGGATCGATCATGCTCGAAGGGGTCAACACGCTGGCAATGAACAGCCGGGAGCTGCGATCTCTCCGCGGGGCCAAGGTTGCTTATGTGTTTCAGGAGCCGGGTTCGGCGCTCAATCCGGTCTTTCGTGTGGGCGACCAGATTGGCGAGGCGATTCGACTGCATCGCGACCTTCGGGGCGGTGCGGTGGCCGCGGAGGTCTTGCGTCTGCTCAAGCTGGTCGGCATTCCGGCGCCCGAGGCACGTATGCGTGAGTATCCGCATCAATTGAGCGGTGGGATGCAACAGCGGGTGATGATCGCGATGGCATTGGCGAGCCGTCCCCGGCTGTTGGTCGCCGACGAGCCGACGACCGCGTTGGATGTTACGATCCAGGCCCAGATCCTTTCTCTGCTGCTGGATTTGAAGGAGCGGCTCGGAATGGCGATGCTGCTGATCACGCACAATTTGGGGGTTGTGGCGCAAGTCGCGGATCGGGTTGCGGTGATGTATGCGGGCCGCATCGTCGAGGAGGCCCCTGTGGAAGCGCTGCTTCGACTTCCGAGGCATCCATACACCCGCGGGCTTCTGGATTCGATCCCCAAGCTGGGGCTTGGGGCGGAGCGCCTCTCCACCATCGGAGGAAGCGTCCCGCACCCAGGAGAGATGCCGCCCGGATGTAAATTCGCGCCCCGCTGCTCGATCGCACGAGCCGAGTGCCACCTCGCAGAGCCGGCCTTGGAAGAAATCGAACCTGGAAGGAAGGTACGATGCCCCTTTTGGAAGTCCGTGAGTTAAAGACCCATTTCCCGATTCACAGTGGGGTTCTCCAGCGATCCAAGGCCGCAGTCAAGGCTGTGGACGGCGTCTCCTTTCAGATTGAGCGAGGGGAAACGGTCGGGCTCGTCGGGGAGAGCGGTTGTGGAAAGAGCACCCTGGGCAAGACGTTACTCCGCCTGATTGAGCCGACCTCGGGCCAGATTTTTTTTAAGGAGCGCGAGGTGACCTCCTTGAGTCAGCGCCGGTTGCGACCGCTCAGGCGCCACATGCAGATGATCTTCCAGGATCCTTACAGCTCTTTGAACGGGCGTATGACCGTGGAGCAGATCGTAGGGGAGGGCCTGCGGATCCATCGTCTGGTGCCGAAACGGGAGGTATCGCAGCGGGTACGCGAGCTCTTGGAGGCGGTCGGGCTGAACGAGCAGTATGCCCGACGCTATCCGCACGAATTCAGCGGGGGGCAGCGGCAGCGAATAGGAATCGCGCGTTCCTTAGCATTGCAGCCGGACCTGATTGTGGCGGATGAACCGGTCTCCGCCTTGGACGTGTCGGTGCAAGCGCAGATCATCAACCTGATGGTCGATCTCCAGAAGCAGTTCAATCTGACCTATCTGTTTGTTGCCCACGATCTTGCCGTTGTGGAGCACATCAGTGATCGGGTGATCGTGATGTATCTGGGCAAGATCGTCGAGCAGGCCGCGGTCCAAGCGTTGTATTCGTCACCTCTGCATCCCTACACCTCGGCCCTCATCGCATCGGTCCCATCTCTCGATCCCGCGGAACGGCGTCGGCAAGTGTTGGGGGGTGACGTCCCCTCACCGGTCAACCCGCCCCCCGGCTGTGCGTTTCACACGCGCTGTCCCCTGGTCGAGGACCGTTGCAGGGTGGAAACCCCACCTCTTCGAGAGGTGCGTCCCGGCCATTTTGCGGCCTGTCATTTGGCCAAACCATGATGGTGCGGGAGGCGCCAACGGAATGATGGAGATTGGAACATTTCAGATCCTTGAATCGGACCCCTCTTCGGCCGCCCGTGTGGGGCGGCTTCAGACGGCGCATGGTGTGGTGGATACGCCCAATTTCATGCCGGTGGGGACGCGTGCCTCTGTAAAGTCTGTGGCGCCGGACCGTCTGATCGAGATCGGTGCCCAGATGGTATTAGGCAACACCTATCACCTGCATCTGCGGCCAGGTTCGGAACTGATCCGCGACCTGGGTGGACTGCATCGATTCATGAATTGGTCCGGTCCGATCCTGACGGACAGCGGCGGTTATCAGGTGTTCAGCCTGAGCAAGTTGCGCAAGATCGAAGAGAACGGGGTTCACTTTCGGAGTCACATTGACGGGCAGGCCCTTTTTCTCGGACCCGATGAATCGATGCAGATCCAGGGGAACCTAGGTTCCGACGTCGTCATGGTCTTTGATGAGTGCGCACCGTATCCCTGCACTTGGGAATACGCGGCGGACTCGATGCGACGCTCCTTGCGATGGGCCCGGCGTTGTCGAGATGTCCGGGGTAAGCTTCTCCGTTCGGGGCAGCTCCTCTTTGGGATTGTCCAGGGAGGGCTCTACGCGGATTTGCGGGAGGAGTCGGCCAGGGGGCTGGTGGATCTGGGATTGGACGGCTATGCGATCGGTGGATTGAGTGTTGGAGAGCCGATTTCGGAGCTGTATCGCGGTCTGGAAGCGAGTGTGGCTCATCTACCCGAGGAGCGCCCGCGCTATTCGATGGGGTCGGGCACACCGCTCCAGATCGTGGAGAGTGTCGCTCGAGGAATTGACCTCTTTGACTGTGTGCTTCCGACCCGGCTGGCGCGCAACGGCTCGGCCTTCACCGGTCGTGGGGTGGTCTCGATCAAGGCCGCCACCAACCGGGCCTTGGAAGATCCGATTGAGTGCGGATGTGGATGCTACGCCTGCCGGGAGTTTTCCCGGGCGTATATTCGACATTTGATAAATGTGAACGAGATTCTCGGGTTCGTACTCCTTTCGATTCACAACCTTTACTATTATCTCCGGCTCATGTCCCAAATTCGATTTGCCATTGAGGGGGGGACGTTCGAGACGTTCCGGCAGGAGATGGGCAAGACCTATGTGGATCGAACGGAGCGGGCCCGACTGGAACCCGTGGAGTAGAATCAATGATTTTTTCAATGCTTAATGCCTTGTTGGGAGGCATCCCGACCACGACGCTGGCGGATGCGGGTGCAGCGGGCCAAGGCCCGCCACCATGGGCGATCCTGCCCTACTTTCTGCTGATGTTTGGAATCCTCTATCTGCTGATGATTCGCCCTCAGCAGAAGCAGCAGAAAGAGTTGCGTCAGAAATTGGCTGCGATGTCCAAGGGAGACAAGGTCATCACCTCAGGAGGAATCCATGGGATCGTGGCCAACTTCAAAGACAATATCGTGATCGTGCGCATCGCCGAGAACGTAAAAATCGAGGTGAGTCGGTCTCATATTGCGGATGTCTTGCCGAAACCGGATCGAACAAGCGATAATTAGGCTTCTTTTTTCGAAGTGGTTCCCGGACGCAGCTTCCGGGTTGCCGGTCGAGGCCGGCGGAAACCCTTCCCGCCTGCACTGTTGAGGTAAAGCATGAAAGAACATCTTTGGAAGATCGTCGTAACCCTATTGGTAACAGGGTTATCCATCACCTTTCTATTCATGGACGAGCTCCGGTTGGGTCTAGACCTGCGCGGGGGGAGTTCCTTCGAACTCCAGGTCGACACCGAGGGGATGACCACCCAGGAGCGAACGGATGTGGTCAACCGTGCGGTGGAGATCATCCGCAACCGGATTGATGCACAGGGGCTGACAGAACCCGAGATCTATCCCATTCAGGGGGTCGACCGGATTGAGATCAAGGTCCCCGGTCTCTCCAAGGAAGAGAAGGAGCGCTTTAAGGATCTGATCGGCCAGGCCGCCTTTTTGGAGTTCAAGGTGGTGCATTCGGACAACGACAGGCTGGTCACCGAGATCAACAATCCCGAATTCATCACACCTCCTGGCTACGAGCAAAAAGCGTTGGTGGAGCGGGATGAGAACGGCAAGGAAGTCCGCCGGGAGACGCTGTTCTTGCGACGCAAGGCCGCGATGACGGGTGCTACGTTGGAAGCTGCGTTCGTTTCGTACGACAACATCGGCCGGCCGTATGTCGCGCTTCGCTTCGACAAAGAGGGTGCCACACTATTCGAGGAAGTGACCGGGGCGCACAAGGGCGAGCGTTTGGCGATCGTGTTGGATGGTGTCGTGCGCTCTGCCCCGACGATTCGTGATCGCATCGCTGGTGGGAGCGCTCAGATCGACGGCGGCGGGGTTGGATTCACGCTTGAGGAAGCCAACGAGCTGGCCATCGTGCTGCAATCGGGCTCACTGCCGACCGAGGTGGAGATCGTTCAAGAGCGCAGTGTAGAGCCGACCCTGGGCAAGGCATCGATTCAAAGCGGCATCTTTGCAGGTCTCCTAGGCATGGCCTTCGTCATTGTCTTCATGTGGGTCTATTACAGATTTGCTGGGATCGTGGCCACGATTGCGCTCCTGCTCAACATGGTGATCCTGATGGGCATCCTGGTCCTGATCGGCGCAACGCTGACGCTGCCCGGCATTGCGGGTATTGTGCTGACCATCGGCATGGCTGTGGACGCCAACGTCCTGATCTTCGAGCGCATCCGTGAGGAGCTCGAGGAGCACAAGAGTCTGCACGCCGCCATTCAGGCCGGGTATGACAAGGTCTTCTCGACGATCTTGGACGCCAACGTCACCACCCTGTTGACGGCAGCCATTCTCTATTGGAAGTCGACCGGTCCGGTCCGCGGTTTCGCGCTTACTTTGAGTGTCGGTATTGCGGTCAGTATGTTCACTGCGCTGACCGTCACGCGCCTGATCTTCGACCTGATGGAATCGAGTGGGAAGTTGAAGAGGCTGACGATGATGTCCTTCTTCCACAACCCGGGGCTCAAGGTGCTCGAACGTCGGCGCATCGCTTATGGTCTCACCGCCGTGTTGATCATCGCCTCCTTGGTCGAGGTCTTTTTCATCGAGCGGAAGGATGCACTGGGCGTCGATTTCACGGGTGGAGAGTCATTGAAGATCGGTTATGTAGAAGGCTCCGGTCCGGATCAGGATGGGTGGCAGCCCATCTCCGAGGATGTCCTATCGCAGTTGGCGTCTGAGGCGGGATTCCAGGGGGTTCGATTCGCCTATCACGGTGAGCCGGATGCCTATCTCGAGATTCGGGCGCAGCAGAGTGGCTTGGAGGCGCTCAAGGACCTGATCATCGAGCGTCATCCGGATGCGGGGTTTGACCCGGTTCCGGTGGCTGTCGACAGCGTGGGTGGACTCGCTGGCAAGGAGCTGAGTTTCCAGGCATTGAAGGCCTTGCTGTGGGCCTTTCTGGGCATCGTGCTCTACATCTCCATCCGATTCGAGTTTCGGTTTGCGATCGGCGCGATGGTGGCTCTGGTGCATGACGTCATCGTGACGATGGGGATCTATGTCCTATCGGGTCGGCAGATTTCACTGCCGGTTATTGCGGCCTTGCTCACGATTGTCGGCTATTCGCTCAACGACACCATCGTGATCTTTGATCGAATTCGTGAGAACCTCGACTCGGTACTGCGCAAGATGAAGCTGATCGATTTGATGAACCTGAGCATCAATCAGACGCTGAGTCGCACCCTGCTGACCTCCTTGACCACCCTGTTTGTGGTCTTGTGTCTGGTCCTTTTCGGCGGTGGCGTGATCAACGATTTCGCCTTCACGCTGCTTGTCGGGATTGTCATTGGCACCTACTCCTCGATCTTCGTGGCGAGTCCGGTCGTCTTTGCGCTGCGGCCGGAGTCCAAAGACCGCGAAGGATGATTCGGGTAGGTAGCCTTTCCCCATTCGATTGAGGCGGTCAGAGAAAGGCCATCATACTGCAGAACCTGAGAGCCCCGGCACCGGATTGGTGCCGGGGCTCTTGCGTTTTCGTGGGAGGCTGGGAGGGGGCCAGACCGATACGGTCTGGATAGAGGGCAACCGCCTTTCCAACTGACTGGATCCGGCGAGTCTCCCGCAGAGGGCGCGGTGGCGTTTTCGAGCTGTCCGAAAAGGCGTGCTCCTTCAGGCGTGACCTCCGGCAATAGTTTCGGAATCGGGATTGGAATCGATTTCTGTTCTGGGGGGCACCTGGCCTTCATGAACCGCTTAAACTTGGTTGCCGAGTTGCGTCATCAACGCCAACTAGGCGGTTGCGTTACCGTCCGAATTCCATCACGCGTCCTTTCGATACCGAGACCGATAGCGACTCCTATCCCGATTTTCGCTCATCCTTCATCTGCGGATCGGAGGCAAAGGAAACGCCCCGGACGGTGGTTGGAACCGTTCCGGGGCGTGCACGCTCGAAGATTAGGATTCGAGGTTTGCTGTATTACGCGTACTGGATCGCGGCCTGAGCGGCGGCCAATCGCGCGATGGGCACCCGATAGGGGCTGCAGGAGACGTAGTTGAGTCCGACCTTATGGCAGAACTTCACACTACTCGGCTCGCCACCGTGCTCGCCGCAGATGCCGAGTTTGAGATCGGGCTTGGTCTTGCGACCCTTCTCGGCGGCGATGCGAACGAGTTCGCCGACGCCTTCTTGGTCGAGGACCTGGAAGGGGTCGTATTCATAGATGCCGAGTTCGACATAGCGTTGGAGGAACTTCCCGGCGTCGTCACGGCTGAAGCCGCAGCCCATCTGGGTCAGGTCGTTGGTACCAAAGCTGAAGAAATCGGCCTCTTCGGCGACTTTGTCTGCGGTGAGGGCCCCGCGGGGGACCTCGATCATAGTTCCGATCTTGAAGTATTCGAGATCGGCCCCCTTCTCCTTACGAATCTCATCATAGACGTCCAGGACGATCTGTTTCTGGTGGGTCAATTCCTTGACGGCTCCGACGAGCGGAATCATGATTTCAGGCTTAGAGCCGGGGACCGCGTAGGCGGCCTCGATGACGGCGCGGGCCTGCATCGCGGTGATTTCGGGGTAGAAGATGCCGAGACGGCAACCGCGGTGGCCGAGCATCGGGTTGAACTCGTGGAGGGAGTCCACCTTGTCCTTGATCACCTGTGCGCAGACGCCCATGGCTTTGGCCATTTCCTCCTGGCCGGCTTCATCGTGCGGGACGAACTCATGCAGCGGGGGATCCAGGAATCGGATCGTGGCCGGCAATCCCTTGAGTGCCTTGAAGATGCCGATGAAGTCCTCGCGTTGGACCGGCAGCAGGAGGTCGAGCGCCTTCTTCCGGCCGGCTTCGTCGGCGGCGAGGATCATCTTGCGCATGGCAACGATGCGCTCGCCCTCGAAGAACATATGTTCTGTTCGGCAGAGACCGATTCCCTCGGCGCCGAGTTGGACTGCGACTTCGGCGTCATGCGGCGTATCGGCATTGGTCCGCACGCCGAGGGTCCGATACTTGTCTGCGAGGGCCATAATGGTCCCAAACGGGCCGGTCAGCTGAGGATTGACGGTATCGACGCTGCCCTTGTAGACGTTGCCGTTGGACCCGTTGAGGCTGATCCAATCGCCCTCTTTGAGGACGATATCGCCGGCGCGCATGGTCTTTTCCTTATAATTGATGACGACATCGCCGCAACCGGCGACGCAGCATTTGCCCATTCCGCGGGCAACGACTGCCGCGTGGCTCGTCATGCCGCCTCGGCCGGTGAGAATACCCTTGGCGGCATCCATGCCACCGATGTCCTCTGGGCTGGTCTCGATGCGCACGAGGATGACGTCACGCCCCTCCAGGGCCGCGGTTTCGGCGTCGTGTGCGGAGAAGACGATTTGGCCTTTAGCGGCACCAGGGCTGGCGGGCAAGCCTTTCGCGAGAACGACGGCTGCTGCTTCGGCTTCCTTCTTAAAGGTGGGATGCAGGAGCTGATCGAGCTGTTTGGGATCGACGCGAAGGACGGCTTCCTTCTCGGTGATCAAGTTCTCGGCGACCATATCGACGGCGATTTTCACGGCCGCGGCAGCGGTACGTTTACCGTTGCGGGTTTGGAGCATGTAGAGGGTGCCCTGCTCGATCGTGAACTCGATGTCCTGCATATCGCGGTAATGCTTCTCGAGCTTGGCGCGGATCTGGTCCAGTTGCTGGAAGCACTCCGGCATCGCCTCTTCGAGAGAGGGGAAATCGGCCTTGCGCCGATCCTCGGGGACGCTGTTGTTCTCGGCCCACTCGCGGCTGCCTGCAGTGGTGATTTGCTGCGGCGTACGAATCCCGGCTACGACGTCTTCGCCCTGGGCGTTGATCAGGTACTCGCCGTAGAAGTAACGGTTCTCGCCGGTGGAGGGGTCACGGGTGAAGGCAACACCTGTGGCGCAATCTTCGCCCATGTTGCCAAACACCATGGTCTGCACGTTCACGGCGGTCCCGAGGAGGCCGCGGATTTCGTTCAGCGCGCGGTATTTGAGAGCACGGGGATTGTTCCAGCTACCGAAGACAGCGGTGACGGCGGCAAGAAGCTGTTCGCGGGCATCCTGGGGGAATTGTTTGCCTGCGGCTTCGTAGACCTTCTTATACTCCGCGGCCACTTCCTTCAGTCCTTCGACGCACAGGTCGGTGTCCAACTTAGCGCCGCGACGGTCTTTGACGGATTGGAGGGCGTGTTCGAAATCGTGATGCTCCAGGCTGAGCACGACATCGCCGAACATCTGCATGAACCGGCGGTAGGAATCCCAAGCGAAGCGCTCGTTCCCGGTCAGTTGGATCAGAGCGGGGAGGGTTTCATCGTTGAGGCCGAGGTTGAGAACGGTATCCATCATTCCGGGCATGGACACGGCGGCGCCGGAGCGAACTGAGACCAGCAACGGGTTGGGTCCGTGGCCGAAGGTCTTGCCGGTTGCCTTTTCGAGCTTCTGGATGTTTTGCTCGATCTGCTCGGTCAGGCCATTGGGGTATTTGCGGTCCAGCTTGTAATAGAGATCGCAAACTTCCGTCGTAATCGTGAAGCCAGGAGGAACGGGGAGGCCGAGGGTACACATATCGGCCAAGTTGGCTCCCTTACCGCCGAGGAGCTGCTTCATCGAGGCGTCGCCTTCGGAATCACCTGCCCCGAAGTAGTACACAAACTTTTGTTCTGCCATGGTTTTATTTCTCCTTTTGAACACCAGAAAAATGGAGCGATCCCACTCTCCAGCGGGCCTCAAGCCCTCACTCGGTGACCGGGCGGCCGCTCATTCCGATACGGCCTAAGCTGACACTATAGGGTAGATGAAACCATTCCTCAATTATCGTGACCGGCTATGTTGGCCGGGGCAGAGCAATCGGTGGAATGGGTTCAACTCCGGCCCTGGGCACTTGATCGCTCCCTGGATTCCGTCTGGAGGGAAGCTGGATTAGGGAAGGGGTTGCGTTGGCCCGAGATCACGGATACGCAGGAAGAACGCATCGGCGTCATGGGGTATGGAGCCGCTGAAAACCCCGACGGCTCTGTCGAGTTGGGCATGACCGATGGGTAGGAATTCGGAGGTCGGGAGAGGACTGGTGCCCTCGATTTGAAACCAATGTCCCGGTTCGCCGGTCCAGACCAGACGGTAGGTTTGGGATTCCTGATCGAAGGAGGCCCTTTCGATTCGCGGGGGTGTTGTGCCCAGTGCTCCGAGTGCAACCCAGGACGTCGCCTCGTTACCGAGGGGGCCATTGGTGCCGAACGAGATACTGAAGCGTGTTCGACCGTCGAACTCCTCGACCGGGAGCGGGTGCCATTGTGGAGGGCTGCCCAGGTTATCGATCAGGCTGAACTCGTAAAAGGTGGAGAGGGGAGGCAGCAGGGTATCGGTCTTGATGTGCAGGGCAGGATTCCCGAGATAGGGCAGGTGATCGACATGGTACTCGAATCGTGGGCTCCGCAGGTACGGTGGTGTCTCGGGTTGCGGGTATAGATGGCCGGGATGGAGAAAACGCGCCCCGATCATCCGGCCTTCGCTGGTTTGAACGGACCAATTTCGCCCAGTTTCAGGGTCGTAGGCGTGTGTGGTATCCCAGATTGTGGTGAAGGCGGCACCGAACTCGGGGTCGCCGACACCTTCGCTGTTGCCGCCAGGACCGGAGGGATGCCCCCAGAAATTGTCCTCGGCGGAGAGGGGAGGGCTGGATAGATTCAGGCCGGTGGAGTTGAGGGAGATGATGGCGGCCTGGTTGTCGGTGAAATTATTGAAATGCACCCGGCTGTTGAGGGTGTCGGCGCCATAGGCGAGAACCCCGGCGGCGGTGGAGCTGTCTGTGCCGTAGGCGAGACGTGTGACCACATTTCCTTCCATTACGGCGGTTGCGAAGTATCGGAGGAGGAGCCCGTATTGTACCATGTCCGCAGAGGTCCCCGCTCCCTCGATCCGATTTCGGAATACTTTGACTTGACGTCTATTGCCGTAGGCGAAGACACCGTTGTTCCGGAACCCTCGAATGTTACAATCTCGGATCTCGAGCGCCAGCGTATCCGGGGTAATCCAAGTCTGCATGACGATTCCATGCCGGAAGCAGAGGGTGTCCTTTTCGGGACCGGTGTAGAGGTCGATGTCGCAGTTCTCTACGGCCCCGCTGCTGTCCACATAGTAGATCCCGCCGGTGAGGTCGGAACAGGCGGTTCGCTCTTCCGCGGAAACGATGGTGAAACCGGAAATGGTCAGGTCTCTGCAGAACCTCGCTTGGAAGGCGTAGTCGGAACCGGTTGGGATGATCACCCGGGTATGTTCCGGGCCGGCCAGGGCGCGGATGGTGACGTTTTGCAGGCCTTCGATGTAGGTATGTTCCCGGTACTCCCCTGGCTCAACGACGATTTCGTCGCCCGAGACGGCTTGCTCGACGACCGCCTGAATGCTCTGCCCCTCTTGGACCTGGAGGACGGCGGCGGCCAGGGGCGAAATCAGAAGGAGTCCTACGATCCACGCGCAGAAATGGATCAGCGGCCGGGTGGCCTTTGGCTGGTGAAAGGGTCGGAATTTAGAGATCATGGCGCTCCAGACGAATAGTTGCCAAAATCACGAGCTAGAATAGGTCACCATATCATTGATTTGTAAACAGGTGAATGGAAAAGACCGACTACGCGGCACGACTTCGCGGCACGACTACGCGTGCCGCGGCGCGGGGGCTGGTGCCCCCGCGCGAGCTGCAGAAGGTCGTTTTCCCCGCCCTCTTCCTTGACAACCTTGCT